>Ga0222718_10005157_pt1 | contig 10661 bp, 8 predicted proteins | sample C33_27DmetaG_FD_165045 | JGI IMG/M metagenome (GOLD analysis project Ga0222718, IMG submission 165045) | Estuarine water microbial communities from San Francisco Bay, California, United States - C33_27D | ecosystem: Environmental > Aquatic > Marine > Unclassified | place: USA: California... | reverse complement strand
TCTCGAACCACCGTGACATCGAAATCACGACCGAGGGTAAACCGTACATCTTGCCCTTTTGGTGTATGGGCCACCCCATCTTCACCAAGCAACTGGAGTGTCCCTGAAGAATCCTGGCCATACACACGAACCGTGCCCGCAGGTAACTGCGTTCCTAGACCTTCGTCCTCTGTGTTTTCAAAAACCAAATACCGTGTCGCTTGTGTTTTACGTTGCTGACCCATCATCGGCCCACGGGAGGCAAAGGAGTCGCCGTGGCTTACCAGATCAGTTTGGACGATGACATTATTGGCGGACAGCAACGCCAGTTGCTTGTTTTGGCGGTCCGCTAATGTGACTGGCTTATCGATGGCATAAAGATGAAAGGCGGCGAGGCTTTCCTGCATGACATCAGTGGACATCTTAGGTCCGCGCGATGCCATTTCCATCGCCCTCATCATCTGCGGTTGTGGAGCGGCGCGATTAATATCGCCGGCGACAAGCTTTAACGTTGCATCGGGAAAGTCCGTACCCGTCGTATTTGAAATCGTCGCCCAAGCAGATAGGTCTATTGAAAACCCGTCATCACTTAACTCAGCCACGTAATCCGCGCGCCAGGTTAAGCCGTTGGTGAGGTAGCTCAGGTCAGCATCCACATCACCAGATGTCTCTGTGGTAATGGATGCGACCAAGGTGGGTTGAGCTCGAACGCCAGGCGGCAAAGAATCAAACACCAGGCGGCCAGGAATTTCCGTGGTAATTCGCCCGTCAATTTCGAGTACCACGCCATTGGCTACGGACAGCACAGTCGCCCGTGTCTCAACATCTTTCCCGGACTCAGGGTTAAACCGGACGACGCTGACCTCCTTCCCGACTGAGGCTTGCAAGAGAGAAGATTGGCTGACCACATCAAAGTCAAAGACTTGCTCCCTCACCTCAAACGCTCCCCGCGATGATTGCAGCAGTGCGGTGTTGGGTTGCAGCCGCGTGCTGACGTCCGCAAAGGCGAGGTCTGTATCCCCCGCAGGCAAATCGACCTGGCGGCTATCCCTCACCAAGGCCAAGTCGCCGTTATAGACAGTCACCGCCAATCCAGTGCGAGCCGCTGGCAGAACATTCAGCTCTTCAGCTAGGGCGGGAACGGCGATAAATGTGGTTAAAAGGAAGCCTAGAACGATTTTTTTATGGGTCAGCATGGTCAACGGTCTCTCGGTCTTGGTTTCAGGATGCCGCGTAAGCTAGTCTGGGGATCATGGCACGGGTATGGCAGGGCGCAAGCCTATGAATTTTTTAACTGCTTTTGGGGTCACAACAGGGGAGTTCGCCCTAGGCATCATGTTGATTGGTGGCATCGCACTCGGTGTCATCATCGCCGTGCGAAGTGGTAAGCCCGATGGGGCAGCAGCGGAGAACATGACCACCTTAATTGAGTCTTTGACCAAGCTGTCCTCAGACCAGGCGGAATTACGAGGACAAATATCTCAGATTGCAGCCAGCCAAGAGACCGGTCGCAAACTGGTCGCGGAACAGCTTCAAGCACAAGAACGAGAGATCGGCAAAACACTGAATGAGCGGCTCGAGAACGTGACGCAACGGGTCGGTGAGACCATACAAAAAACGACAGACAAAACGTCTGAGTCATTGTCTGAATTACAAAAACGCCTGGCAGTTATCGATTCAGCGCAAAAAAACATTACAGACCTGTCGACGGATATTGTGGGTCTGCAGGACATACTCTCGAACAAACAAGCGCGAGGCGCCTTCGGTCAAGCACAGATGGAAGACATTGTCCGCGACATGTTGCCAGCGGAGTATTTTCAGTTTGAAGCCACACTCTCAAACGGAAAACGTGTTGACTGTCTCATCACCTTGCCGGGAGAACAGGGTGACATCGGGGTAGACTCTAAATATCCACATGAAGGGTTTGTGCGCTTGATGGAAGCGCAAAATGAGGACGAACGGAAAGCGGCAGGACAGGTTTTCACACGAGATGTGGTCAAGCACGTTCAGGCCATTGGGGATAAGTACATCATTCCAGGGGAAACATCCGATTGGGCATTGATGTTTGTGCCCGCCGAATCAATTTACATGGAACTGCACACAAATTTTCAGAATGTCATTCAAGAAGGGTATCGCCGCAAAATTATTATCGCTTCTCCATCTTCTTTCTGGGCGATTCTTCATTCCGTACGGGCTCTTATTCGCGATACTAAAATGCGTGAGCACGCCGGCATCATTCAGAAAGAAGTCGGACTTCTGATGGAAGACGTCACTCGCCTCGATAAGCGCGTTGGGTCTCTATCCAAGCATTTCGAGCAGACCGGCAAAGATATTGACCTCATACAAAAATCAACAACCGGAATTATGCGTCACGGGTTGCGAATAAAGCAGGTTGATCTTGAGGGCGATGCTGATGACGGCCCTGCCAATTTGGCAGAAAAGAGCGGTGCATCGTTTGCTAGCCTGGAGAGTCGCTGAACCCTCTTGTGATGTAATCTTAGGTGGTGTCAGTGTAACTTGACATACCTTATTGCGAACCCCATTTCGGGTGTAATCGGAAAAAAGTAAACACGCCCAAGCGCTTAGGGGCTCATGCGTTAGGAAATTTTGGGAGAATGGATATGTCTTCGATCTTTACCATCATCTTCGTCTTGCTCGGCATCGTCATCGTGTTCAAAGCGGTGGTTGTTGTGCCGCAGGGCTGGAACTACACGATTGAGCGGTTTGGCAAATTCACTCGAACGTTTTCTCCGGGGCTACAGTTAATCACCCCGTTCATAGAAGCTGTCGGCAACAAAATGAATATGATGGAACAAGTCTTAGACGTTCCATCTCAAGAAATCATCACCAAAGACAACGCCATGGTGACCGTCGATGGCATTGTCTTTTTTCAGGTTCTTGATGCCGGCAAAGCGGCCTACGAGGTGCGTGGTCTGCAGGTGGCAATACTCAACCTCACGATGACCAACATACGTACGGTGATGGGTGGAATGGATTTGGATGAACTCCTGTCTCAACGGGACGCCATCAACGCCCGTTTATTGACTGTCGTTGACGAGGCAACAAACCCCTGGGGCATTAAAGTCACGCGTATTGAAATTAAAGATATCTCGCCGCCGCGCGATCTGGTTGAGGCAATGGCACGACAGATGAAGGCGGAACGCCTTAAGCGCGCAGAGATTTTAGAAGCGGAAGGGGATCGCCAGTCCGCGATCCTGCGCTCAGAAGGCGACAAACAATCTCAAATCCTGCAGGCCGAAGGTAAAAAAGAGGCTGCCTTCCGGGAGGCAGAAGCACGGGAGCGCCTTGCCGAGGCTGAAGCCAAGGCAACAAGCATGGTGTCCGAAGCAATCGCCAAAGGCGATGTGCAGGCCATCAACTACTTTGTTGCCCAAAAATACATAGAAGCGATCAGTGGCTTTGCCTCTTCTTCAAATGAGAAACTGGTGCTGATGCCACTTGAAGCGTCGGGAGTCATTGGTGCCATCGGTGGCATCGCCGAACTTGCTAAATCTGCCTTGGAAGACTCGAAGGCCGAACCGGCGGACGCTCGCTCCAACCGTATCCCTGACAGCGGGGCCTAAAAGCGATGGAAGAGTTTCTCGTAAGTGTTGACCATTGGAGCTGGTGGACATTGGCGTTGCTGATGTTTGTGATCGAATTGGCAATGCCAGGTGTCATTTTCTTGTGGTTGGCGATCGCCGCAACATTGACCGGCGCGCTGGTCTGGATCATGCCCGACCTGGGATGGCAGGTGAGCTTCGTCATTTTTGCCGTCCTGAGCGTCATCTCCATTGTTGTTGGCCGTAAGGTGTGGCGACCCGGTCACGTAGAGTCGGAAGACCCCACGCTCAACCGCCGCGCCGAACAGTATGTTGGGCAGACGTTTACCTTGGACACAGCTTTAGAGAATGGCCGTGGACGCTTGAATGTCGGTGACAGTTCGTGGCTGGTCTCAGGCCCAGACTTACCGGCAGGCGCAAAAGTCAAAGTAATCGGTGTTGATGGCTCAGTCTTGGAAGTTGAACAGACGTAGCTACTTCGCCGATCTCGAATTGACTTGACCGGTGTTGACCGCTTCGGAGTCAGGAGGCACCTCTACCCGAACGGTCCGCGTTTGACCCGACGCACCTGGAAACTGATCAAAGATTGCCTGAACGATAAACGGCATCACCGGATCAATCTGGCCATTGGTGCCCGTGCTCACGGCAGAGCCTTCGAACACCCGGGTTGGGTTTTCAGTGTTGTAGGTCATACCATCGTAAATGATGAGATCTACATGACGCACATACATCTGTTTGGTTGATGTGCGGCTTTCATACGGACTGCCATAGCCGTAACCGAATGGACCTTTGCGATACCCGAAGCCATATCCAAATCCAACGCCAGCTCCCGTACTGCGCGATTTAACATCAGGGCTCGGGCCTTCGACAGACCACTTGAGCGTAACCACAAGGTCAGGGGTTGCGCTTTCCCCTCTAAATAACGTCAGTCCAAGCCCTGACAGGCGTTGGCTGATAAGACCTGCGTAGGCCTCAAAGGCAAGACTTTCTTCTTGCTCTTCATCCGAAGAAACAACGACAAACGATTCTCCAGATGGCGTGCGCGGTAAGATGTGATGGCGCGTGATATCTGAAACGACATATTTTGGGCTAACGCATGCTGACAAGCCAAATATCAAAATCATGGCCGCGAAAATGCGTGTGGCTATCGTGGTCCCCATGGCGTCAATTCTCCGGTTTATATTCGTGCGACGACGATGTTCGGCGATCAGTGTACACAGTCGGACTAAATTTCCAATTCACAGACACGTCAAAATTTCATTGTGCTTTTCTTAGGGCGGAAATGTGGCAGGGCCATGGCGGCGCCTAAGGTTTATACCGGGCGCCTGGCATTCATGGCAGCAGACAAGGTGCCGTCGTCCAGGTAATCGAGTTCACCACCGACCGGCACCCCATGTGCGAGACCAGACACAGCGACCTGCGTGCCATCCAGCCGGTCCGCCAAATAGTGCGCCGTACTTTGTCCATCTACAGTTGCACTGAGAGCAAGAACGATCTCTTTGACCTCTTCAGCGCCAGCGCGGGCCACCAGCCCACTTATATTGAGATCATCAGGACCGACTCCATCAAGCGGAGACAACAAGCCGCCCGTCACATGATACAAGCCACGAAAGGACGCGCTGCGCTCCAGCGCCCAAAGGTCCGCAACGTCTTCGACCACACAAATCACCGAACGATCCCGCTTTGGATCAAGGCACAAAGCGCAAGGGTCCTGGCTATCAAAGTTGCCACACGTGCCACAAATTTTGACACTCTCGACCGCGCGCTCCATTGACTGAATAAGCGGCACCATCAGCGATTCTTTTTTCTTGATAAGATCGAGCACAGCTCGACGGGCAGAGCGCGGACCTAAGCCCGGCAGCTTAGCAAGTTGCCTGATGAGCGCTTCAATGTCGGGACCAGCCACCGTTAACAAATACCGCTAAAACGGCAGCTTCATGCCAGGTGGCAAATTCAAACCGCCGGTGACTTTACTCATCTCTTCTTGTGTCTTTGTTTCGAGGCGCGCGCGAGCATCATTGGTTGCGGCAACGATCAAATCTTCAAGAACTTCCGCTTCATCGGGCTTGAGCAATGCCGGGTCTATTTTGATACGACGCATATCCGATTTTCCTGACAGCGTCACAGAAACCATCCCAGCACCAGATGATCCGTCCACTTCAATTTTGGCAAGGCGTTCCTGCACCTCGCCCATCTTTTGTTGCATCTCTTGCGCCTGTTTCATCAGCGCACCGATATTCTTCATAACTCATGGTCCATTCTTAATATTAGGCATCGTCTTACTATTCCTGGTCTTCAATCGCACGAACCCGCTCGATGGTTGAACCGGGAAACGACTCCAAAATTGATTTAACAAAAGGGTCGGCTGATGCTTTCGCAGTCTCTTGTTCATGCAATGTGGGCTCACCGGGTTCATTGGAAATGCTGACAACCCAGCGCTCACTAGTCTCTTCTTTAAGAAATGCCCCAAGCTTGCCCGCAACATCTTGAGGTGTGCCTTCCTTGGGGCGGATTTCGATCCGACCTTTTTCGAATCGGACCAAGTGCACGGTATGGGTCAGCTGGCCCGCGAGAGTCGCCTGCCGTTGCGCCTCACATAGCGCGACGACATCAGCTAAGGACTCCAGAGCAGGAGTTTGTGGCGGTGGCGCTTCTGCCGTAACAACCGGAGGTGTCTCTGAGGGTGGGTCGGGTAAGGGCGCTGAAACAGCTGCGGCAGACCCGGACGGCGAAACGGGCGCAGCGGCGTTGGTTTGGGCGGCAGGCGCCTTGTTCGATGAAGATGGTGCGGGACGCGGGGCTGTCGGCGCGGCTCCGCCTTGCGAGTCTAATGCCTTTACGGCCTCTTCGGGCGTTGGGAGATCAGCAGAGTAAGCTAAACGAACCAAGGTCATTTCCACAGCTTGCAGCGGCATTGGGGCCGTGCGCGCCTCACCCAACCCTTTGAGCAACATCTGCCAGGTCCGCGTCAACACGGGCATAGACAGAGCAGCCGCCATATCTTTGCCACGGGTGCGTTCCGCTTCAGCGACCAACGCATCATCCGCGCCGTCGGGGGCAACTTTAAGGCGTGTTAGCCAGTGAGTAAGCTCGAGTAGATCTTGCAACACGACTAGGGGGTCAGCGCCCGCTGCGTATTGGTTGGCGAGAAGGTCAAGTCCACTTTTTACATCGCCCCGCATGACCGCATCGAGCAGATCAAACACCTGCACCCGGTCAGCCAGGCCGAGCATGTCGCGCACCTGCGCTTCATCAACACTTGGCGCACCATCGCCCGCAGATGATTGCGAAATCGCTTGGTCGAGAATAGATAAGCCGTCACGAGCTGACCCGTCTGCTGCACGCGAGATGAGGGCTAAGGCTTCATCGGCGACGATTGCGCCTTCTTTGTCAGCAACCTCTTTGAATAGCCCGCCCAAATGTTCTGCACTGATCCGCCGCAGATCAAACCTCTGACAGCGGGATAAGACCGTCACCGGAACTTTTCGAATTTCCGTCGTGGCGAAAATGAACTTCACATGTTCTGGGGGCTCTTCAAGCGTCTTCAACAAAGCGTTAAACGCCTGGTTCGACAGCATGTGCACTTCATCGATGATGTAAATTTTGGTGCGCGCGGACGTTGGCCGATACCGCACCCCATCTAGTAGCTCTCTTATGTCATCGACACCGGTGCGGCTTGCGGCATCCATCTCCAGGACATCTACATGGCGGTCTTCCGCGATCGAGCGACAATGTTCGCAAACACCACAGGGCGACGCTGTGGGGCCACCCGTGCCATCTTCACCGATACAATTGAGCGCACGAGCAATCAGACGTGCTGTTGTCGTTTTACCTGTGCCCCGCACCCCTGTGAGCATGTAAGCCTGGGCAAGACGTCCAGAGGCGATGGCATTCGTCAGGATGCGAACGACAGTTTCTTGTCCAACAAGATCATCGAAAGTGGCCGGGCGGTATTTCCGCGCCAGCACCTGATAAGCCGCTTTTGGTGACGGGGCAGGCTCGTCGGTCATTGCGCGTTCATCCGTAAGATCAATCCTGGCGGGATTAAAAGGTGAGGTCCTGACGGCGACCCAGGCGGAAACTCGTTACGGCTGCTTCCTTCCGGACCTGACCGGGTTGGCGAGGCGCCCGTCCACCGCCAGTCCCTCGAGGGCACTATATCAAACGTCCAGTAGCCCGACGCAAGAGGTTCTAGGGTCGAGACTTGCCAAAGCGGCTCTAACACTTCAAATAACTGCATTAATCCTGTTTATGAGAAGTTATCCACAGGCCATGAGCGATCAGAATAAGCAGAACGGCAATGTGAAACCGGTGGTTCTTTGTATCCTCGATGGCTGGGGCCATCGGGAGGAGCGCGAGAACAACGCCATCGCTCTGGCGGCTACTCCAACGTGGGATCGTTGGATGGCGGAGACCGGTCGCCCCCATGCTCTTGTCGAAACCAGTGGCCTGGATGTCGGCTTGCCTGATGGCCAGATGGGCAACTCTGAAGTCGGTCATATGAATATCGGCGCGGGCAGAGTCGTACTCCAAGATCTTCCGCAAATTGATGCTGCCATTGCAGACGGAACCTTCGCAACTCGACCCGCACTCACGGATTTTATCACAGCCCTAAAATCAAGCGGCGGCACGTGTCATTTGATGGGACTGGTATCTCCGGGAGGGGTGCACTCTCATCAAGATCATATGGTCGCCCTGGCCCAAGCCGTATCTGCGGCCGGCATACCTGTTCGCATTCACGCCTTCTTGGATGGACGTGACACGCCACCCCAGTCAGCTGCGGATTACATGACCCAGTTCGTCGCAGATATTGAAAAGTTAAACGACGTATCTGTCGCAACCGTGTCAGGCCGGTACTACGCCATGGATCGCGACAATCGTTGGGATCGTGTCGCGCGGGCACACTCTATATTGGTAGACGGGTCTGACACGTCAGCAACGGATGCCCTGACGTTGGTTAAAGACTCTTACGCAAATGACATCACAGACGAATTTATCGAGCCCGTCGCCATCTCAGGCTATGCCGGGATGGCCGACGGTGATGGTGTGGTGATGGCGAATTTCCGGGCTGACCGAGCGCGTGAGATATTGTCCGCATTGGTCGAACCAGATTTCGATGGCTTTGAGCGTGGCCGGGTGCCGCAGTTTGCGGCCGGGTTGGGTATGGCGGAGTATTCAACGGATCTCGCAATTCGAATGGCCGTACTTTTTCCAACCGAAGCACCAAAGAACGGTCTGGGCCAGGTGATCGCTGACGCAGGTCTGACTCAATTGCGTATTGCGGAAACGGAAAAGTATGCGCACGTCACCTTCTTCTTAAATGGCGGTCTCGAGACTGAGTTCCCGGGCGAGCAACGGATACTGGTGCCAAGCCCGAAGGTTGCCACCTACGACTTACAACCCGCCATGTCTGCAACGGAAGTCACTGACAAACTGGTTGAAGCCATTGATTCGGGTCAGTTTGATTTGGTTGTGGTGAATTACGCCAATGGTGACATGGTTGGACATACCGGTGTGCTATCGGCTGCGATGAGTGCGGCAGAAACCATCGACGCATGCCTGACGCGATTAGAGCAGGCCGTGGAGAGCGCAGGAGGCGCCATGCTGGTCACGGCTGATCACGGCAATTGTGAAATGATGGTCGACCCACACACCAATGCGCCACACACCGCGCATACCATTGGCACCGTGCCGGTGGTTCTGGTGAGCCCTACACCACAGGGTGGCCTTCGTGACGGACGGTTGGCAGACCTCGCGCCGACAGTTCTTGACTTGATGGGTCTGCCCCAACCCGCAGCTATGACGGGACGCTCTCTCCTCGATCAGGACGACGATGCGCGGCGCCGTGCCGCCGAGTAAATCAACCCAACTCGCGTCACTTATTAGTGCCGGGGTGACATGCGCGACTATCTTCTTCCAATCAAATGTTGCCACAGCGCAAGATGACCCGAGCGCGCCCCGGCCAGCCGACCTTCAAGCGGTAGAGCAAGATCTTCAGCGGGAACAAGCGGCAAAAGATGACGCGACACGAATGGCAGAGCGGGCCGCCGCGGACGCTGCCAAGATTCAAAACGACATGGTCGAAGCCGCCCGTCGTATTCAAGACCGGGAACGCGCGTTAACAGGTCTAGAAGCGCAGTTGAGTAACCTAGAAGAACAACGTGCTGAAATGGCCGCTGCGTTAATCAACAAAGACGCCCAAATGCGCGAAGTGCTACTTGCCCTTGAACGGCTCGCCGTGCGACCGACGGATGCCATACTCCTGCAACCGTTGCGACCCGCAGATGCCATTCGATCAGGCTTGGTCTTGTCGGCAGCTATTCCCGCTCTGACCGAAAACGCAGCCCGTTTACAGATTGAGCTTGAGGCGCTGTACACGACCCGCACCAAAATTGTTGACCGACGATCAACGTTGGCCCTGGAGGCCTTAAGCCTTATTGAGGATCAGACCCGATTAGAAAAGCTCCATGCGGAAAAGGCCTCATTGCAAAAGGGCTTTGAACGTCAGGCAACGGACTCGGAAAAACGAATCGCGGCTCTCGCCCGTGAGGCCAATGACCTCCGTGAGCTCCTGGACAGTGTGATCGCTGAGCGCAAACGCCAGGGCGAAGAAGAATCGAAAAGAATGGTACGAGAAGCCCCCGTTCTCACACCACCAGACGGAGCTGCACCAACCCCAGACATTGTGGCAGCGCGCCGACCGACACCACCTACGCCCGCGCGCTCCTTCTCAAAAGCACGTGGAACATTGCCGTTTCCGGCAGAGGGGCGTCTGTCACAACGATATGGTGAAGGCACAGAAAGCGAAGGTCTCGCCAAGGGCATTGTTATTACGACCCGAACAGCGGCTCAGGTGGTCTCTCCTTTCGACGGAGTCGTAGCGTTCGCTGGTCCATTTCGTGGTTATGGCCAACTCTTGATCCTGGAACACAGCGAGGGATACCATACGCTTCTGGCCGGTATGAGCCGACTAGATGGCGCCGTTGGACAGCGCGTTTTGGCTGGAGAACCGGTGGGTGTAATGTCACCGGAAGGCGATCCCTCACTTTATGTTGAATTGCGGCGGGACGGCCAACCCATTAATCCGTTGCCATGGCTGGCAACTCGAACCAATGAGAA
>Ga0222718_10005151_pt1 | contig 10665 bp, 8 predicted proteins | sample C33_27DmetaG_FD_165045 | JGI IMG/M metagenome (GOLD analysis project Ga0222718, IMG submission 165045) | Estuarine water microbial communities from San Francisco Bay, California, United States - C33_27D | ecosystem: Environmental > Aquatic > Marine > Unclassified | place: USA: California... | reverse complement strand
TTGAGAACACTACAAACTGCGGACAGAGCAACTTTAAGCGAACGAGATGCGATTAAAGCGCATATTGAGAATTGTTGGCGTATCGATCCTGGTAAAGAAGGAATTCAAGACCTAACTGTTGATATCCGTGTGTCCATTCAAAGAGACGGTAGCGTGCGGCAGGCAGTAATTGAGGATACAGGGCGTTATTTCTCTGAGCCGTCTTTTCGAACGTTTGCCGATAGCGCGCGCACGGCTGTGTTAAGTTGCAGTAACATCCCAATCTCGCCACAAAGATACGAGATTTTTGAGGAGATAGTATTTACCTTCACACCACAGGGAAGGCTGAACTAATTTGGGATATGGTATCTTTTGCGAATGGATTGCCCTCGTACTGTTGATTGAGTCGACAACCGGGGTAGGGGAGGTCAGTTAAGGGTGCGTGATTTTTGGATAACGTTGTCGAGCACGGTGTTGTTGCTCGTCTTGTCTCTTGGCGCGCAGGCGCAGGTTCAGATCGATATAACGCGTGGGCGCGTAGAGCCCATGCCGATCGCTGTAGCGCATTTCCCGGGCAACGACGATGAGTCCATTCGCGTCGGGCGTGATGTCAGTTCTGTCATTTCAAATGATTTAGAGCGCTCTGGGCTTTTTCGGCCAGTTGATCGCGATGCTTTTATTCAAGCCCTTCCTTCTCTCGATGCGCAGCCAAGTTTTGCCGATTGGCGCGCATTGAATGCGCAGGCTTTGGTTCAGGGGGAAATTGAAACTCAGCCCAACGGACAAATGCGTGTCGCATTTCGCCTATGGGACGTTTTTGGTGGCCAACAAATGATTGGTCAGGCTTATGTGACACAGCCAGAGAATTGGCGGCGTGTGGCTCACATCATCGCAGATACAATTTACACTCAGATTACTGGTGAAACCGGTTACTTTGATACCCGCGTTGTTTATGTATCTGAAAGTGGTCCTGGGACGGCGCGTATAAAGCGCTTGGCGATAATGGACCAAGATGGGGCGGGTCATCGTTTTTTGACCGATGGCTCTGCTCTGGTTCTCACGCCAAGGTTTTCGCCAACCGCCCAAGAAATCACTTATCTGTCGTATTTCCGCAATGTGCCGCGGGTCTACCTTTTCAATATTGATACCGGTCGCCAGGAGCTTCTCGGTGATTTTCCAGGCATGACGTATGCACCTCGGTTCTCGCCAGACGGCAACAAAGTGACTTTCTCCATGGCGGCTGACGGAAATTCTGAGATCTATGAAATGGATCTAAGAACCCGCAGAACCCTGAGGCTGACCAATCATCCAGCGATCGACACATCGTCATCCTATGCTCCAGATGGGCGTCAATTGACGTTCAACTCAGACCGAGGCGGCAGCCAGCAAATCTATGTAATGAATTCCGATGGGTCGGATGCTCGGCGGATCAGTTTTGGAAATGGTCGATATGCGACGCCAGTATGGTCGCCAAGAGGTGATTTGATCGCATTTACCCGTATTAGTAGAGGCACATTCTACATTGGTGTGATGGAGCCGGATGGCAGTAATGAGCGATTATTGGCCCAGGGATTCCTTGTTGAGTCTCCGACTTGGGCCCCAAATGGACGCGTTCTGATGTATTTTGCCCAATCGGCAACACGGGCTGACGGGTCTGGCGGTCGGACTCGCCTGTATTCGATTGATCTTACTGGATACAACCAAAGGGAGATGGTGACCCCCCAGGATGCCTCCGACCCGGCCTGGTCACCGCTGATTCCCTAAGCAAACACACTTAAAAAATTGAAACCAAACCCTTTCTCGCGTGTTTTTATTGCGGTAGCGGCTAAGGGAATACCTTGCGTCCCGCCATGCACCTGATAAAAGAGGTGCGGAAAATAGCCGTTTTGTGCATAGTTACGTCAGTCTTGTGACCGAAGGGGAATAAATAAAATGATGGTCCGTTTTACCACCGCAGTCGCCGCACTTGCTTTTTTAGCTGCCTGTGCAGCCAAAAAAGACGACATGAGTTCAGATATGTCCTCTAGTGAGCCAGCACCTGCTGCATCGTCTGCTCCGACTGGTCCAGCGATGAATTCAGCTGAATACTTTAACCAAGTGGTTGGTAATGGTGTGTATTTTGGTCTCGATGAATACAACCTTAATGCCGCCGCTCAAGCGACACTCCGTGGTCAAGCATCTTGGTTGGGTCAAAATCCCTCACAGTCCATTGTTGTCGAAGGACACTGTGACGAGCGCGGAACACGCGAATACAATCTTGGCCTCGGCGAGCGCCGTGCCAACGCCGTAAAGGATTACTTGGTTTCCTTAGGTGTTGTGCCAAGTCGTGTTCGGACAATCTCTTACGGTAAAGAACGCCCAGTATGTGTTGCTTCAAGCGATGACTGCTGGAGCCGGAACCGTCGCGGCGTTTCTGTCGTACAGTAAATTCTGATCGAAAGCCGCTGGTTGGCTTTCGAGCTTGAGTATTAAAACGGCGGCGCTCTGCTTTGCAGGAGCCGCCGTTTGCCTTATTTCTGCCGTGCGTCCGCGGTAAGACGCGTGCGTCACTAGGTAAGTTGTTGCGCCATGATCCTAAATATTTTTCAGCTGTCTAAACTTCTTGGGCGCGTGTCGCCTGTCTTCCTGTTGTTCGTGCCAATGTCCTACGCGGTTGCTCAAACTTCGCTTGATATGAGGGTTATGAACGAGCGCCTTGGGCAACTTGAGCGCCAGATTCAAAATCTTCAGGGCGCTATGGGAAGCAAGATCCAAACGCCAACTGCTCCCGTGAACACAGGATCAGTAGAACAGGCCATCCCCACTGATGTCGCAAGCCGAATTCAATTGCGGGTCCAACAATTAGAACGCCTGGTTGAGACATTGACAGGCCAAGTAGAAGAGACTCGCTTTGAAGTCACACGAATGCGCGCTGTATTGCAGCAGATGTCGAACGACGTATCTTATCGATTGGCTGTGTTAGAGCAGGCAGCGGGTGTTTCATCAGCTGTGGCTGCCCCCGCACAACGAATTAGTTTATCAACTTCACCACCTACGCCCACTGTTTCAACACCAGTGGTTCAGGCACAACCGAGTGTTTCTCAAGCCACCAGATTAGCTCCAGACCTGGATATGCCGATGTCTGCACCTGTGCAGCCTCAGCCGCAAACAGTTGCACCAGGTGTGCCGACGAGTGTGACGACAGAGGTTGCTCCTGGGGCAGTTCTGACGGCGCCTGCACAGCCTGGTCCGGTTAATCAGGGCAATACATTTGGTGTCCTTCGCACAGACGCGGACGGCGCTGCTTTACCTCCGGCGCCAGGATCGCAAATGGCGCCAGCTCCAGTTCCACCTCAAGCACTTCCTGACACGCCTCCGAGTATTCAAGCGGCACCCACACCCGGTCCTGTGGCAACAGCACGAATTGGAACCGCTCCTGATCCGACTACAGATTTTACGGCGTTACCCGTCGGATCCCCGAAGGAGCAGTATGACTACGCCTTCAATATTCTTCGCCAGGCCGACTATGCTCGCGCCGAGAGAGCGTTGCGCCTTTTCCTCGAGGCTAATCGCACTGATGATCTAGCCGGAAACGCTCAGTATTGGCTCGGCGAGACGTACTACGTGCGAGGCGATTTTGAGCAAGCCGCTGTTGAGTTTTTGTCCGGTTACCAAACCTATCCAAGCAGCACAAAGGGACCGGACAATCTCTTGAAGTTAGGTCTGTCGATGGCCCGTCTCGGTCAAACCGATGGCGCCTGCACGGCGCTCACACGTCTCGCTACGGAGTACCCTTCGGCGAACGATACGATCCGTCGTCGTGCTCAAACGGAGCGAGCGCGACTTAAGTGTGCCTAGCTCATGCCATCTGTAATCGCAGATCCGGGTAGCCCAGACACGGGGTCACCAGTTTCTTCAAGCGCCTTTGCGGTTCTCATGGATGACCTTGGTTCATTCGAAACTGGGTCACGTATTGCCGTCGCGGTATCAGGTGGACCCGACAGCATGGCCTTGTGTCACTTGGCTAAGGAATGGGCTAGTTCCCGAGGTTTGAGTGTCGTCGGCCTAACCGTTGACCATCGCTTACGTCCTGAAGCGCGGGAGGAAGCTCAACAGGTCTCGATGTGGCTCGCTGACCTTGAGATGGCGCATGAGACCCTAATTTGGGAGCAGGGCGCGACAGTAAAGAGCCTCGATCGGAGCCCGCAAACGGCGGCGCGGGATGCCCGTTTCAGCCTATTATGTGAGTGGTGTCAGAAGAACAACATCGATGCCCTAATGACAGCGCACCATGCTGATGATCAGGCAGAAACCTTTTTGTACAGATTGGTCCGTGGGTCAGGTGTCGATGGTCTTGCCGCAATCGCTCCTGAATCGATCAGAAAAGATGTTCGCATCTTACGTCCTCTCTTAAGAGTAACGAAGGCAGATCTCATCGCGACATGCGCAAAGAAAGGTCAAGTTTGGGTCGATGATCCAAGCAACAGTAGCGATGCGTCTGCCCGTGTGCGACTTCGCAAGATAATGGCAGCTCTGGAGCAGGAAGGGCTGAGCCGAGATCGCCTCCTTAAGACCGTTGATCACATGGCACGTGCGAAAAGCGCCATTAATTCTGCCGTTGATGAATTACTCGACGTCGCGTCACGTCAGGAAGGGAATGGAGTAATTAACCTTAATGTATCGGCGGTAATGGCTGCACCGGAAGAGGTTGGGCTGCGCTGTTTGGCACGCTGTTTGAGTTGTGTCTCTGGCGCTGAATATCCGCCGCGGTTCGAAAGTTTATTGGGTGTATACGCGGCATTAACCGACAAAGAATGGTCAGATCGAACTTTACATGGCTGTCAGCTCAGGATGAAAGGCATACACTTAGAGGTCTCCGTTGAGCAGAGAAAACGTTGAAATTCTGGGGGTTTTAGACGAACCTGAAGTTAGTGATTGAAATCTGTTAGACCGCACGGGCGAGTAGGCCGGATTAGAATGCTTATGTCGGCTTGCGTTATTGGGTGCGCGCCCTATTTAATTAGGACATAAAGGCGCAAAAGTGCTGGGTGCAGTGTTGTTCTTCGGAACGCCCAGCGTGTCGAAAGAACAAGGGATTAGGTGTGAATATTAGCCGTAATTTAGTTCTCTGGGTCATTATCCTGATTTTGATCGTTGCCCTGTTTAATCTTTTTCAGGCGCCAACGTCGCGCACGCAAAGCCGTGAGATGTCCTTCACCGAGTTTATGGCGTCGGTTGAAGGCAATGAGATCAACAGCGTTACAATTCAAGGCAATAATATTTCCGGCAAGACGCGTGACGGAACGCAATTCCGCACTTACGCGCCCGAAGACCCATCTCTTGTTCCGGCGCTTCGATCCAACGGCGTCGACATAAAAGCGGTGCCACAGTCAGACGGCGAAACAACGCTATGGAGCATCCTCATCTCTTGGTTCCCCATGCTGCTCTTAATTGGCGTATGGATTTTCTTTATGCGTCAAATGCAGGGCGGCGGCGGCAAGGCGATGGGATTCGGAAAATCCCGAGCGAAGCTGCTGACTGAAAAGCAAGGCCGCGTCACTTTTGAAGATGTGGCTGGAATCGATGAGGCGAAACAGGAACTAGAAGAAGTTGTAGAGTTTCTTCGCGATCCAGCAAAGTTTCAGCGGCTTGGCGGAAAAATTCCAAAAGGTGTCCTTTTGGTTGGGCCCCCAGGGACAGGTAAAACGTTGCTTGCTCGGTCCATCGCCGGAGAAGCCAATGTTCCTTTCTTTACGATTTCCGGTTCCGATTTCGTCGAAATGTTTGTCGGAGTTGGTGCCAGCCGTGTTCGCGATATGTTTGAACAAGGTAAGAAGAATGCACCGTGTATAATTTTCATCGACGAAATAGATGCGGTTGGTCGTCATCGTGGTGCAGGCCTGGGTGGTGGCAATGACGAACGTGAGCAAACACTGAATCAGTTATTGGTAGAAATGGATGGGTTTGAAGCGAATGAGGGCGTGATCCTTATCGCTGCGACGAACCGGCCTGATGTGCTGGACCCGGCGCTGCTAAGGCCCGGCCGTTTTGACCGGCAAGTTGTTGTGCCCAATCCAGATATCATGGGTCGCGAAAAAATCCTCAAAGTGCATACTCGCAAAACGCCTATTTCACCTGATGTTGACTTAAAGGTGATTGCAAGAGGTACGCCCGGATTCTCAGGCGCCGATTTAGCAAACCTCGTCAATGAAGCCGCTTTGCTAGCTGCGCGTAAAGCGAAACGCGTCGTAACCATGCATGAGTTTGAAGAGGCGAAAGACAAAGTCATGATGGGCGCAGAGCGCCGGTCCATGGTTATGACCGAAGATGAAAAGAAATTGACGGCGTATCATGAGGCTGGGCATGCCTTGATCATGATGCATGCAGAGGGTCATGAACCGCTGCACAAAGTAACGATTATTCCGCGTGGTCGCGCCCTGGGTGTGACGATGTTCCTGCCTGAACGAGATAAGTACAGTCAGTCGCAAATGGAATTGAAAGCCATGATTGCCAGTTTGTTTGGCGGTCGTGTGGCTGAGGAAATGATCTTTGGCGAAGAATATATTACCACCGGAGCATCTGACGATCTAAAGCGGGCAACAGACATTGCCAGGCGCATGGTTACAGAGTTCGGGTTCTCAGAAAAACTTGGGCCGTTACGTTACAACGCGGACCAAGAAGAGGTGTTTCTGGGACATTCCGTTTCCCAGCAAAAGAATGTTTCCGATGCAACTGCGGAACTCATTGACCAAGAAGTGCGACGGTTTGTCGAAGAGGGTGAAAAGACCGCCCGTAAAATTCTTGACGACCATAAGGATGATCTTGAAGTCGTTGCCAAGGGGCTTCTTGAGTATGAAACCTTATCCCGTGAAGAGATTGATGCTTTGTTGCGTGGTGAAAGCATAGATAAGTCTGACAAGCCAACGAAACGTCCACGCCCACCGGGTCGGCGAACATCTGTGCCGACGACGGATAGCGGTGGCGAGGAGCCAGACTCTGGTGGCCTGGGTCCAGAGCCGGAACCGCAACCCAACACGTGACGCAAATTGTCGCCGGACTACCGCCGCCCAATTCCTTAAGCGATACAACCGGATCAAATTTGTATTGTATCCCTCGCGCTATAGCGTCGGGTGATACTGCTGCATCCCTAATCGCAAATGGCCACGCGTTACCGTTGCTCGGTAATGATTTAGCGTTTGCGGCTGTGGAACTCATAATTCGTGAGAATGGGACTGCAAAAAGAGTCGCCGCGTCTGTTACGGCATTCGATCCATGGCGTCATGTTCTCCCTAGTCATGCAAAAGAGCGACTAGCGACATTGCTCGATGCGATGTCAAGAGCACGACAACCTTTTGCCGGTTTTACATCTGGTAAGCAGGCCATCATGGGTGTGATTAATGTAACGCCTGACAGTTTTTCCGACGGCGGTGATCACGCAACAACAGAGAAGGCTGTGCAGCACGCCATAACACTTGCTGAAGCCGGAGCAGACATACTTGACGTGGGCGGAGAGTCTACGCGTCCTGGTGCACAGCGTGTTGATGCAGATACAGAACAGCAACGGGTCGTTCCGGTGATTGCCGCTTTAGCGCAGAGGGGTTTGTTGGTGTCGATTGACACGCGCAACGCTTCAACAATGTCTGCTGCTGTCTCAGCCGGTGCGAAAATCATCAACGATGTCACGGCTCTGTCGAGCGACCCAAATGCTGTGAAGGTCGCAGTTGAGCATGAGGCGGATGTCATCCTCATGCACATGCAAGGTGAACCTCAAAACATGCAGCAATCACCAAACTATGATGACACCGTCGCAGATGTGTTCGACTACTTGTCAAACCGCGTTGAGAGCTGCCTTAAATCCGGAATTAAAATTGAATCCATTTGTATCGATCCCGGAATCGGATTTGGGAAGACCGATCGTCACAACATTGAGATCATCAACTCTTTAGCTGCTTTCCATGGGATCGGATGTGCCCTTATGTTCGGCGCATCTCGAAAGAGTTTTATTGGCCGGTTGGCCGATGAGAAGGATCCGAAAGCGCGGGGAGCAGGGTCCATTGCTGCCGCGCTTGCGGCTGCAGCGCAGGGGGTGGGAATCTTGAGAGTGCATGACGTTGCCGATACCCGCCAAGCACTTCAGATATGGCAGTATCAAGCCGGAAATGCCGAGATAACTTGATTGAACGGACCCCATAGGCCATGAAAAGCATATAATCTTAGTCCGGTAGTAGAAAAGTGAGAGGGTCGGCACAATGACAGTGAATAAACTGTTCGGGACCGATGGTGTGCGGGGTACCGCAAACCAAGACCCCATGACGGCCGATATGGCTCTCACGCTTGGTATGGCGGCTGGGCACAAGTTTACCCGTGGCGATCATCGGCACACCGTTGTCATAGGTAAGGACACTCGGCTATCGGGTTATATGCTTGAGCCAGCATTAACCGCCGGGTTTATCTCGGTCGGTATGGATGTAATTTTAGTTGGTCCGATTCCTACTCCAGGTATAGCAATGCTTGCGCGTTCATTGCGTTGCGATATTGGGGTCATGCTCTCTGCCTCACACAATGCTTTTGAGGACAACGGAATCAAGCTTTTCGGCCCCGATGGATTTAAGCTCTCCGACGAAATTGAGGCTGAAATTGAATCTCTCATGGCGAACGGCACGGAAAGTCTTCGTGCCGGTGCAAGTGAATTAGGGCGAGCGCAAAGACTTGATAATGGCACTGGTGCAGTTCGCTATATCGAGTTCGTAAAAAACACGTTCCCCCGCAAACTTCGTCTGAACGGCCTAAAGATCGTCGTCGATTGTGCGCATGGTGCCGCTTACAAAGTGGCACCCGCAGTGTTGTGGGAACTGGGGGCGGACGTTGTCCCTCTCGGCGTTGATCCAAACGGCTTCAACATCAACAAAGACTGCGGATCACTTCACCCAGAGCAGATGGCCGAAAAAGTTAAAGAGGCCGGAGCAGATTTTGGTATGGCTCTGGACGGGGACGCTGATCGGATCGTCGTTTGTGATGAGCTTGGAAATATCGTTGATGGCGACCAAATCTTAGCGGCGATAGCTCATCGCTGGCAGAAATCTGGTGAACTTGAGGGTAATAGCGTCGTTTCAACCGTGATGAGCAATCTGGGACTAGAAAGGTATTTGAAAAGCCTCGGTCTAGATTTACAACGAACCCAAGTCGGGGATCGGTATGTGTCTGCTAGGATGGAAGAGGGTGGCTTCAATCTTGGTGGTGAACAGTCTGGTCACATTATTTTAGGGCGCCACGCTACAACGGGAGACGGATTGATGGCCGGATTGCAGTTGTTGGCAGCTCTCGTTGAGAGTGGTAAACCTGCCAGTGCGCTGCTGCACTCGTTCGAGCCTGTTCCTCAGTTGCTTAAGAATGTACGATTCAACGAAGCGACAAGTACACAAGATTTGCTTGAGCATTCATCTGTAAAGGACGCAATTGCTGACGCTGAGGCGCGGTTATATTCTTCAGGGCGGCTGCTTATCCGTAAATCAGGAACTGAACCGCTAATCCGAGTTATGGCAGAGGGAGACGATGCAGCTGAAGTGCAATCTGTTGTCGAGGGTGTTGCAGCCGTTATTGAAGCAGCTGCGGTATAGCGGCTCGGAGTGAGATCATCATGTCAGCGCTACAGCTTCGCGGGCGAGTTATTGTTGTCGCAGGGTCTGACTCAGGTGGTGGTGCCGGTATACAGGCCGATATAAAAACTGTTACGGCTCTGGGTGGGTATGCAGCAACCGCGGTAACCGCAATTACTGACCAAAACACAAAAGGGGTACACGGAGTTCAGCCGGTCCCGCCGCAATTTGTGTCCTCCCAGATAGAATCAATCCTGAAAGACATTGGTGCCGACATCATAAAGACAGGGATGCTAGGGTCTGTTGAAGTCATTGCTGCAATTGCGGCGGCGCTAGATAAATGGGGGCTAAATATTCCACGCATTGTTGACCCGGTTATGGTTGCAAAAGGTGGGCATTCACTTATCACTGATGACGCCGTAGCTTTTCTGAAGAATAAACTTGTATCAGGCGCTGCTGTCGTCACTCCGAATTTGCCCGAAGCAGAGGTGCTAACGGGTCTAAAGGTCAAGACGGTCGCTGATATGGAGGCGGCTGCAAGTCATCTGCTGAAACTGGGCGCGCAAGCTGTTCTGTTAAAGGGTGGTCACCTTGAGGGAGATCACATTGTCGACATGCTGATAACCGAGGATCAAATTCAGACTTTCGAGAGCTCACGAATTGATTCTACCTCAACGCATGGCACGGGGTGTACGTTGGCTTCGGGGATTGCAACCAGTTTGGCTCAGGGCTTATCGCTTGTTGATTCTGTTGCGCGTGCTCGGAATTTCGTAATCACCGCAATCGAGACTGCACCAGGATTAGGTAAGGGGTATGGTCCGCTCAATCATGGACACACGATGAGACCTGGCGTGAGCAACGAGATAGTGCGACCCTCTTAGATGGCTGGCTTTGAGACGACCATACAGATGTGGACCGTTCTTGGTCTCGCGGTCATGCTGCTGACACTCTATGTGACCCAGTGGTTGTCCTTGGAAGCCAGTTCTCTTCTGGTTCTGACGATATTACTTCTGTTTTTTCAAATCGTCCCGCTGACTGGAACGTATGACGTAAACCTTCTCAATGCAGAGGTTTTGCTCGGGGGGTTCTCAAATCCTGCTTTAATCGCCGT
>Ga0222718_10005149_pt1 | contig 10667 bp, 18 predicted proteins | sample C33_27DmetaG_FD_165045 | JGI IMG/M metagenome (GOLD analysis project Ga0222718, IMG submission 165045) | Estuarine water microbial communities from San Francisco Bay, California, United States - C33_27D | ecosystem: Environmental > Aquatic > Marine > Unclassified | place: USA: California... | reverse complement strand
GCGAAAGTGAAGCCTCTATATCTATATCTAAGTCTATATCTAAATCTATATATAATAATAATATATATCCTCTTTCAGAGGATGAGAAAGATAATAATATCAATAAAGGGAATGGTGTTATTAAAAAGCAACGTACCATAACAAATTACAGTGATGACTTTGAAGATTTATGGAAAAGTCTATCAATAGAGAATAGAACTCGAAGTAATAAACCTAGTTCTTTTAAATTGTACAAATCCCTTTGTAAAGAAGATCAGGAATTAGTCCGCAAAAATTGGAAGGGATATCAATCCGAACAAGCCAAAGAAAATGGAAATTTTGCTAAAGCTTTAGAAAGATATATACGAGCTGAAACTTTTAGGATAAGTTCTAGTGAAGAAGAAAGGGAGTATAAAGCAGCATGGTAATTTTACCCAAAAAAAGAACTAAGGCCACTTACAAAGAAATGAAAGAAAGATATGGTGATGAATATTGGGCTGAAAATGATCTATCACCACTTGCCAATCACAAATATAGACTAGCTCACATGGCTGTTAAATGGGGTGAATCCTTATTTAGAAGATCACCAAGAATGAATTATAATTGTTTATATCAATTAACCAAAGAAGGTTTTATTGGTACTGAAGATTTACAACCTGAATGGGTGGAGATTGTAGATAACATCAACAAATTAGATTTTAATGATGATTATTTTGATACTGATCCTGTAAAAGCTACGTATGGAATCTAAAAAATCTGATTTAGGCGGTCAAGAGATTGTTGAAATTAGTGGTAAGTATTACCGACTACCTGATTTTGAAGAAGTTTATATCGAAATACCTAAAGTTGAAAAGGGTGAAGATGCCTACAAAAGAGTACGTAGGCGACACGCTGATATATTTGACTACTATTATAATAATCATCTTCTCTATCCCGATAATCACGACTTAAATAATGATCTTTACAATGCTGGATTAAGACTACAACAAGATATTTACTATGCTGGATATTATCCTAAAGTCACTTTTGATTATATGAAAGAAAAAATTATTGGTGATAAGGATAAAACAATCATATCTAAACTAGGTGCTCAAGATAGAGTCAAGGGAGCTTTACAAAAAGCGGGTGATAGTGCCTCTATCATCTATGAAGTTATCGTTAATAATAACTCAGCAAAACATAAAATGAAGAAATTTAGGCAAGGTTTGTTTAGACTTTGCGATTACTACGAAATTTAAATATTCGCCTTTTATTCGCCTTTTATCTACGACACTTGTGATATACTATTAATAGAATGGTATACGTATGTCTAAAGAACTTTATAAAGAAATCATTACACAACACTTTTTAGACGCATTAGGAATATCAACACATCCATTTTACAAAAATAGATTTGGCAGCAATAAAGACAAAATTGAAGCTAAGAAATGGTTAAAAAGACATAATCAAGATTTTCAATTTATATGTCAAATGGCGGGTTTAGTTCCCTCTTATGTCTTGAAAAAATACAAGTTTCTACAAATTAATAAAAGAAAGATAAACAAATTAATAAAGAGTTATATATCCAGATTAGATAATTATGAAAAACAAAGAGAAGTTATTAGACGATATGTTAGTGCGACAGAAATTTATGTTGCTTCAAAACCCTGATAATACTTATAGCGTTATAATCAGCGTAGGTAATTTTGATTATAAAGATGATGCTTTAAACTTTGTTGAGGATATATCAAAAGAACACGATATAGATTTTATAGATGCCAACCAAAACACAACTATCCACTAAAAAAGCTGGGCGACCTGTTAAGTACACCAAAACTTTAATTGATCAGGTGTTTACTTTAATTAGTCAAGGCGTTAATCCGACTGAGGCAGTTAAAAAATGTAAATTAACATGGTCTAACTTTTATAATCATGTTTTTAATGATGATAAAATGAAATTGGCTTATGAACAAGCCCGACATGCTGGAGCGGATTTTAAAATTTCTGAATACAATATCCTATTAGACGATTTAAAAGAGTCTGTAAAGAATGACACTAAATTAAACATGAGTACTATTAAGGGCCTAGAGATTTTACAAAAACAAATTCAATGGCAAGCGTCACGTTCCGCTAGTACCATGTATGGAGATAGTAAAGACAGAATTACCCTCACCAATGGAGATCAATCCTTTTCTATTGAGTGGAGTAAGTAAGGGCCAGATAAACTAGCCCTTAAAGATTATTTGATATAAGAATATATTACGCCTAGCAAAAACAAGATACAAACAACGTAATATGAGATCATTAATATTTTCTCAATCATACTTTACCGCCTCGAATTATTACTTGATTTTTAATAAACTCGGTGGCGTGGTGTTTATCTAGGCATATAACCAGGTTTCTTAATTCCTCATCTTGAAGCCCTTTAAACATCTTTTGAATATCAGTGAGTGGCATATCCTCACTAATGATTTCTTTTTTAAGATTAATTAAGTACATATTTACCTCTATAAAGTGGAACTTGTGGCCATTTATGATACTGAATTAATATCTTTATGATATGATCGTATTTATATTTCATTTATTCCTCGCTTTCTAAGCAACAATATAAATATTGTCTATGGTGTTATTATCCAAAATATGAATTTCAATCATGCAGTCTTTAACTCGCAAAAATTCATCTTTGGCTAATTTTTTATTAATACTAGATCTATAAGAAAATATCTTTTTTACTTCAGGTTTATCCCCGTAATCTCTAGGCAATAATTTTATAGATCTGTTTAAAACCTCGACTTGACTGTGGCTTTTGGGTGAATATCTCAATTTATCAACCCAATAATGACACTTTGATATTAATTCATTGTGCCAGGCCTCAAGACTAAAATGATTTATTGGTATATGACTAGCCACTTATTCCTCGCTTTCTAATAGTCTTTTAAATTCTTGTTTATAGTCAAATCCGTATTCATCTGACAATAGACAAAAATCTTTTAACATTTTTTCTAGTAGATTTTCATCCACTGTTTTTGGCCCGCTTCCATAACAAGCGTACACTAAGGTAGTTCTATAAATTCTGTCTGTTTCGGTTTGCATTTATTCCTCGCTTTCTTTCTTATATCTCTTATAAAGTTTATAAGATACATAAAAGAACGCTACCAATAAAATTAAGTCTAACCCGTCTAGTCCTGCCATTATGCGACCTCGCTATCTAGATAAAATTCTTTGTAGTATTCTGGATCGAAATTTAAAAAGGTATCCCAATCAACCTTAAAAAATCTATAATCAGTCAACCCGCCTCTTGCATCAGCTCCGTTGTGGATTGATAGAGCTATGATGTCATTGTCGTAAATATCACTGCCAAAATGTAAATATTGAATATCTTGAGATAAAACATTTTCAAAGTTATAAGTGTAAACACAATGTATTTTATCATCTGATACAAATTCAGATATAAACTCTTCGACATCACACCAAACATTTGAACGGCCCTCAGGATTGTTAATTGCATCATATTTATTTTCATTAATCCAATCATTTAATTGATTGGTTAATTGAGGTAAATATTCGCAAGTCTCATTCAAATGATGATATAAAGACTTAGTAATTAAGACATCATCTTTGTCAAATCGCTCAATTTGTATTTCTTCTTCATTGATGAAATCTAAATGAGTTTTTTTCTGGTTGCGTTGCCAATGTCTCCCATTGTCTCCGCCTGAGTCTAAAAAATGCTTCCCTGTGTTCTCAGTTAGCATTTCATATACCGCTTGTTGTGTTTGTGTAGTCATTGTCTATTTTCTCTCATTCTCTTAGGTATAAGCCTAAGCAAAAGCCCTAATAAAGAGCTTTTGTTTAAACTTAATTAACTCGTCTAGTTATACCTTTTGCAAGTCTATCGGCTTCGGCTTTGTGTCTTTTATATTCGTTGCTTTTCTTGTATTCTTCATTAAAAAAACAATCATCACATAATAAAAGATCTCTGTCTTTGCCCCATACTTCGCAATCTATCGGGTTGCCTTGTTCTTCTTCTGATTTATTACAATGATCACAATATTTCATCTAATTATCCTCAACTGCCAATAAAGTTAATTGTACTATCTGATAAGTCTTATAAACTTCTTTTGCTTCATTATAAGATAAGTTATGAACAGATCTTAAAGCTTGAAATTTATTTTTCTTATCATCTTTTATTATTTGATAAGGCATATTTAAAAGACTAGAAACTGCAAAAGATATATTTCTGTCTTGATGATATTGAAAAGGATTATTATTCATTTGTCTATATTCTCTCTTTCAAGTAAAAAGTTATAAAATAATAAAAACTATGTCAATAAAAAAATGGTCAATTATGTCACATGTAATTAATTCAATTCAAGCTATTGGTTGGCGGTGGCTAGATTCTTTATTAGAGATATATAAAGAACTATAAAAATAGTCTTTGTTTGTTCCATTCCAAATATTACAAAAATAGATATAAAAGAATAAACAATTAATATAAACATATAGAGAAGTAATAGAGAACTAGATACAAATGTATTGAGATCTAATTCCAGGTATTTGAGAAAAGTATTGACATTACTAAATTTATTTTGTAGTTATATATCTAACTCAAATATAGACATAAAACTCTATAAAGGGTTATCAATAGAGCCTATATTCATCAAGATTACTTATCAATAATAGTATAATAACTAAAATAGAGAGCTTAAATTAGTAAAAACCTATATTTATCAGTCTTTTTGTAGCCTTATAATATACATTATGCAACAATATGTACACTTCTGACACAGGTAGACACCCCCAACGCAGAAATATTTATATATATACTACCCACTTCAACACAAAACTAACTCTCTACGGCTTTTGGTTTCCCAACATAATAGAGGGTTCTAAAATAGGGGGGTAGTAATTCTCTACGAATTTTGATAAAAGGGTATCACAGAGTCTTTAAAACGGATTTTTAGGGGTATTTTGAAACGATATAACAGTGAACAAGTATTTAACTGGAATCACGAAGAAAACGTGAAGTACAGAAGATGTCATATTTGCAATAAATATGGTGTATTTGGTATGAACAATAAAGGAGCATACTATTTTGTATGTAGAAAACATTATGAAGAAGAAACAAACAAACAAACCAGTAAAGAAAGAAAAGAAAACAATCTTGAACTATTTTGAGGATGTAGCCCTCAGACAATCAACCCCTGATACCAAAGGAAGAGGCCAGGTCAAAGGAAGAGATATAGATCGAATTAATGATTATTTAGAAAATAAAAGTTGAATTTTTTAAAACAAGACGGATAATACTAATATGAACGTATTATCATTATTCGATGGAATGTCATGTGGGCAGATAGCTCTCAATAGACTCGGTATCAAATATAATAACTATTATGCTGCCGAGATAGACAAATATGCCATTGAGGTCACCAAAAAGAACTTTCCTAACACAATCCATCTAGGAGATGTGACTAAGGTTAAAGCAACTGATCTAGAACCTATTGATTTATTAATGGGGGGTTCTCCTTGTCAAGGATTTAGCTTTGCTGGAAAACAACTGAATTTTGATGATCCAAGAAGTGCCTTATTCTTTGAATTTGTCCGTTTATTGAAAGAATGTAAACCTAAGTATTTCTTACTCGAGAATGTAAGAATGAAAAAGATTTATCAAGATGTGATTACCGAACATCTAGGAGTAGAACCGATTATGATTAATAGTTCTCTTCTATCGGCACAAAACAGACTACGATTATATTGGACTAATATCCCTAATATAGATCAACCTAAAGATAAAAAGATTTTATTGAAAGATATTTTGCAATATGAGGCAGAAAATGAATATGAAGAACCCTACGTCAAACTAAATGGCAACAAAGAAGGGTGTGTTGGTTATGTAGGTAAACAACCTAAACAAGCCACTCGTATTTATGATATTAATAATAAATCCCAATGTTTGACCGCTCTTGGTGGTGGTCAAGGTGGGAAAACAGGATTATATAAAATTCCAACAGTAGATAGAGACAAATCTCACTGTTTAGATGCTCATTATTACAAAGGAGCTAGTTGGGAACAATATAAAAAAAAATCTAGGAGACAGTTAGTAAAACTAGAAGAGATTGATAAAGAATTACCTGATAAGTCTCATGTGATTAAGGCTCAATATTATAAATCTTCTATGGCTAATTTTACATCTAAAACTGGGTTTAGAGCCACTGGTGTTTGGACAAAAGATAATTTTAGAAAATTAACACCTATTGAATGTGAAAGACTACAAACTGTACCAGATAATTACACACAAGGAGTTTCTAATACTCAACGATATAAGATGTTGGGTAATGGGTGGACAGTTGATGTCATTGCTCATATCTTAAAAAACATACATGAAGAAAATAACAATACCCTACAAACCCAGAGAACTGCAACAACAGATTCACAAGGGGATGCAAAGATTTAATGTTTTAGTTTGTCATCGAAGATTTGGAAAGACAGTTCTGACCATTAATGAACTGATCAAGAAGTGTCTCCAGAATCAACTACCAAGACCACGATATTATTATATTGCTCCTACATACGGTATGGCAAAAAGAATAGCTTGGGATTATCTCAAGTATTATACCTCTGTCTTACCGAATATGGAGTACCACGAGACTGAATTAAGAGCTGATTTGCCGAATGGTGGTAGAATCCAGTTATTAGGTTGTGAAAGGCCGAATACCCTTAAAGGATTGTATATTGATGGTGTGATCCTAGACGAGGTGGCTCAAATGCCACCGAAGATCTGGACTGAAGTCATTAGACCTGCCTTATCAGATCGTGAGGGCTGGATGATTGCTATCGGTACACCTACAGGACATAATGCCTTTTACCAGTTATATGATCATGGTAAACATACTGATGGTTGGTTTACAGGTTTATATAAGGCTTCAGAGACTGATATTATTAAACCTTCGGAGCTAGAAGAAGCGAAGAAAATGATGCCACCAGAGATCTACGAGGCAGAATATGAATGTAGTTTTGAATCTAATGCGATAGGAGCGATTTACTCTCAAGGATTAGCAAAATGTGATAATGAAAGTAGAGTAACGAAGATTCCCTATGATAGCACTATACCTGTTGATACTTTTTGGGATTTGGGGATGGCTGATAAAACAGCAATTTGGTTCGTTCAACAAAAGGGCCATGCGATACACGTTATTGACTATTTTGAGGACTCAGGAGAGAGTCTAGAATATTATGCAACAATTATCAGAGACAAGGGATATAACTACGATACTCATTATTTCCCTCACGATGCCTCTGTCAGAGAACTCGGAACAGGTAAATCTCGATTAGAGATAGCTCAATCACTCGGACTCACGACATCCGTTGTACCGAAAATGTCGGTAGATGACGGAATTAATGCAGTACGTATGATATTATCTAGATGTTACTTTAATTACGAAACAACAAAAGATGGATTAGATGCCTTGAGACAATATCGATGGGCAACAAACGATAAAGGTGAAACAAAAAACAGACCGCAACACGATTGGACATCTCACGCAGCAGATGCTTTTCGTTATATGGCAGTCGGTTTAAACGAAACAAAACAATGGAGCAGAAAGATCGAATATAAATCTATAGGAATTGTATAATGGATGAATTTAAATTAAAAGCGATGATCTCCCAAGAGATCGATAACTCTTTGGGATATTATGGTGGCAAACTTACAGAACAAAGAAGAAAGTTTTTAGAATACTACTTAGGTGAACCTTATGGTAATGAGGTCGAAGGTCGATCTCAAGTTACTTCTCAAGACACCTTAGAGGTTGTGGAAAGTGTGTTGCCTTCGCTCATGAGAATTTTTACTGCGGGTGAATCCATTGTCGAGTTTACACCTGTTGGCCCTGAAGATATCGAAACAGCAGAACAAGCAACTGATTATTGTAACCATATCTTAATGAAAGATAATCCTGGTTTTATGACTTTGCACACTTGGTTTAAAGATGCACTGATTCAAAAGAATGGTTTTATTAAAGTCTTTTGGAATGAAGCCATTGAAGAGAAAAAAGAAACTTATGAAAATTTAACAGAGATAGAATATCAATCACTTCTTGCGAATGATGAAGTCGAACTCATTTCTAAAACAGAAAACATCATGGAAGAAGAAGTTATGGATGAGATGGGCAACCCCCAACTCTCTCAACAAATATTCTATGATTGTGAAGTCAAGAGAAAAAAGACTGTCGGTAAAGTTCAGATTGAAAACGTACCCCCAGAGGAGATGCTTATCTCGAGAGAAGCAAAAGATTTACAAACAGCAGACTTCATTGCCCATCGAGTGACTAAGACCAGATCACAATTAGTGAGAGAAGGTTTTGATCGTGATGTGATTATGTCCTTACCTGCGTTTGATGAACAAGTTTACAACGAAGAAAAAACTTCAAGAAGAATTTATGACGACCAAGCTCCTTATGAACAGAGCAGTGCCGATCCAACAATGGAAGAAGTCATGGTGACGGAATGTTATATGCGAGTCGATTCTGATGATGATGGAGTAGCCGAGTTAAGAAAGATCACAGTCGCTGGTCAAGGTTATGAGATTTTAGATAACGAAGAAATCGATCACGTTCCTTTTGCAACTCTCACTCCAATCCCGATGCCACATCGATTCTTTGGTTTATCTCTTACTGATTTAACAGCAGATTTACAGTTAATTAAAACCACAGTGTTAAGACAAACACTTGACAATATGTACTTACAAAATAATGCACGTACTATTGTAACGGATGGACAAGTGAACTTAGATGACTTACTGACTTCCAGACCTGGTGGTATTGTTCGTGTGAAATCACCTAATGCAGTTCAACCATTCCCTACTCCTAACTTCTTAAATCAAGGTTTAAGTATGATGGAGAAAGTCGATCAGATTAAAGAACAACGCACTGGTGTTAGTAGAACACAAATGGGTGCAGATCCTGATCTTATTCAGAAGTCACACACCACTGCTGCTTCGACAAGAGCCTTAATGAACGCAGCTACACAACGTATTGAAATGATTGCACGTGTCTTTGCAGAAACAGGTGTTAAAGAAATGTTTAAACTCATCTATGCGAATGTAGTCAAGTATCAAGAAGCAGAACGTATTGTTAGACTCAGAGGAAAATATATTCCTGTTGATCCTCGTTCATGGGTATCAAACATGGATTTAACAATTACTGTGGGATTAGGTAATGCAGATCCTGAACAAAGATATGCTGCACTTGCTCAGATTTTAGCAATCCAAGAAAAACTAATTCAAGCGGGTGCAATGGGAACATTGGTAGATCAAAATAAAATCTACAATACCATTTCCAAGATTGTCGAAGTAGCGGGTTATAAATCACCCGAACAGTTCTTCATCAATCCTGCTAACGTACCACCACCACCACCTAAACAACCAGAACAAAATCCATTAGTGGGTGTGGCAATGCAAGAACTTGAACTAGAACGTCAAAAAGCAATGGCAAACATTCAACTACAACAACAAAAGTTAGAAGCTGATATCGCTTTAAGAAAAGAAAAGATGATGGCTGACTTAGAGAAAGAAAGAATTAAAAACGAAGGTGACATACAAGAAGCCTTAATTAAGAGAGGAATGAGATGATAGGAAACGATCCTAGATACCAAACAATCATTGATGCTTATAAAGCTGGTCAATTACAAACAACAGCACCCCAATACAACCCTATTTATGATATTAGAACAGAACAAATTAAAGCGGGTGAATTAGAAGAAGGTGCAAGATTTCCTCGACCACAACTAGACACAACCCCAGCACCAGTAGAAGAAGGTGAAGAAGAAACGTTTGATCCTTGCCCTCCAGGTTATCAATTAATTGATGGTGTCTGTCAACCCGATACCATGTTTCAACAAGGTGGAAGTGGTGGAGATAGAACAGAATTTGAAAGCCCATACTTAGGTGATATTTATACACCAATGGCAAACGATCCTATTAATACTGAACTAAGAAGATTTGCTGCACAAGAAGAATATCAACCTACTATCGGAAGCACTATTGGAGACCTATTTAGAAAAGGGATGCAATTCTCTCCTGTTATGGGATTATTAAATGCTTTTGGTTTAGGCCCTAGTTATACAGAAACAGTAACTCCTAGATTTGAAGGGGGAGGTTTTAATCCATTTGGAACTCCTAGAACTTATTTAGCTGACACAACTGGAATGGCTAGTGGTTTTAATCCATTTACTAATCAAATGAATCAACCTGCCTATCCTGGAGATATTTTAATACAATCAATACCTGCTTTAGATGTAAGTAATCCTTTAATGAGGGCTGGAGCTAGTCAATCAGCTGTTGAAAGTGCGACAAAAGCAATGACTAATCAAGCTGTTCAAGCTGCTGCCCAACAAGAATATCAAAAAGCCCAAAAAGAAGATAGAGGCCAATCTGCTGGTGAAAGAGCAAGAGAAGCAGAAAGAAGAAGCAAATCTGTTAAAAAAGATATTTCTACAGGTAGTCGAATTAGAGGTGGTATCTAATTGGATTTAAATAAACAAATTTCTAGAGGACAACAAGCTAAAGACTTATTAGAAAATCCTCTATTACAAGATTCCTTAAAAGCAATTAGGAATAAACTTGACACTGAATGGAAGAACTCACCCCTGAGAGACGTTGAAGGTCGTGAAAAAATATTCTTCCTAGTCAAGGCTATCGATGAGTTTGAGGCCATGTT
>Ga0222718_10005144_pt1 | contig 10675 bp, 4 predicted proteins | sample C33_27DmetaG_FD_165045 | JGI IMG/M metagenome (GOLD analysis project Ga0222718, IMG submission 165045) | Estuarine water microbial communities from San Francisco Bay, California, United States - C33_27D | ecosystem: Environmental > Aquatic > Marine > Unclassified | place: USA: California... | reverse complement strand
AAGCGTATAATAGGTACGTGGGTGAAGTACTCGATTCCATGGAAACTATGGAAACACCTGAACCAGAATTTAGAAAGTTTGTTGACTTTTTAAAGATTGGGTGTCGTTTTCGTCCTCAAGATATACCATGGAATTAGCGTAAATTACCACCCGTACTCGAGAACTTTCGTGGTTGCCGTGGGGTACCGTTTCGAGAAAAACTCACGGTTCCCCCAGTTACTATGTCCAATGGTACTGTTATGGCTACGGTCGATGTGTAAACAGTGTCTGAGATCTTTATAGTAAACACGCGCACCTCGCGCGATTATATCTTCGTGTTTCATGTCGACGTGATTATCTATGGGGAAGAAGTGTTTATAGTATTTTTTCATGTTATCGACGTGTATGAGGTAACACTTGGTACTCGAAATCCACTTAACACGTTCGAGTCCGCTCTTTTCGTCACTTTCCTTATCCGGGTATCGCGATAAACAGTGGAAGAAACACATTTCGAAATCGTCACCCTTTTTGTTTATAACGTCTTGAATTTCCCAGTAAACGCGCTTATCTTTTATGATGACGTTATCTTCGAAAATAACCGCGTACTTGAGGTTTTGATCGAAACACCTTCGGTAAAACTCCATGTGACCCATGTAACACCCAATAGCCCCTAAATTGAAGTAGGTAATATCCGGTCGCGTTTTGTTTGCGTTATAGTGAAGTTTTAACGCCTCGCGGTAATAGTTCGGTTCGATTATTTTCTGGTACTTTTTGGCATTTTCGAGTTTCCTGGTATCCGTGCCGTATATGATTTCTAGAGGTACGGAACTGTCGTAGTGTTCGAGAAACTTTTCGCGTCGGTCGGCTGATGTTTCCAGGGTGAGAAGAAAGCACTTATACTCTGGGTTTCGACGGGAACGACGTAACAAAAGTGTAACGAGTACCAGTAGAAGAATCGATATTAAAATCGGAATGAACATTCTTACTTAAAGAGTACAGACATTATAATTTTGTGATACCGTGGCCGAGTGGTCTAAGGCGCCAGATTAAGGATCTGGTTCGAAAGAGCGTGTGTTCAAATCACACCGGTATCATACGTGCGATAGCTCAGTTGGTAGAGCATTGGATTGTAATTTTGAATTATATTAACTATTCGTTTAGTTGCTAAACTCCAATTGTCCCGAGTTCGATCCTTGGTTGCGCGACCCTATCTCTCGTAACTCAATCGGTAGAGTGTAGGACTGTTAATCCTGAAGTAGGGGGATCGAAACCCTCCGAGAGAGTTTTTACAAAATGAGCAAACGATTCGCAGGTTCGAACCCTGTCGCGAGCACATTTCTCTAGTCGAGCTCGTGTGGCCAAGTGGTAAGGCATTTGTTTTGTATTTTGATAATTTTTTAAAGCATGTGTCCCATACTTTAAAAAGTTTTGTCGTATAGTTTGATATTTTTAAGCCGTGCGCTTGATGATTACGATACCGGAGCCACCGGAGCTACCACCTACAGTAACACCATCTGAACTGTACCCACCACCACCACCACCACCTGTATGGGTTTTAGCCGGTGATGGTGGTGTATTTTCGATATCGATACCGTTTGCACCACCACCTATAGATGCTGTTCCAGCAGTAGCACCACTCCCACCCCGCGCACCACCTCCACCACCCGACGCAAACCACCCCGAATCACCATATTTGGTGCCATAAACCGAAATTAGGTTTAAACCTAAACCACCATCTCCAGATGTAGTTGAATTTGGAGCAGTTTCACCCACGTCACCAGCACCACCTCCACCACCTGCTGTGTCATAAGGTACTGGATCGCCACCACTATTACCTTGTCCAGATAAACCTAAACCACCTGTACCACGGTGTGTTCCACCACCACCAGAGCCACCGTCAAGACCATTTTCTTCAGCATAAACCCCAGTATATGAACCTCCTCCACCACCACCTGCTACAGTATACATGAGATCGATATAAGTATCATTACCGTTTAATCCCCTAGTTCTATCAACGACGGAATCACCTCCACTACCCACTACGATAGTCTTTTGACCGGATAATGAAATATTTTCATTGAATAAAAGACCACCAGCACCCCCGCCACCACCAACATGTCCACCACCCCCACCACCGCCCGCAACCATCAACACATCCGCTGTAATTGCCGTAACCGGTGTCCACGTATATTGCGTCCGTAAAGAACTTAATGATGGAAATGAATATGTTTTTGTGTATGGCTGGGGGGTCGATCCTGTACCACCACTTTCAAATTCTGTTAATAGAGTTGTACCATTACACACTATTTCCCACCCAGGTGTATACTTTGGTTGAGCATATGATATACTCAAATTAGTTAATTCTGTGTTTGTTGTCAACGTTAAAAGTTTTTGACCAACAGTTCTAGTTGCTGTAAAAGCTGTTTCTTTAGTAGTAGTTAAATCTCCGTCAAATAAATGAGACTCTGTATCCGTCGCACCATTTGAAGGTACCCAACCACTTTCTAAAGTTAGATTAGTTGTAGATAATGTTATATTAGTTGAAGATATTTCTGTTATAACTGGTACCGATGAAGAATCTGCACTTAAATAAAACTCATACACAAACTCACTAGGAGTCGATATAGCTACACTGCCAAAAGTATCATTAGTGAAACTACCTGTGTCTGCATATATGAACCCATCCGCGGCCGCCGCCTCTTTGGTGGCGTACGTACTGTTATAATCGGTCGCGTCAAAGTTTCCATAATGGAATGCTAATGTCGGGTACTCCACCACAAACTGACGCACGACTCTTCGCGCCAATTCGTCTATGCCTATGGAGGTATATACCACCTTATAGGTTCCCGCCGTATTAACATCTAAGTCAGACGCACCTGTAACCTTTACAGGAAGTGAACTGGTGTACGTGGGAAGCGTATAAGAAGTTCCGATAGGAATCGTATTGGACCCATTCGTCGTCACCCACCCATCACTGAACGTGATACTAAAGGCCACATCACCCCACAACACCAGTTCGGCAATTTCCAGACCCGTACCCCCGTTATTTGCCAATACGTTGATTCTGTAGTATACGTAAGCGGCCGGTGAGTATATCTCGTGGATGTCACCCGAGAGACTCGGGGGACTATTCGTAACCGTATGGATGGTAGTCCATGTCGCCGCGTCTTGGGACCCCTCGATGACCCACGATTTGGGACGGTTCCCATCGGCCGCCTTAGGCCATACGACGTACTTATGGACGGTCTCCACGGACGGTAATTGGACCCTGAGTGTTCCTATAGTAGACGATGTCGTTTCAAAACCTACCGTGAGATTACTGTCAAAAGCGTGGTAGGCCGTAACAGACGTCGAGGTAGCTGCCACACTCGCCTGTGCGTGGTACAAACCGTTACCGTAACCAGCACCTGATACGGTCCATATGGAATTTACATCGGCCGTTACAGTTCCCGTAACACCACTCGTCGTCCCATCCGTAGGTGGGTACTGGTATAAAGGTACGATATTTGTTGCGGGTACTAATACATTACTCGTGAGCGTAAACGTGCTCGAACCCGCAATTTCCGCTTTATAGTTACCCGTTTTGGATAAAGGGTACGTGGTGAGATCCGTACCACACGCCAAGAACTTATTAGACTCGTAGGCTTTGTAGGTGATGTACGAGGAGGTTTCAGCACCGGTAACTTTAAGCGAATTGAGTCCGTCGTAGGTGAGGGAAGGAGCAACATCCGTAGGATGTTGAGAGACCACCCCCACCACCACATTCGCCAAAAAAGCTGTATCCGCGTCCCGCGTAAAGTATATATACTCCCCGGATTCGGCGATGTATACGGAGGAGGATATACCGAGGCTCCACGAGTTGGAGTCCTTGTAGAGGGTTTGGTCGGCGTATCCACCAAACGTGGTGAGTTTGTTGTACCCGTCGTATGTGAGGGAAGGGGTGATGTTATTTTCAGGGATATCAGAGATGAGGACGATACCGGAGCCGCCGTCATTTCCCGGTGATCCAGAAAGAAATGTACCACCTCCACCACCACCGGTATGTTTTTGAGCGGGGTTATTATTTCCTGAAGAACCCCCACCTTGTGAAGTACTTCCGAATGAATTTTGATTTGTACCACCACCACCAGATGCGAACCATCCGCCATCACCATATTTTGTTCCGTATTGAGTTGAAAAATCCATACCAATTCCACCTGCTGCTATATTACCAGCACCACCGGCACCACCACCACCACCCCCACCACCTTCAGATCCCCCCCAACTATTAGCACCGTTATATCCCTGTCTAGGAGGTCCCGCAGTACCAGAACCACCATTTCCAGTATATCCACCACCACCACCAGAGCCACCCGATTTACCATTTATATTTGCAGTACCACCTGTATATGAACCACCTCCACCCCCCCCTATAACTGTTGTTAAACCTGTAAATAATGTATTATTACCACTACTACCTGCTGTGTTTATACCTCCAATACCACCGTTACCAACCACAATTGTTTTTTGTCCCGATAAAGATTGGTTTGTATAGTGTAAAAGACCACCTGCACCACCACCACCCTGACTAAAATACCCTTGCCCCGCACCCGCACCACCACCCGCGACCATCAACACATCTCCCGTGAAACTTACCAGCGGTGTCCATGTATACGTCGTATTCGTAGTTGTATTAGACACGCTCCCCAGCGTCCCCCAACTATACGTCCCCGTTGGTGTGTCCGCGTAGACATGCCCGTTCGCCGCGGCGGTGGCCACGTCACCGTCTCCGTATACGTTATCGAAGGTTCCGTGGTGGAAGGCGAGTGTGCCACTTGAGTTTGCGGAGGTGAGGGAGGGTTGGGTGGTGGTAGGTGGTAATGTCAGACCATTGAATATACCAAACGAACTAACAATCCCGTTAAATGGGTTATTATATCGAGGAAATGTTAATGTCGCTATTGACATATCAGAAGATAAAGATGTAACAAAGTTAGATACTGTGGTATTATTTTTAATATCATTTCCAAAGGCTATAGCTTCAATTATGTAAGGACCTGAAGCACTTGTTAATGGTACAATTTCACCGTTTATTTTAATTTGTATAGAATCATTACCTACATGTAATATCCATTCATACGTGGTATTAGGTTGTAATTGAATACTTACACTGGTTTTAAAAACAAATTGAGCATCATTTAGGTTAATTTGAAATGTTTGATTTGTATGATGATACCAATGTTCTAAACGAGGTGTTAGTTCCGTAAGTGTAAATTCATTTGTATGAAAAATACCACCTGAGATAAGTGTAGATTGTGTAGTAAACTTTAAATATAGAGTTGTTTCTGAATGCCATTTAAATCCCCTATAACCAACCTGTTGTGTTCCGTTTGACATATTATAGGGAAATCTTGGATCATTATCACCATCTATATACCTGTAATTGATACCATTATTAGGTGTAACATACGAAATATAATTTGTAGAATTTAATGTCGATGTATTACTAATCTGAACCTGAGAACTATATGTTATAATCTCCTCCGTCACCGTCCCCACCGTAACATTCCCAAAGTACGCCGTCTGTGCATCTGGATCCACCGTGAATGACTTATAGTCCCCGGGTTTACATATCCAGATATTACTGGCCGTCGCGATGTCCCACGTATTGGCACCTAGACGCAGGTTGGTCTCGACGTTCGCGTTACTCGTGTTAGCCACCGTGAGTTTGTTGTAGTTGTTGTAGGAGAGTTGGTCCGTAGAGTATTGGTAGGACAGGAGGACGATACCTGAGCCGCCGTCGCCACCTACACTTGAACTATTATTCCATCCAGCGCCACCACCACCACCACCAGTATGTTTTTGTGCATCCGATGCAGATCCCGAACTGACACCACTAGTACCACCACCTTGAGATGCTGTACCAGGTGAAGGATCATTTGTTCTCGTACCTCCACTACCACCACCACCAGACGCAAAGAATCCACTATCTCCATATAAAACTCCATATATTGAACTCAAATTTGTACCAATACCACCGTTACCACCCGTGTTGGATGTCTCATCATACCCAGGGCCTCCGGAACCACCACCACCACCTCCTCCCCAGCCATTTAGGTAACTATCTCCACCATCATATCCCTGGTTATTTGTTCCCGCACCACCCGTGGTATTATATCCACCGCCACCACCTGAACCACCAGAATTACCATTTACATTATAACTTGCACCACCACCACCACCTATAGCAGTCGTAAATCCTGACATAGATGTATCAGAACCATTTGAACCTGGAATATCGTCCGTGCCACCACCTACAAGGGGATTATTAGTAGCGCCACTACCACCATTACCAACTACAACAGTCTTCTGTCCGGATATACTTCCATTTTCCAAAAAAACTAAACCACCGGCACCGCCACCACCACCTGAGTACCAATTTCCGCCCCCACCACCACCCGCGACCATCAACACATCCGCAGTCAAATCCGTAAGAGGTGTCCATTCGTACGTCGTATTCGTACTCGTCGTCGACCGCGCACTCAAAGTACCCCAACTATACGTCCCCGTCGGTGTATTTGCATATACGTGTCCGTCCGCCGCGGCGGTGGCCACGTCACCGTCACCGTAGACGTCGTCGAAATTCCCGTGGTGGAAGGCGAGTATGGAGGTTGGGGAGAGTACAGGACTCACCGCCCCCACCGTCACATTACTCGTCAAATACCGCGTTCCGCACACATCGACCAAGGCTTTGTACTCCCCAGGCTCCGAGAGGACCACGGGGTACGCATTCCCCGTTTCGTGTTTGTACCCGTCGTAATAAATAGCCACGTTAGATGTAGAAGATGTGTCTTTAGAACCTCCATACATAAAGAGTGTATTCGTTCCATCGAAGGCGAGAAAAAACTCTTCTGGGGTCGGATAATCAACGGCTTCTATTACCGAAGCCGCCACTATCCTGGTGACCATTAACCAGTTCGTTAGGAACATCTTTTTATATATGTGGTGAAAAATAATTCACGAAAAAAACACTTACCTAAACAAAACTAAACATTCCTCAAAGACGCGATAAAATTCATGGACGTTCGTTCTTGTTTCATAAAATCGTATTGACTTAACGCGGCCTGCACTGTCGGAACGGGAATCCCGCAGTGCACGCAGTGCATGACAAACGACCTTACGTACTCGACGGTGGTATCCATGATAACCATGGGATCGTGGATTTCAAACATGGGACACGCCGCGTTCGAGTTTTGTACCCACGCGGTAACTTTCCCGTTCGAGAGTTGGCGACACTCGTAATACGCCATCGCGTAACAGAACCGAACGGTTTGGAGAATAACGTTCGGGTCATAAAATGTGTTATACGTTTGGCGCGTTTCGCTAAACTTGGCGTATTGACTCGAGGTTCGCGCGTTAATGGCGGCGTGAACGACGGGCGTTGGCGTTCGCGTTTTAAATGCGTATTCCATGAACCACGCGGTTGTATTTTTGGTTTGTGCAACGTCGAGGTAGTTTCGGGTTACGTAGAGTTGACTCTTTGACCGTTCGATGACGGGACCTGTAATATCCATGTGTAAAGCCTTATCCATGAGTGAAAGCATGACCGGAATATTCCCGTTGGCGTACGCGAACGCGTCCCCTATTGATTGGAACATGACACACTCGAGCGCGTCGAGAACCATTTTGGCGAAATGGCCTGACCCCGGCATATCCCCGGCGTGTTGAACGTTTTTGGCGAACGCGTAGAATAGAGGTTCGTGGGTATTGAAAACCCGTTTTTTACCCCCGACGAGGAACGCGTCGTTCGTGAGGGACGCACTGAGGTAGTGTACACTCTTTTCGGAACACTGATTCTCGTAGAATAAACTCCGATCGAAGTGATCGAGGGTACAGTGTATGACGGTATCTTCAGGATCCGACCACTCGAGGATTTGGGGGAGCGATTTGGGCGAGGTTGTAAATACGGTTCGCGGCCGATCCATGTTGACCATAAGATCGGCAATGCACATATAGTTTTGTGCATTGAACAGGTTTACGGCGTGCGAAACATCGTAAGTGTGAACCTTATTTACCTTTTGAACTTTGTTTGAGATTTTAAGGGTTTGGGACGTGGTTCCGATAATACCGATCGACATTTGTGAAAACTACGTGTAATTCTTTTATGTAGGTATAGTAATAAGAATGTCTATAAACGGAAACGGAGATACACTTACCATAACAGGTGCACGACTTAAAGTTTCTGGAGGTGTTCAAGTCTCAGGAAGTATCGCGTATACGGACGACGCGACGGGGTTCGGTGGTGTTTCAGCGCAAATCGATACCGATAATACGCTAAACATAACCGCAGGTAAAACCTCGGGCGTTGCTAAGATTGAACGGGGTACGACGACAAATATAACGGGTATAAACCACGCGAACGTGAGTAATAATACGACGATCCACATTGCACTGAAGAATACGTCGAGTAATGAAGGCGATTTCGTAACGATCGGAACGTTCGCGGACGACGATAACGTTAAAGTAAACTATACGGACGAGTACGTTATAGGCCCGGGTGAAACGGGTATGCTAACGTTACGTAAAGTCGCGGGTGTACTTTCCCTATTCATACGCGAAATGTTTAGTTCGACGGCAACGAATACTGATACGAAACCGTTTTATATAAAAGACGGGACGAATTATAAGTACCCTTTATACAAAACTACTGGTGCGAATTTAATTACCGAAACGATAGGGGGTGTTACCTATTATAGACCAAGTAGCGGGTTAAAAACAAAAACGCGACCACCGTTAGGAATACCCGAACTTATCGTAACTCCGACGGGGAACTTGGCGATTGGGAACAATGGTGATGCTACAACCATAAACTATGACGTATGGGGCGTACCGGCGAGTTTCAATTTCGGGAGTATATACCAAGGGACGACGAAAAAAGCGTCGTTTGTTTTGGAAAACGGGGAAGCATCGGGATCGTTTACGGAATCCGGGGCAAGTTCCGGCGACGCGTACTCTTTGTATGTCGAGCGAACCGATACATCGACGAGTGATACGGTAAGTTTTTCGTCAGTGGGTGATATAATACTTGCGTTCCATCACGATACGTTCGCGAATAGCGGTGATCCGTACGGCGACGGGACACTTGCGGGTGCAACGGCAAATGCCCATGTCTTTGCCGATACGCAAACGGGGACGTACGATTGGGGAACTTTAGGGAGTGCATCGAACACGAGTACGGAAACGACGTATACGTGGACCCCACCTAACGATATAGAAGGTGCCGACGTGTTAATGGTTGCCGGTGGTGGTGGTGGTGGTGGACACATTGCTGGTGGTGGTGGTGCCGGTGGTTTATTACACTATACGAATCAAACTGTATCGGGTACCAAAACGATTACTGTCGGTAATGGTGGACACGGTGGATCATCTTCACCGACAAGAATTGTTGCGGGGCAGGGTTTAAATACGACGTTTACGGATCTTAATACAGCATTTGGGGGTGGTCGAGCTAGTGCTTATAACCCAGATGAAGCGGCTACTGTCGGTGGTTCAGGTGGTGGTGGTGGACACACTGAGTCTGGTGCCGCTGGTATACAGGGGCAAGGTTATGCGGGTGCTAGTTCTAGTACTCAAAATAGTTCCGGTGGTGGTGGTGGTGCTGGTGGTGCTGGTACTGAAGGTCAAGGTGGTTCCGGTGGTATCGGTCTAGATAAATCATCCGTTTTTGGAACGACGTACGGTGAGAATGGCTGGTTTGCGGGTGGTGGTGGTGGTGGTGCTCGTCCTACTGGTAGCGATGGTCCTGGTGGACAAGGTGGTGGTGGTGATGGTAAAAAAACAGATGGTGTCGATGGGGATAGTGGTACAAGACATACGGGTGGTGGTGGTGGTGGTGTCGGACAAGGTTCTTGTGTCAGTGGCGCTGGTGGCTCCGGTATTGTCCTCGTAAAATTTGAAAATTTTACCGGCAAAACCATCCCCAAAGTGACGGGCGCCTCGTTCGATTTGACGAACGTGACGTTTACGGTTCAAGGCGCGAGTAACATAACGAACATTAAGTATACGATAAACGGTGGGTCGGAACAAACAACGCCCGTCGGAACACTCGCGGTCGCCCACGGTCTATCTGCATCGGCATCTATAACGGTGGTTGCGTACGCGGTCGACGCAAACGGGGACCAATTGAGTACGAAGAAAACGGTAACCGGAACGATTCCGTGATAAACAAAATCTCCTTCTATATAAATGCGCTTCATAGAGATCCCCGCATTGATTACGGAAGACATAGAGGATCCAAGTATTGTCGATATAACGGAACCTATAACGGTATCGATAAGTGGAACGACAATGACGATCGACGGTGGTTCGAAAGTTTCAGGGGAGGCATCGGTAACTTTAACGGGTGACGTTACGGTAAACGCGTTTACACTACAGAATATCAAACAACCTTCAATTCACAAAATTAGCGTAAAAACGAATAGGAAAGGGAACTTTACGTACGTGCCGAACGATACCGTAACGGCGTCGTCGGTAAGTACAACGACAAAAACGGGGTCGGATTTCGAAATTCTTCTCATAACAACCACGGGCGGTGAAACGTACGTGGATTTCGATATGGCCGATTACGTATCCCCGGCTTTATATACGAGTAATGCACTTACGGGGTTTGATATCTCGGAGTTAACGTCGACGTACGGGGCAACGGCAAAGTTATATA
>Ga0222718_10005142_pt1 | contig 10676 bp, 9 predicted proteins | sample C33_27DmetaG_FD_165045 | JGI IMG/M metagenome (GOLD analysis project Ga0222718, IMG submission 165045) | Estuarine water microbial communities from San Francisco Bay, California, United States - C33_27D | ecosystem: Environmental > Aquatic > Marine > Unclassified | place: USA: California... | reverse complement strand
ATCTAGAGTATATAATGGTGTAAATAATTTTAAAAGCTCGTAGACACGCTCTTTAGCTACATTCAATCCTTCATCATGAGAGATAGGAATAATAAATCCTTGGTCGCTATTTGTCGGTCTAATATAAACACAGATGGTCTGGGTAAGTAGCGGATGATAATTATCGTTGGACGATATTATATCAATATAACCTCCTTCATTACTTTGGTTTTTTAACCATTCAAGCTGATGATCTGATTCAATTATGTAAAACATTTACGACAACCTTTTACATAATATAGGAAAAAGAATCTAAATCAGCAACTATTTTGAAGGAGCCGGGACGGTAATTTTTGTAGGGGCTTTAGGAGCAGGTGCCGGAGGAGTCTTATCGTCTACAAACTGGCTGTAATCTGTTAAGATATCTTTGATGCCGGGTATCTTTTTTTCTAACTCGTCAACCAGCTTTTTATTTTTACTTGCAGTACCTTCCAAAAAGTATCCGTTAATTTCTTGATCAGATAATGGTCCGCATAAGTTCCAATCCGTTTCAGTAAAAAGTTCGTAGTTTTTTTTATTTAACTTAGCTCCTTGGTAGTCTGCTTTTGTAAGTTCTTTTATTTTACCGGTAGATGTGTTTTTTGTAAAGTATCTTTCAAAACTACAATTTTCCCTATCTAGATCTGTTGGCTCTACAAAAGCATTTGCAATTTCTGCAGATTCTCCTTCCGGTAAAAAATATTGAGTAGCGTTAGTAAATATTCCTTTTTCTAAATCTTTTGGCGGTACATCGTAAAATTCACCCTCAGATGTTAAGGTAATTTCAGATTTATTTAATAAATTCCCGAGTGCATCAGCTAAAACTCCTTCAGCTGCTCCTTCCAATAGGTCAGCTACACTTACTTGAGTAAATTGATGTTTTGGTAGGTACATACTAAGTTATAGGGTAAGTTGTTAGATTTCCTAGATTTGCTTGGGCAATATAATCCGAAGTTACAGGGTTGCCCTCTATACTACCGCCTATTTTTATATGGAAGTGGCCACCAGTTGCTGCTGTAGAAGGGTAGTCATATTCATTTATAAAACTTACTGACTTATCTTGATTTCCTCCTGCAAATCCGCCTAATATTTCTTCTACCTTTAATTTATTAGCTGGGGTTTGTGGAGCTATAACAAAATCTAATCCTAATCCAGCAGCATGAGAGGATCTGTAGGTTACGTTTTGGTGGTAAATATCATTACCTCCAGTAACAACAATAGAGATATCCGGCAGTATTTGTTTAATCCTAGTAAATAAGGAACTAGCAAATCTGAATAATTCTTCTGTAATATCGCCACCGTTAGATAATTCTTCTCCTTTTTCGGAATAACCTAGACTATTCAAAACCTCTCTAAGCCTATCAGCATTAGGTGTGTTTTCGGTAGTAGGTTCTTCCTGAGAAACTGGTGTGCAGTCTAATCCTATGTCTTTTCTATATTGGGCTAGTATATATTCTGGTGGTGGTTTTAAACAAAAGAATTGAGTTTTGACAGAAGTCGTCCATTTATTGTTACTAATACTGTGATTCAAACCTGTAATTATAAATCCAAATTCTTCATTATATATTTCCGGCAATACTCCTTTTTTTACCCTGAATGCTTGTCCTATTTTTAATCCAGCTATACCTATAGTATCGAAAGATAATTCCACAGGTATTACACCAGGAGGAGGGTTACCTTCCCCAGCTTTATAGTAGTATTCCGTAACGTATTTCTGACAATAAGTTTTATGATAGGAAGTTAAAGAACTAATATTATTAAATACAGTACTGTCGAGTTGTTCAGGGGTTTTGTAAGTTGTAGCGTCACCTTCTTTCCCTGTTCTTCTAACTGTTTTACCGCTTCGATCTAAAGTTTTAAAAACTCTCCATACTTCACTGTAGTCTTCCAACCACTTGGTCAAACGGTCTTTTTCCGGACTCGGTGTAGTATCATCCTCAGACTCTACAGGTTTTTTTTGGACTTTTACTTGAAGATGTCTATCTAGTAAACCTCGATTCCACTGCAATAGTGGTCCAATATTATCTTTAGATCCCTGATTTCCTCCTTGAGCTGCTATAGAAACTTGACTGGCTATATTAGAGCTTATTTTAGAAGAAATCTGCAAATTTGTAATTGTAGAATTTATCCCAGCTAAAGTAATTTCTCGTATTTCTTCTTGGCTAGCCGGGGTCAGTCTCCTATCTACTACAAAATACAGGTTTTCACTTTCGCTGTACTGTATGTCCAGGTCATTTACTCCTCCGAGACTATCGTTTATACCTTCTAATAACCTTTGCATAAAAGTTGTCATGTTATTAGAAGTATTTTGATCTGCATTTTTATCTTGATCTATAATCTCATCAATTATATCTGTAACATAGTCTACAGAAATGAATATATTCAATATATCGTCTTTATCTCCCCGTATAAAATTATTTTTAAAAGCTTGAGCTATAGCTAAATCAAAATTATTATTTTGCACTGCACCTATCAAACCTAAAGCTGACAAATTGCCGGTTTCTTGATCTGGTGGTAGTTTAATGTCATTACAGTCTTTGTCTTTAAAAGATAGTTCTCTATAATCTCCCTGTCTAGGTAATATACATATACTGGGGTTTATAGAAAAATGATAATCAGTAGTTAAAAATTTAGAAACTTTTTCGTATGGATTAATTTCACCAATTTCGGTATTTTCGTCTTGCTGGCCAGTATAAAATTCTACATATTTATAACCTTCGGTATTAGTTCCTTTTTTCTTTTCTGTATTAGGATCAACAATAGAAATATAATTATTAAAAAGTTCTAAAATAGTCCCTAAAGTTACATAGTAACGACTTCCTAGAGTTCTAACGCCCGGATTAATGTAGCTTTTTCTATTACCTTCTTCAGACACTGACAAAGGAAATGCAAAAAAATTGCTCATATTTTTTTTGAAATCTGAAGGAGTACCGTCAGAATTATCTAGGTTTTGACCGTTTTGAAATCTAGCATAAAATTGCTTAAATACATTACCTGGGGTACTACTGCCTTGATTAGGAAATTTAAAACCTTGAACTGGGTAGAGCCTAGGGGGTGCAGAGTTGAGCACGGCTCTAAATTTATGGTAAATAGACTTTCTCTCTTCTTTACTTTCTTCTTGTTTTTCAGGGGTAATTTCTGCTACAGGGTATACATTACTAGTATCAAATGCCATAGTAAGAGATTCTATAATAACTCCCTTAGATACTATCTTTACTGTACAATCGTAACCTCCATCTTTCCTGAATGACCAAGAAAAGTTACTGACGTAGCCGTACATTCCATCGTAGTTATAACTATTATCTTCAGCATTTTTCAAAAGGTATTCTTCTATAGCTTGCTGTTTTTGCTTAGACTTCAAAAAGTCTTGATAAACTAGTGGATCTTTTAATAAACCCCCATTATCTAAGCCTAAACTATGTCCCCATTCGAGTAACATTGAATACCCTGGTCTTAGGTAAAGGGTTTGCATCAATTCCAAATCTTCTAATGTCCAGACAGTAATACTAACCTCTGCTTCTCTAAGAGTTCCGTAGGTGTTCTTAGATTGTATTGAGACTGAGTTTATGCCTGGAATGGGTCTAATACCTCTACTTTCGTAATTATGGTAAGACCCTATTTTAACATCGTTTGGTGTTATAAATTTTTCGGAATCTATATTGAGAGGGTTGTGAAACGTTTCTGATAAAATTCCTCCTCCTGGTTTAACGTTATCCGGATACATTCCTCCAAAAAGTACGTTATTTTGAGCTAATTTATTTGATCCTTTTACTGTAAATTTTGCTTGAGGAGTAGTTGAAATTAAGTCAGCTTGGGTTTGGTTTAAAGTATTAATACTAGATGCAAGTCTCACCCAAGCACCATTACTGTTAAAAAATAGTAAATGATCCTTACTTTTATTAGGTTGACCAACTAAAGATTCACGTAAGAGTAGTTGATCAGCTACACCTTTTGATATACCGCTTCCTAAAACTTCTTCTGCCATTATCTAGTAGCATTTACTTGTTCAAATAACTGTACTGCTTGTGATTTATCTCCTGGTATTCTAAGCTGGATACCTGGGGTTATATTTAAAGATCCTCTATCATAGGTATTTGCCGAAGCAATTATCCACCATAGGGCTGGGTCTCTATAAAACTCTTGTGCTAAGATATCATATCTATCTCCATAAGAACTAATAACATAAATGTCATTAATACTTTCAGGTATTTCCGGATATATAACATTTTTCTTATATATCTTACCTTTAGGTGAAATTCTTGATGATATGCTTTTGAATCTTCTTCCCATAGTCTATTAAATTCCTCCTGCTGGAATGCCTTGTGCTGAGATTTGAAGATCGGAGGATGCTTGTAATCCGCTAGCAGCAGCTTGATTATTAGTTCTTACTGTTTCTGCATTCATTATTAATCTCTCAGATTTATATTCAGGAAGTCCGGCTTGAGGTACAAAGTCATGTATAGGTTTAAAGTTTAAACTACAGTCTAAAACATGAGGTACTATATTTACTTGTTCAAATACTCCATCATTTTTCTCAAGTCTTATTTCCCAAGGATAATCTGTTTGCCAGTTAAAATCCACCGATTCTATAATACCGGGGACATTATATAAGTATTCTCCTACAGTTACTCTGGCGATAGTACCTCTCATAAACTTAGATTCACTACCTCCATAAGTAGGTGTTACTACAGAAGCTAAGGCGGTTATTTTCTCATACAAAGGATTCATCTCAGCTCTTGTAGCTGCTGCTATTTTAAATCCTAAGCTTATCTGTCTTGTGAATCCATTGTAGGTATAAAAATCTTCTGCTCTGCCTATATACTTAGTTGCACTCCAATCCCCAGAAAACGAATCAGAAAATTGATCTAAAAATGCTCTGAATTGAAGAAAGTAAGAATCTTCTGGTGTTATGATGTCAAATACTAGTTTAACAAAGTCAGAAGTGTCTTGTAAGATTTCTCCTTTAAGACTATCAGGAGCATTTTTTAATACTCCTAAATTGTTTACTCTATCTATCGTATCTATATCTATATCAAGATAATTGGTTCTTTTTCTTTTTTTACCTTGATTACCTAAGCCCACTCTTACTTCTTTTACTACGTTCCCGCTTTCTGGACCTCCGTAATTGAAAGAATATGTATTGCTTCTATATCCTTTGTTTTCTAGTTTTCTATAGTCTATTAATTGAGTAGTTCTTTCAGTATCAGTAAAAACATTATTTTCTTCTTCTGTAGTTTTTGTACCTACAGAAACGTCACCGAGCTCGTTAGGTTCGGTTTGTGGTTTGAACTTAGTCGTAATATCGTTATTATCAAACCTATCTTTTATTAAGCTCGGGTGAAGAGGGTTGTACTCTGCTTGACCTTCGTTGTCTGGGATTATAGTACCTCCCTCTAAAGCTATTGGGGCACCTTCTATACCGCCGGCTCCAAAAAACTGTGCAAATGCACCTGGGCCCGGGTTATCTGGATCTTCAGCTGGCTGTAGATAAGTATCAGTCTTAAACGCTCTAACAAAGTGAGTTCCGGTTCCGTTTACCGGCACTTGAGCAAGAGTTGAACCAACTATTTTCAATACCTGTCCGGCTGCAGCAGCAAAACCTGCCAATACTGCCCCGGCTCCGGTTCCTCCTGCATTTCGTTTGGCTTGAGCTGCTGCTCTTGCTTTTCTTTCTAACTCTACTTGACCCAGTAATGCCTGGTTTCCGGTAAATTTTAAACCAGGTTTATCAACAAGCATTTTAGCAATACGTGCAGTATCGTTTATTCTTCTAGATGCTTCGTCAGGGAAAAACTGGGTGATAGAGTTCAGGACTGATGGTTCATTTGTAACATAAGGAGTTTCTGTTCCTGTTTCGGAATAAGAAATCGAACGTAGTGCTTCCATACGTCCATCATTAAAGTCACGAATGATACCCATCTACTTCTTAGTAAGTTGCTCCTGTCTCAGGATTAGTATACTTAGCTGGGGTTTTACCGTCTAAGTCTAGGTTAGAGGCCGGTCTATCGATTTCCGGTGTATTGTTAATCGAAGATTGAAAATGCAAAGTCGATGTATCTAATGCACCAGCACGAATTCCAGGAGTCTGTCCTTTTAGTCCTAAATTAGAACTTTGCAATTGATCTGTTAAAATTCCGTTTGCCATGATTATATTATTTTATTTATTATAAATAGAAGTTAAGAACTTTTATAAGTACCCAATACTTGTGCTGAACCTACTTTGTTTCCATCTAAGTAAACATTTCCTCCTGCTGTTACTGCTGCGATTAATCTATCAAGCTTGGCTTCTAATGCTTTTGTGTCCATAGTAGGGGTATTCCCGCCCATAGACAAATTAGGGGAAACCGCTAAATTATCTCCAGTTGCTGTAATGGCTGTACGTCCATATGAATCTGTAATTTCAAAAGGACCATTTTTAGAAGTAGCAACACCGTCTTGAACTTTTTGCTTTTTATTCTTACTAATCAAGCTCATCATTCCTGCAACAGCTGTAATTGCTAAAGGAATTCCAATTCCAAATGGTATTTGAGAAAAAGCCGTAAATATTCCACCAATAGCAGAAACAATTAATGGGGATACTAGCGCTCCGACTGCTGCTGCTAAGGCTATTGCTGGACCTTCTCCTTTTTTAACACCTTCCACCATATAGTCTACAAGGTCTCCAATTAGCCTAAAGCCTTCTATAAGAGGAGTTAAAACAAACATTGCAGCTTTGAGTCCGTCTATTAATATATCCACTACAGGCATAAAAGCTTCTAATAAGGGAGAAAATGATTGTAAGAAATTACTAGTTAACTTCCCAATTTTTTCTTGGATATCCATTTGTTTGGATTGCTCTAAAGTCACTCCTCTTGCAGCTGCTCTCTGTTCATCGGTCATATCAGCTAAAGCTTCTTCTGTGAGTACCATCTTACCAAGCTCCTCTCTAGACATTCCTAAAGCTTCCGCTAGAGCCTGTTGCTGTATACGATTCATCTTAGCGAATTCTGCAGCCGAGGCTCCGTTCTTAGCTAGCTCTTCTGCTACTCCTTCTAAATCATTATTAAGTGCAAGCTCTCTTGCTTTTGCAAGATTAATATTTTTACCGGTCAAAAGCTGTGCTTCTAATTCTGCACTGATAGACGATTCAAAATCCATCAATCCGTCGGCAATTTGATTAACTTTAGCTAAGTCCATACCTAACTTTCTAGCAGCAGAAGCAGCTTTACCAAGTTCTTCTGTGTTACCTCCGGCTGAAGCAACAATATCTTTAGATGCAGATAATACATCGTCATATACCATTTTTTGAGATACTCCAGCATCTACATTATCGTAAATAGCATTTCCTAACTGATCGGCTGATTCCCCGGTTAGTTTCATCATTAGTCCTAAATTCCCTGCTTGTTCGGCAGAAATGCCTAATAAATTTTTAGCATCCGATAACTGTCCTATTTGATCCGGTGAGAATATTGTTGCTGCATTTAACCCGGTCTGCTTTGTAAGTTCTGTTGCTGTTTTTAAAAGATCTACTAGATTTGAACTTTCTGTTACTGTGCCTGCAAGTGTAGATGTGCTTTGACCTGTTACTCTGGTAAATTCTACTCCTGCTTTATTTACATCTAAAAATGCTGTAAGGATTCCGGTTGCAATAGTAAAAGGATCAAATAACGCTTGGCCAAATCCTTGCCCTAATTTACGCATTCCCGCAAGCATGATAGCGGTCTTTGAATGGTTTTCTAGAGTCTTTTTAGTTATGTTCCCGTTCTCATCAGCTATCTCTACTAAACGAGTAGACTCTTCCGCCATCCTTTGCATCTCTTCTTGGGAATCCTTCATAGCATCGTTAAAGATACCAGACCTCATTCCAAGTCTTTCCATAAGAGCTCCAGTACCTTTTACTAACGCACCAGATACTCCCATTCTTTCATTTATTTCCTTCTGGATTTCTGCTTCATTTTCTCTTTGGCCGATGATAGTTTTAGTAGCATCTTCCATTCCGTACGCAAGAGCAAGTCTTTGAGTTTCAGCATCTGCAGTTCTAAGAATTCCTCTAAGTATACCTTCTTGAGTATTTAACCTTCTTAGTAGAGTATCAGCTTCTTCTCCTGATGCTTGTAAAAGATCGTCTTGTATCTTCTGTATACTAGATTGAGTTTGAAAAATTGCTCTGGCTCGATCTTTCTGAGTATTGTTTGTGGTTTTTTCTAATGTTCTTTTTTCATTTAAAACCTTAAGGAGAAGTTTTTGATCTTTAATAATCTGCCTACCTATACTTCCTTGATTCCCAAGTTCTATAGTATTTTCGGCAGCAGATCTTTGTACCTGTCTGGCAAGGTTTAGCTGAGCCTTTTCAGTCTCGTTTAAACGGGAGCGTATACCTAACTGGTCTTTTAGTTCCTCGGTCAAAGTTCTTGCTAAAGAAGTTACTTGCTCGGTACGTTGTACGTCCTGCTGACTATATGGATTTCCAGTATTGTTATCTCCGATGGCCATTTATAAAATGAGTTTATTATAAATAGTTAAGGCCCGCATTATTTACGAGCCTTAGTACTATAAGTAGGTTTTTTGATGGTATTAGATTTAGTTAATGTATTCTTACTATTAGCTTTTTCATAAGATTCTTTTTCTTTTTCATAAAACTCTTGCAATTTCTTAAATGTAAAGTTTCTGAGCCAGATTGGCATACCGTACACTGTATCATAATCATACCCTCCTTTCCCATGAAAAACTATTTCATGAATCTGAGAGAATAGGTTTGCTCTATAAGTTGGCGTCAGGCCAAAGAAAGTTAACCCCAATCGGAATAATGACCCCTCCTTCTGGTCCGTTTTCTGGGTAGAAAGTCATATCTACATCGGGCTGAAAGTCCCTAAGGTAGTTTCTAAACGCTCTTGAGTCTCTTGCTAGGAACTCATTATCTACAAAAGATCTAACATTTTTTTTGTCACTATCTCCATCTACAGCAATAATCATATGCTTAAGTCTGGTGGATAGTTCAGCAGAAGAATCTTTATTTATTCTTTTTAAACCTTTTACTTCCTGGTCAACTAACAATTCATCTCCATGAGTTAGAAGTTTAAAGGTTATAATTCTACCAGTGGTAGGTAGGGTGAAGTTAAAAGCATTTTCAGTAGCTTTTTCTACATCTGGATGAAGTGGTTTGTTATCTAGTGTTGAAAGATCAATATTGTGTTTTTCTCCTAAATAGTTAAATTCATAATCTTTACCATATCCTAAAATACGGGCGGCTATAAGTATAGCATTTTTATCCCCCGTAATAAGTTGATTATAATCAACAGCTTTATCAACAATTAAGGCCTGTAAAAGCTTATCAATCACTACACCTTTCTCAATGTAGTTTTGATTGGTAAGAATGTCTTCTTCTCTTGCTGTCATGTACTTCATTTCAATAGTACCACTTGATAAGGAAGAATCCGGTGGGTAAAATTTCCCTTTTGAAGGTAGATCAATTACTTCACTAGGGAACTTAGATGTTTTTTCCATAAATTTTATTAATTAAAACTAGTTCTAGATATAAATATACGAAAAATATATTTGTAAAACAACAAAAGCCCGGAAAAACCGGGCCTTTATTAATATTTTGGCTAATATTAGTAATTCAATACGCAGTAATCCATTGCTACTGTAATACTTAATTCTACTGCTTCTGGAGATGACCAATCAAATGCACCTTGATTCATAGTCTTGATATAAGCTCCTTTGATAATCCACTCAGAAACGATATCTCCTACAGGACCTAGAACGTTAAGAGTTAAATCTTTTTTGTAGAAGTCAGAGTATCCAGCACGACCGGTTACTGATTCGTAAGATAGACGAGCCCACTCCATTACTGCTTGAGCGCCAGAAGGTGTGATTGGATCATACAGAGTAAGATCCATATCATTCCACACTCTCTTTCCTCTGATCTTACGATAAGAGTTGATGTGGTGAAGAATTACCTCTCCATCATCAAAAGAAGGAGCGGCTACTGTCTTTACCATGAATGATGGAATGTTGTCCATATACATGATAAATCTATTCTGTACCTTCGGTTCGAAGGCTCTAAACATTATTTCGTTTGAGTCTAATACTGCCATGTTATTTATTCTTTATTATAAATATCTTTATTTAAAATTATCCTGCAAATGTAGCACCTGTTGGCTCAATTGTAAAGTCAAGTACGATGAATTCGGCAGTTTTAGCTGGCTGAATAAAGATCTGACCGATCAATTGGTTTCTATCTACTACGTCTGCGGTGTTGTTTGTATCATCCATTACTACTCTGTAGGCGTAAAGACCTTGTCTCTGTACTACTGATTCTAGGTAAGGATTAACTGTGGCTAAGAATCTGTTACGAGTTGTAATTGTGTTTTGTTCGAATACTAAGTTTCTTGCTTGATCTCCGATGAATTTCTTTAACTCGATTAACAATCTTCTTACATTTACACGATCAAGTGCTGATGCTTTAGTCTGAAGAGTCTTCTGACCAAATACTGAAATACCTTGACCTGGGAATGAAGCGATTGGGTTAACTTTGTTTGAGTAAAGAGTATCTCTTTGAGTTCTAGTCAATCTACGCTCGGCTTGAATTACTCCTGTAATACCTCCTCTTACAAGTCCGGCTGGTGCAAACCAAGGTGCTGAACTGTTATCGGTGAATGCATAAACACCTGGGATAA
>Ga0222718_10005141_pt1 | contig 10676 bp, 15 predicted proteins | sample C33_27DmetaG_FD_165045 | JGI IMG/M metagenome (GOLD analysis project Ga0222718, IMG submission 165045) | Estuarine water microbial communities from San Francisco Bay, California, United States - C33_27D | ecosystem: Environmental > Aquatic > Marine > Unclassified | place: USA: California... | reverse complement strand
CCAGAAATATTTACAAAGTTTAAATTAGAAAAAGATATGCTTCCATTTTCTGCAAGTAAGATCAAGACTTGGAAGAATAACCCAGCACAATTTGTCTTACGATACATCTATGGCTATCCTACAACCTCAAATCACGCAATGGAACGAGGTACAGCAGTAGAGTTTGGCCTAAATCATTTATTTACTAATAACGCTACTGTTGAAGAATGTTTTGAAAAAGCCATTACTTACTACAAATCAGCTACAGCTTTATTGGAAGAAGAAGATGATAAGCAACATGATATGATTGCACCAATGGTTGAACAATGCTTTGAACAACTAGCACCTCTCAAAGATCATTTTTTATCTTTTCAAGGTCGTATAGATACAAATATTTTAGATATACCTTTTTATGGGTTTACTGATTTTGTTTTTGAATACGAAGAAAAAATATTAATTATTGATCTTAAAACAAAAGCCAAGTTTATGCCTACACATGATGATATGCTTCAGATGGCTATTTATGGCAAAGCTATGAAGGAAAAGTTTGATAAGCCTGTTGAAATTAAACTTTTAATTTGTACGCCTAAGAGATGTGAATTTGTTGATTTTGTACCTAACGCTAAATATTTGAAAGAAATAGAAATGCACCTAATGAGTTGTGCTAATATCTTTAATGCTTGTAATGAACCAGATGATATGAAGCATTTAATAGTGCCTAAATTAGATGATTGGACGTGGAACAGTGCTGAACTATTGGAGCAAAGACATGAAATTTGGGGAATCTAGTTGTTGTGTTTATTGCAACAAGCAATATTTATTAACTAATATGATAGGTCTAAATTCTGTTGTTGCTTATGAAGTTGATGGAATTAAGGCTGGTGGTTACATTAAAGATAATATGTTTAAATACGCTTGTATTCGCTGTTTTAATCATATTATTTTAGAAACTAGCACAAATAAAATACATGGTTATAAAAAAGAATTAAAAAAAATAGGAGAAAAAAATGACAAAGATATGGAAGATGGGAATAAGCACGGATAATTTTATCGCTGACACAGTAAACCTTACAAACGAAGAAATAGGTATTTACTTTAGATTACTATGCTACGCATGGAAGAATGAAGCATATTTACCTAAAGATATATCAAGAATAAAACGCATAGTTCAGAACGCCCAAGAGGAGGACATAAACTACATACTAGAAACATACTTTAAAGAAGATGAAAACGGATACTTCTCAAAAGCCCAAAAGGAAGAATTTGAATGGGTCATAGAGAAATCTGGTAAAGCTAAAGAAGCCGCAGAGAAAAGATGGTCTAATGCGAACGCATCACAAACGCATATGCGAACGCAAAGCAGTTATAGTCATAATAATAATCATAGTAATAATAATAATAAAATAATTAATGATGCTTTTGATGATATATGGTCTAAGTTAAAAATAAAACGTGGAACAAAAGCAAAAGGTCTTAAAGCATACATCAAACTGCACGGCAAAATAGAACCCAACATTCTCATAGAAAAGTTTAATGCGAAGGCAAATAGCTTGGAAGATGTCACGTTTTTACCACATTTTAGTTCTTGGTTAAATGCGGAGGGTTGGACGGAGGAATTATTACCAGAGAAAAAAGAAAATTCATCTTTTGGTATTGTTCAAAAAGATCAATTTAGAAACTTAAGATTATGGCAAAAAGGAATAAAAACTATGAATGATGATGATCAAGATATCCTGTTAAAGTATAAACAAGGTGAAATAACAAAAGAAGCTATGGAAAAAATGAATTTTAGCATATAAATATCGCATGGAAGATGAATTAAAAAAATTATTTTTGACAATACCAGATGTTTATGGTGGATATTCTGCTGTTATTCAAGTATCTGGTTTTGAAACAGAACAGGAAGCAAACGATTATTTAGTTAAAAATCATAATACAGAGGACATGGAAATATTAAATCCAAATAAAACAATCCATTAATGGCAAGACCAATAAAATACAACATAGACACAAAAGAAGTAGTTAAATTAGCTTCTTATGGCTGTACTAATGTAGAGATAGCAGACTTTTTTGGCTGTGATGAGAGTCTTATTCGTAAGAGTTATTCCGAATTTCTGACAAAAGGAAGAGTAGACATGAAAATAAGACTTAGAAAGATGCAATTTAATCTTGCAGAGAAGTCAGCAGTGATGGGAATATGGCTTGGAAAACAAATGTTAAATCAAACAGACTATCCAATAACAGAAGATACAGAGCCTTTAAAATGGTCGGCTGATTAAGTGCCACTAACTAAACCACAAAAAGAAGTCATACTATGTGATAAGCGTTTCAGAATAATGATCGCTGGACGTAGATTTGGCAAGACCTTTATGTGTATTCAAGAAATGGCTAAGTTCTCTAGGTTTCCAAATCAAAGAGTATGGTATGTGTCACCCAGTTATAGGCAATCAAAAACTATTTGTTGGGATATGCTAAAACAACAAATGATTAAACATAGATGGGTGCAAAAGATTAATGAAGCTGATCTAAGTATAGTTTTAAGAAACAATTCAGTTATAACTCTTAAAGGAGCAGATAATGAACAATCATTGCGTGGAGTAGGGTTGAACTTTGTTGTTATGGACGAATTTCAAGACATTAAACCTAGTGCATGGTATGAGGTAATTAGACCAACATTATCGGATACATTAGGACACGCTTTATTTACTGGAACACCAAAAGGATTTAACTTTGCTTATGATTTGTATTCTAAGCAAGACCCAGAATGGCAATCATTTAAGTTTACCACAATAGAAGGCGGTCAAGTAAGTCAAGAAGAGATAGAACAAGCTAAAAATGATCTAGATGAACGCACATTTCAACAGGAATATCTAGCTACTTTTGTCAATTATGCTGGTATAATTTACTATAACTTTGATAGGAATACGCATATCATAGATCATTATGAGAGAGATTCTAAGGTCATTCATATTGGTATGGATTTTAATATTGATCCTATGGTTTGTGTTGTAGCTCAACAACGTCAAAATGATTTAGTTATTGATGATGAAATACAGATATGGAGTTCTAATACTTCAGAAATGATTAATGAAATTAAATCAAGATATCAAGATTATAGAATATTTGTTTATCCAGACCCAGCGTCAAGACAACGTAAGACTTCTGCTGGAGGAATGACAGATTTATCTTTACTACGCAACGCTGGTTTTGAAGTTAAAGCAAGATCACAACACCCATTAGTCAGAGATAGAATTAACGCTGTAAACTCCAAGTTAAAAAATGCCAATAATGTGTCAAGTCTATTTATAACAAAATCTTGTAAAAACTTAATTAAGAGTTTAGAAAGACAGATATACAAAGAGGGAACAAGTGTTCCAGATAAAGATAGTGGCTATGACCATTTTAACGATGCATTAGGCTATCTTGTAGAGTATATGTTTCCTTTGCGTAGAGAGTTTAAACCAAGCGAACCAACTAGGTGGAGTTAGATGGCGAATTATAGTAGAGAATTTTTAACAGCAAAACATTCGGATTATGAAGATAATCTAAAGCATTGGAATTTTCACTATAGATCATATTTAGGTGGTGATGATTTTTCTAATGGATATTTTTTAAACCGATATATTCTAGAACAAGATGATGAATACATAAAGCGTATTGACTTTACACCACTAGACAATCATTGCCGCAATGTAGTACAAATTTATTCAAGTTTTTTATTTAGAGTTCCTCCTAGCAGAGATTATGGCTCTATGACAGGTGATCCTCAATTAGAGTCATTTCTGCAAGATGCTGATTTAGACGGAAGGTCTTTTCATAACGTTATTAAAGATATGCAACAACACGCATCTGTTTATGGTTCTTGTTGGGCTATTATAGATAAACCAGCTACCATAGCAAAAACTAGAGCCGAAGAATTATCTCAAGATATCAGACCATATATCTCAATCTACACTCCAGAGAATGTGACGAACTGGAAATATGAAAGATTATCTAATGGAAGATTTTATTTAACTTCATTAACTATTATTGAAGATATAAACGAGGAAGAAGCAATCGTTAAAGTTTGGACTCCAGAGGATATTACTACTTACCGAGTAGATGAATACATGAAACATTATGCTAGTTCTAAACCTGTAAAGATTGATGAACAGCCAAATGCTTTAGGAGAAATACCAGCAGTTATTTTATACAATCAAAAGTCTATGCGTAGAGCAATAGGTATTAGTGACTTATCTGATGTTGCAGAATTACAACAGTCTATTTACAACGATTATTCAGAGATTGAACAGTTAATTAGATTATCTAACCACCCTAGCTTAGTTAAAACACCTAACGTTGAGGCAAGTGCTGGTGCTGGTTCTATCATAGAAATGCCAGAAGATATGGACGCTAATTTAAAACCTTATATTATTCAACCTAGTTCACAGTCCTTAGATAGCATAATGAAAGTAGTTCAAATGAAAGTTAATGCGATTGATCGTATAACTCATATGGGTTCTGTTAGAGGTACAGAAAAAACAATTAATTCTGGGATAGCTTTACAAACAGAGTTCCAATTACTTAATGCTAGATTATCAGAGAAAGCAGATTTATTAGAAAATACTGAAGAACAAATATGGTCATTCTTTGCTAAATGGCAAAATAAAGTATTTGATGGTCAAATAGATTATCCAGATACTTTTGATTTAAGAGATTATGCAAGTGATTTACAATTCTTACAAACTGCTAAAGCTAGTGGTGTTAAATCAGAAACATTTATAAAAGAAATAGATAAACAAATCGCAAGAGCTGTCGTAGATGATGATGAAGCAATTAATTCAATAAATAGTGAAATAGACGCTAGTTCAAGTGCTATTGGTCAATTCTCAACAACATTACCTACTAACGACAATGGCGAAGAGGCGTAAATGAGTTTTGCAAATGTAAATCAAATGTTGTTTGGTGTATCTATACAACGAGGAGATATAAATAATTTTTCTGGTATTCAAAAATTTGGATACAATGGTTCTGTTGGAACATCTTTTGAAACAATCTGGGACGGTGGCGGAGATTATACTTTTATAACTTCTGCTGGAACTGCTACAGCAACAAGTTCAAATACAGGGGCAGATAATACAGGCACAGTTGAGATACAAGGACTAGATTCTAATTATGATCTAGCTACAGAAACATTAACTATTGGTGGATCTGCAAGTTCAACAAGTTTTATAAGAGTATTTAGAGCAAAGATGGTAAATGCTAATACAGGCGATGCGAATGTTGGAACAATTACTATAACAGTTTCATCAACAACAGTTGCACAAATTCAACCTACCTATGGTCAAACTTTAATGTCTGTTTATACAGTTCCTAGAAAGTACCAAGCGTATTTAGTACAAATGGATATTGGGAGTTCTAAAGATTTAGAAAATGAAATTATATTACGAATAAAAGAAATAGATAATGGTAATGCATGGAATACTAGATCATTTCTTACAACTAGAGGTGGCTTTGTAGAAAAGAATTTTGCAGTTCCAGAAATTATACAACCAAAAACTGATATTGAAATGAGAGCTAAATCAAATGCAACATCATCTATTAGTTCTGGCTTTGAATTAATATTAGAAAAGATAGATCAATCATAGTGGCTAAATATCAAGGCAGAACTGTAAAGTTAAGTAAGCCATTTCGTACTTCTGGCGAAAGAAAAAAGTTTGCTGTCTATGTTAAAGATAGATCTACAGGTAATGTAAAGAAGGTTAGATTTGGCGATCCTAAAATGTCTATTAAAAAGTCTAACCCAGCTAGACAAAGAAGTTTCTTAGCAAGACATGGGGCTATTCTCAAGAAGGTGCGAGGACAAAAAACCTTAGCCCCTGTCTATTGGGCCATTAAATCATGGAGAAAAGGTTTTAATGTATAATGTCAAGAAATCCATTCCTAGAACGTTTAGCTGATCAGCACGAAGCACAAATAAGAAGCACATTAAATAATCTAGAAGCTGATATTATTTCTCAAATAGGTAAAGTCACAGATGATAGTGGAGTTTTAACTACCAAAATATCAATAGAACTACGCAACGATATTAGACGTTATATGGAACAATACAGAATACAAGCTGACACCCTTGTCAGAGATTATGACCAAATTGTGAATAGCTTTATGGAGGAGTTTGGCGAATTAAATATTCCAGATAAGTTTAAATCATTAACAGAGGCAGATTTAATCACAATCAATCAATTAAAGTTTCAATCCTTTTCTGGTTTTGAAGATATAGCCAATAGATATCTCACAGAAATAAATGCTAATGTTTATCAAAATGCTATAGCTGGGAAACCATTCAATGAGATGGTTAAAGATATTAGGGGGTTAATTACTGGAGATGTTGATAGACGTGGAAGGTCTATGTCTGGATATGCCTCACAAATAGCTCATGACTCTGTAATGCAATTTGATGGTCAGTTCACAATATACAAAGCAAAAGAGGCTGGACTAGATAAATTCAAATATACTGGAACATTAGTAAGAGATAGCAGAGATCATTGTAGGCTTCATATAGGCAAAACATATACGGAGGAAAGAATTAGAGAAATATGGACAGGGAATTGGGCTGGTAAATCTGAGGGAGATGCATTTATTGTTAGAGGTGGTTATCGTTGCAGACATACTTGGTTGCCTATTGTTGAGATAAAAGAAGATATTATTCCAGATGAAGAACAAACACCAACAGGTATATTTGGAGAAGTATCTAATGCTGAGAAAGATTTATTAAAACAAGCATTTGGAAATAAAGTTACACCTATCTCAAAAGTAATTGCGATTTTACCTCCTTTGAAAAAATTTCAAAAAGAAAGCGGAGGTTTTTATAGATCAAGTGATGATTTATTAAATATGGGTAATAATGGAATTGATGAAATTGATAATTTAAGAACATTTATTCATGAATACGGACATAGAATAGACAGACAATTAGGTGCAGTTTATTTGAAAAATAAAGAAAGTATACTTAATAAATATGGAAAAAATACTTCTGAAAAAGTTATTAATAGAAATTTACAAAGTATTTCACATTTACAAGTTCAATCTTTAATAGATGATACAAAAACTATAACTAAAGATTTAAAAAAAAGAAGAGAATTATTCTATGATGATTTTCAAAAAGCAAGAATTGAATCCCCTAGTATTCTTAAAAAAATTGAAAGAGAAGAATATTATAAAAAACTAAACAATGAATTAAATGTCATTTTATCTACTGATGAAATAAAAAAATATTTAAAATATAATTTAAGAACATCTGGAGAAGAACAAATTTACCGATTTAAACTTAAATTAAAACATAAAATTTTTGAAAGTGAAAATGGAGATTATGATTTGCAATTTTCAAGAGGATTTAATGATTATGTTGGATCAATTACTAAAAATACTATGGGGGGCGGACACAGTAAATATTATTATAACAAATCGCCTATTATTGTAAGAGATGGTGCAAAAAAATATACTCACAGACAAACATTAGAGGCATTTGCTAATTATACGCAAATGTCTTTTGATCTAAACAAAGTTACCCCAGTAATGAATATGAATGTTAGAGAAATAGAAAGGAAACTTATGCAATACTATGCACAAAATACAACTAATTCATTTGATGATTTTATAAAGGAGTTTAATAAATTATGATTGAAAAATTATTAAAAGTATATGGAGAATATAAAAAAAAATATGATGATTTTCCAATAGTAACAATTAATTTATCTGAAGAAGATCAAGAGGCTTTAGCAGATTTTGTTCAAGTTGTTTTACAAGAAAATAGACAAATAACTGAAAAAGAAATACAAGAGTTTAATGATATTAGTGAAGATATTGATATTTAAAAAAAGGAGTAAATAATGGCTGAAGAGCAAAAAACTGAAACTATTGAAGAAACAACACCAGTAGAACAAGCTACTGAACAAAAAGAAGAAGAAAAAACATTTAATTTAAAACAAAATGATTTGGAGAGAATAATTCAAAAAAGAATAGCTCAAGAAAGATCAGCACTAGAAAAAAAGTATTCTGGTATTGATCCAGAAGAAGCTAGGAAATTAAAACAAGAAAAAGAAGAACAAGAAGTTGAACGTAAAAAACAACGTGGAGAATTTGAAGATTTGTTAAAACAACAAGCAGATAAGTTCAATCAAGAGAAATCTCAAATGCAGAAACAACTGGAACAAATCAAAATCAACGATGCTCTAGTAAACTCCGCAGTTAAGAATAAAGCAATCAATCCAGAGCAAGTCACTAACCTTCTCAAAGGAAAAGTTAAACTAAATGATGATGGAAGAGTAGAAGTTCTTGCAGAAAATAATCAACCACGTTATAATTCCAAAGGCGAATTATTGAGTGTAGATGATTATGTTCAAGAGTTCATAACACAGAACCCTCACTTTCAAGCGGCAACTCCTTCTGGGAGTGGAAGTAAGGCGAATGTTGGTAAGGTTGACGCAAGACCGTTTAATATTGCAGATTTAGATATGAGTAAGGCTGAGGATAGAAAAGCGTATGCGGATTATCGCAAACAACGTGATTCTAAACCAGCTATAATTAACCAATAACCAAATAGGAGTCTAAAATGGCTAACGAAAGTACCAGTTCCACATTATCGGAACTATATACAGAAATCGTTGCTGAAGCTGAGTTCGTAATACAAGAGAAATCTTTAATGATGAACTTAGTTAAAAATTACACTATTGCTGGTGGTGGAAAATCTGTAGAAGTACCGATTTATTCTGCTATTGCGGCGGCGGCTGTAAGTGAAGCAACTGACTTATCAAACACTGCGGTTGATCCGTCAAGTGTTACAATAACTGCGTCAGAAATTGGCGTGATGACAACACTCACGGATTTGGCTAGAAATTCTGCACCAAGAAATGTTGTAGCTGACATCGGAAGATTATTCGGTGAAGGTATTGCTAAAAAAATGGATCAAGACTTAATTGCTCTATTTGATGGCTTTTCAACTACTCTAGGTGATGGAACAGGAGCAATTTCTGCGGCTTCAATCTTTAATGCGGCATCTACTTTAAGAGCGGCTGGATTACCGATTGACGAATGTGTAGCAGTATTGCACCCAAAAATTGCTTATGATTTAAAAGCTAACTTAACAAATACTTTTGCAAATCCAAATGCTGGTGACTTACAAAATGAAGCTATGAGAAATGGTTTCGTAGGTTCACTTGCTGGTATTAAAATATTTGAAACTTCAAATATGGCTAATACTGGTACAGCTGGTGATTACAAAGGTGCTGTTATGCATAAAGACGCTTTAGCATTAGCAACTATGCAAGGTATTAAGATTGAAACGCAAAGAGACGCAAGTCTTAGAGCTGATGAAATCGTTGCTACTGCTGTATATGGCGTAGGTGAATTACATGATAGTTATGGTGTAGAAATGCACTTTGACTCTTCAATCCAATAATTATAATGGGGGCTTTATGCCCCCTTATTCTAGGGGTTTATGATGATTAAATTAATTAAGGGTTCAAAAATAATTCAACGATCAGATGAAGATTGGAAAAGAAATAAAAAGAATTGGGAATTAAGAGGTTTTAAATTGTATAGTGAAGAAAAAGAGAGTAAACCTAAAAAAAAGAAAAAGGCAAAAGATGATGTGTGAATGTAACGGAAATTGTATCTGCGGTAAATAATGACTACGACAGTTTTTAGTGTAGCATTATCTAATTTGCAAGAATACCAGCCAGATATAGCGGCTTTTGGTATTGCTTCTTGGGATACTCAATTACAGCACGCTGAAGATGATGTTATCAGACAAGTTCGTGAAGAATGGTGGGAAAGATACAGACACACAGTAAGATATAAAGATATCACAAAAGTAACTTCCTTAGAATTAGATAATTCAAAACTAACAGCAAGCCAATGGACTAGAGCTGTATGTTATAAAGCATTCGCAGATTATATATTTCCCCAGCTTACTAAATGGCGTGATCCAGATACTGGAGAAGGCAAAGATAGTTTTCAAGTTCAAATAGATTATTATAGATCAAGATATGCAGAGGAGTTTCAAGCAGTTCTTCGTGATGGGGTAGAATATGATGAAAATTCAGACAGCACTATTGCGGCATCAGAAAAAGAACCTATTCATACATTACGCCTTGTTAGGTAATGGTCGCTGATATTAAAATAACAGCCAATACAGTTGATGTAATGGCTTTCATAAAAAGAACTAAACAAGCAATTCCAACACAAATACAAAAAGGATTAGCACAGGCTTCTTTATATGGTATTCAACAAATAACTGACAAATCACAAAAAGGACAACTTCCAGATGGAGGTAGATTTAAACCTTATAAAAAATCTACAAGAAAAGATAGAGCTAGAAGAGGAAGGCAAGTTTCATTCGTAGATTTAACTGATACTGGTAGAATGTTTAGATCATTAACATCTAAATTAACTAGATCAAAAGCAACATTGTTTTTCCGTAGACAAGATGAAAACAGAAAAGCCTTTTTCTTAGAAACAGGAACAAAACATATGCAATCAAGACCATTTTTTGCTATTGCAAGAAGAGATGAAGATAAGATAAGACAGATATTCTTTAGGGCTATAAAAATATGAGTAAACGAGAAGATATTGCTGGAGATATAATTACTAAGCTAACTGCTGTTAGTTCGCCTATCACGTTTAAAAAGATCACTAGAGAGCCATTTGAACCAGAAGAA
>Ga0222718_10005140_pt1 | contig 10678 bp, 6 predicted proteins | sample C33_27DmetaG_FD_165045 | JGI IMG/M metagenome (GOLD analysis project Ga0222718, IMG submission 165045) | Estuarine water microbial communities from San Francisco Bay, California, United States - C33_27D | ecosystem: Environmental > Aquatic > Marine > Unclassified | place: USA: California... | reverse complement strand
TGATACTTCATGGCTAGAGAATATAGCTGAGGAAAAGCGATTACATAAAGAAGAAAAAAAACTACAAAAATCAGGTAAATTGTATGATGATGATTGGTGGCAAGGCCGAAGAGGTTTCTTGGAATGGAAATATGATAATGAGCCTAACCTACATTTTATTTGTATTAGGTTGAAACAAAGTTAATTTCTGACTGACCTCACAGCAACTTTTCCGTATCATTGTATTACTATCGTAACTTTCTGATAGATATCATTGAATCTTAAAGAGTAGGAATTAAACTAAGAAGAATAGATATTAATAGGTTATATTTTATTGTTTATTTAATGATACGGTTACTAATAATTAGTTATGATTAGTAGTATCCTAATCGATTAAATTACTTCTATTGGATAGATAGTTTACGTAAAATAGATTACTTGAAAGAAACAAGTTTCTTCCTGCGTAATCTATTGTAAAGAGCCAAAAAATCCTGTCAACTCACATATGTGCGTAATGCAAAAATGTGCGTTAAATTTATTAACCTTGTTCACAGTTATCCTTCCTGTGAAGTACTATGTCTTATTCTAAGATCTAAAAAAGAGCGAAGATCTTTTAGCAGATAAACAACTCGCCTGTGGCCAACCAATCGGTATTCTGGCCCACCACCAACATACCGCCATTTTTGTAATGTTTTGGGTGATAGACAGAGATAATCTGCTGCTTCTTTCTCGTTAAACACTTCTTTTACCATATCATTTATCATCATCGTTAATCCTCATGGAAAGCAAAGTAGCATAACTAGGAAAACTCGCAACGCACAAATATGATCAAAAACTGGGATGTGAATTAAAAGTATAACTTTCTTTATTTACGTAAATTTCCAATAAAAATAGAAGTTACTTGCATGATAAATAACTTTCTCTATTTGTAAATTAATGAAGAACAAAGAATATATTATTAATCCAAGTGCCCTTACTTACTTTTGTTCTCATTGTGAGTATTTAAAACAGAATTATAATTTATTTAACTCTTCTATATCAGCTGGCATTACCCAGACACTTGATAGTTTAGAAAAAGATTTTTTTTTAGGAGATTGCAGAAAAATTGATCCTCAACTTCCAGAGGGAGAAGTCATCGATCCCTACAATGATTCTTTTTTCTCCAAGATATTAGAAGATAACAAAGGCAGACCGTTTCGCATAAAAGGGAAGGGCGATGCGATCATCAAATTTAAGGACAAAACCTGTGGAATTATTGATTATAAAACATCAAAGTTTCAAAAGCATATTAGTAAGCCAGACCCCTTTAAGCCAGAGGATTTGCAAAAAAAAATTAATGAATACAATCCTCAGCTTCATGCTTATTATTTGCTCTATTCTAATTTAGAAAAAGATAATGATTTCTTAAGAGACCAATACATTAAAAGGTACCGAGCTAAAAAAGAAGAAACAATTCTTAAAGGCGTTGACCGTATTTTAGAAAAAATATCTCATGTTGAAGTTGGTGAGCCTAAAGTATTTGGATTGGTATTCATTTATCCTGAAGGAGGTGCTTTTGCAGATGGTTTAAATATTAAACTCACACATAAATATTGTGAAGTGCCAATTGATTTAGATAGTTTTATGGAAAGAATAACGTGGTACTTAGATATTATGCATCAAAAAGATCCACCTCCACCACCAGAGTCCTGCAACAGTTGTGGAATGCATAAACACTTCTTTGATCAATCAAAGTTGATTTAATTTTATTATATTTGTGGCTCTTCTAAGAGTATCATTATTCAAATGTGCATATCTCTCAGTTGTTGATGCATTACTATGACCTAATAGTTTACCAACTATACTGAGACTTACACCATTATTAATTAAAATAGAGGCATAGGTATGTCGAAGGTCATGAATCCTAACATCAGCAAGCTTGGCTTCTCTTCTAATATGCTCCCATGAGCTTTTAATATCCAAGAGATGTCCTTTTTTAGAAGGACTTGGAAATAAAAATATGCTGGTTCGTGTTTCCTTTAGTTCATATAAAACTTTTAAGGCTTCTTCATTAAGAGGAATCCTTTCTTGTTTCCGTTGCTTGGTGCGATGCATCGGTTTTACCCATTCGGTATTTTCAAAATCAAACTCACTCCACTTAGCCCCGAGTACTTCCCCTTTTCTGGAGCCAGTAAATAAGAGCAATTTTAGAGCCTGTGAGACGTTTTTATGGGTAAAGTTATTTAGTACCTCTAGTAAGCGATTAATCTCATTTCTCGTTAAGTAGCGGGATCTTTTTTCCTCTTTTTTCTTCTTGATACCCTGAGTTGGATTGAGTTTGCTGTAGCCCCATTCAATACTCTTGGTATACATGTGTGAGATCAAGGAGAGTATTCTATTAGGCAGAACTTTATGACTCTGAAAACTATTTAAGAACTTCTCAATCTCTCTTCTTGTTAAATCATTGATTTTCTTTTTGCCAAATTTTGGAAGCAAATGATTATTAATAATATAAGTCTCATTCATGAAAGTAGCTGGTGATTTATGATGATAAGAATATTCATCTAAATACATTGAAGAGTACTCCCTAAAAGATAAGTCGTTTCTTTTTTGAAGTGGCTCTTCCCCCATTGAAATTTTATAAAAGAATGATTGAGCTATTTTCCGCGCTTGCTCAATAGTAATCTTTCCATATTTACCAATACTTTTTTTTCGTTGGGCTCCGTTGTCTCGTCGCCAATAAATTAAAAAAGTTTTATTCCCAGTGGGAGTAATTCGAATACCAAATCCTCTTACTTGAGTATCCCAGATAGTCGTATCCTTTGAGACAGTATAATTTTCAATAATAGTTTTAGTTAGCTTTGGCATAAAAAGTTTTGGAAGCAATATGGAAGCAAATTAAATCAAAATTAAGATACATTGAGAGTATTATATATTTTCTAATCATTAAAAAAACATTGTGTTGCCTAGCTATATAGTACCTGATAGTACAGGAGAGAAGTTGCTTGAGAAGACTACGGATCTGGAGGTTAGGAGTTCGACTCTTCTCGGGCGCGCCAGAAAACATAGATATTTGCACAGAATAAAATTTAATTTAAAATTTGGAAGCAATAAGGAAGCAATAAAAAATTATTTTTAAGTAAATTTACCAAAATATTGTTCATACCATCTTTCAATCTCTGAAATTTCAAAATTATTCAAATCATATTCAATATATATTAATTTATCGATTTTGGTTTGGATATTTCGATAGTCAAAATATTTATTTTTTTTTTGAAAATTAATTATCTCACTTGTATACTTTATAATTAGTTCTTTGCTGTTTTTAGAAAAATCTTTGATTGGTATATTTTTTAAATCATCAACTTGACAATGGACTGTATGGTTTAAATACCTTTTAATAAAAAATTTAATTAATTTTGAGCATAATAAACCTAAAATAAAAATTTCTTCATTACTAGAATTATTTTTTAAAAAGATACATGGGCCTTCAGTATCAAAAACAGAGTTACTATTTATTCTAAAACTTGGAGCATATATTCCTGTTCTTGAAAATGTAATTCCATTTTTAAAATAAAAATCTGGATTTCTAAAATATGAGGCTATACTAGTTTCATCATTATTATTTGTAATTTTCTTTTTGTAATATCTTTTTATTGTTGCTCTTGTAGCAGTTCTCATTCTCTTAAGGGAGTCTACTGACCAATTTATAAAATAATTAGTTTTTACATAATAATTTGGCAGCCATCCTTCTGAAGAGTCACTTTCTCCCCCTTTATCATAGGGGATATATTTTTTATTATTATATTTTTTTGGATTAATTCCATTAGTTTTTTCTTCGTTTGATAATCTATTTATCTCTTCATTTGATAATATTTCTTTTTCTTCAATAATTTCGTAAGAACCTCTAGCTTCACTTCTTTTTTTTATATAATACTTATTATCACCAGTTGTTAAACCAGACTTTATGTCAGCTAATTTATAAAGATAATTATTATGACTAAGAAATTTTTTATATAAATTTTCCTCTCCTATTATAAAATTAAAATTATTTGTTTTGATCAAATTTTTGTCTATTGCATAACATTCGTACTCACTTTTTTTAGTTTCTCTAAAATTTGATATTTGATTCAGAGCATCACTTAATTGTATCCAGTTTGAATCAGAAATATTTCTAATGTCAGATGCGATTATATTTTTATGATTTTTACTTTTGTCTATAAACAAAATATTGGTATTTACTGTAGCATCAAATATCCAACCTGGTAAATCGATATAAAAATTTATATTTTGATTGTATAATTCTTCCCTTAGGTACTTAAAAGTCCCAAGAGTTCTCCATGTATCGCTTATTATATAACAAAAAATTCCATTTTTATTTACTAAATCCAAACCTCTTAAAATAAAATAAGCATAAATGTCATTTGTTAAATTACCATTGTTAATTATATTTTTTTTAATTCTTGCTGATACTTTGAGTCCATATGGAGGATTAGCTAAAATTATATCAAAGCCATTTTTTTCATTCAGGTCAAAAACTTCTGCAAATTCAACTCTCCAATCAAAAGTATTTTGAGTATTTCCACTTAGATCTCTGATCTTTAATTTAATTGCTTCAATTTCATTTTTTAAACGAATCTTTTTATTTTTTCTAATAGCATTTTGATATTCAATTTTTTTATTCTTAAATTCATTGATTAAATCTTCATAAAATAAATCTTTAGAACTATTTCTAATGTTAGGGGACTCAAGAGCATCACCAACCTCAATACTAAAATCTAAATTAGGTAATGGATCTGGTTTAAGACCCTCATAATCTACAATTAATGATAGCCAAAGTCTTAATCTAGCAATACCTACTGCAACTTCATCGATATCGACTCCATACAAATTAGAACTTATGATTTCTAACTTTTTATAATACTTCCAGTTTTTTTTGTTAATGTCTTCATCTGAAGCTGAGTTTTCAATAAATGATATAAGTTCATTTAACATTCCAACTAAATATGCTCCTGAACCACAAGCGGGATCAAGAATTTTTAACTCTTTAACTTTATTAATTATGTTTTTGTTTACCTTTTCTTTACTATTACCAAAAAAAGATTTTAATGACTCATTACACATAAATTTTACTATTTCTCTAGGAGTGTAGTATGCTCCAGTTAAATCTCTAGAAGTTATCAATTCCTCAAATATTTTACCTAACATTTCAGGATCAATTGATACCTCTACATCATCTGGAGTTGACTCTTCGATTGTAAAATTATACCTGTAAAATAATCCATCATCTCCTATTAATTCCTTGAAAAACTTATTAGGTATATCATGTATTTTTTCATCTAAATCTGTTTGATCAAATAACGAACCATTAATAAAACAAACTTTTCCATATTGATCTTTTTCTTGATTTCCCTCAGAAGATAATCCAATAAAAAAAAGAGGTTTCAATCTTCCAGTATAAAAACTTTTATCTTTGTAATTTCCATAATTAAAAAGTTCATTCAAATAATTGTTTGATTTTCCAATTTTAAGCCAATTTTTTTTTTCTAAAAATCTAATTAACAATAATCTGTTAAAAAGAGTTTGAGTAAATCTTCTTGCCTCTAAACTTGTAATTTTTATATTTTTGTTAATATATTCTTCAAATAAACTAAATGTTTCTACATAATCATTATAAAAATTTTGTGTTAGCGTCTCCACACTGAAAGCTTTAGTTAATTCTTCTAAACTTGGATTTACACATTCATCTAAAAGTAGGGGGGTGATTTGTTCTCTTGCAGTTCTATTAGGTTCATTTTGTCCAACAAGATAAGAATATCTCCGTGAGTCAGATAAATTTTTATTTACTTTAATTTTTCCTGATTTTAAAATTTGTCTACTATAGTTTAATCTTGTTAAAGAGTATCTCCAGTTCTTATAACCATTACAATGAAAAGCAATTAATAGAGCATCACAATTATTTTTTTCCATGAACCACTCTGCAAATTTCTTTTGAACTGATTTAGTTTTTTCTACTACTTTTTGATTTTGTAATTCAACAATTAATATCTTTATATTTTCAAAATTTTCATACTCATATTCTCCTACTATTTTAAACTTTTTAATGTTTTCTTTTAAATATTCTGTCATTAAATTATAATTATGATTTTGAATTGTTGAAATTTTGAGGTTATCAATAATATTAACAGACAAATTAATAAAATTTTCTTCTTTAAAAGGAAAACTAAAAGTATTTTTTACAGTCAAATTTGCAAGATCATTATTCATTTTTAATTGAAATATTCTGATAGAATTATTTCTCTTTTGCCTCCAAAAATCATTTGTTCTTTTATTGTATCATCTAGATATTTATCTGAAATATTTCTTCTAAAAATACTTAGGATTTTAATTGGGGTTTTATTTTCTTCTTTTTTTATTTCTTGTAATATTGTTTTTGATTTTTTTCTTGCAACAACGCCATCATCAAAAGCTTTAATTAATTTTGAGACAAGTGAATGATTTTCTTCTTGAAAAGAGGGTTCATTTCTAAAACTTTTTAAAATATCTAAAAGCTGTTTTTCATTTGATCTTCCTTTTGTTTGTGTTTTTTCTTCTTCACTTTGAGTTAGTATTTCATCAAAATATATTTTATTTGCCTCAAGTTCTCTAAAAAATTCTTTTGGAATTTTTTGTTTTACTTCATTCGGATTACATTCAATTAAACTTATTGCATCCAAAAATGGAAGCTCTTTAACAATTTGATTTTTTGATAATAAGAATTTTTTTAATTTTCCTTTTCTAAAAAAAGAAATCAAATGGTTTTCATAATTTTTTTTTCCATTTTTGGAAGATCTAGATTTTTTTGCAATTGATTTTATTTTTGAGAACGTTTCAGTATCGTTATCCCTGATATCTCTTAATATTGTTAAATACTTTAATTCTGAAACTCCTTCTTCTTCTCCTTCTTCGTAGAAGTCTTTATTATTTAAGTTTTCATAGAGTTTGTCACCAAATAATTGGTAAGTATCAACTTCTTCTGTTTCTGTAAGGAATTTGGAATCACTACCTAGACAAGAATGAATTGCTTGAATTTTAGTAAGAATATTTCTTTTTTGATTAATCTCGTCATCGGACTGTTCAGTAGGAAAAAAATTATAAATAAAAACTTTATCAAACTCTGTTCCAACTCTATTTACCCTACCAGTCCTTTGAATGACTCGTGTAGGATTCCAAGGTAGGTCATAGTTTAATTCTATATTTGATCTATGTAGGTTTACACCTTCAGCTAATACATCGGTTGCAATCAATATTCGAACTTGTTCTTCTCTATTTTCTTTTTTAATATTTGGATCAAAATTTTTTCTAATTTTCAATCGAGCATCCCTTATACTCAAACGCTTTGATCTACCTTCTTCATCAAAAAAGTAACCCCCTTTACTAGAATAAAACATAACTGTGGATTTGTATTTTTTTGAAAGATTTTTTAATAGGTATTCTCCTGTCTCTGCAGACTCCGTAAACATTACAATTTTTTTACTTTTAAGTTTATCATCATTATCTAGTTCTAATTTAAGTTTATCTAGCTTGGGATCTTTTTGAACATCTTTCCAAAGAATTTCTATATTTCGAAGAGCTTCAATATCAGATTGAACATCTTCAATAAAATTTTCTTTAAAGTCATTACTGTTATAAGTTTCTAGCCTACCTTCATCAATTAACTTATTTATTTTTTCTTGATCATCTTCATCCATTAAATCAAATACATTTAATTTTTTACTGATCATGACTGTCCCAGAATTAAACATTTTTACGAAATCTTCATGAGATTGAATAAATCGCTTAACAGTTAATTTAAAGGCATGAAAGCTACTCTCTAATCTTTTAACAAGCATAGTTTTCATGAAAGCTCCCAAGTTATCTTGTCTTGCAATATCAAAGTCAGCTGGTTTCTTTATTAGATATTTGTAGGGAGTATATCTTGCCTTAAGAAACTTTTCTTGGATAATATCTATAGTTTCATTAAATATAGAATTAATTTCATCATCAAATTCATAAGGTAAAGCAATAGGGTCTGCCACTTCAGGAAAAGTTAATCCTTGCTGCTTAATATCTTTTGAGAAAAATTCTTTAATTTCTTTTCTTGTTCTTCTAACCATAACATGTTTGAATATTTTTTCACGAATTTGTCTTGAAAGATCTTGAATAATTTTGTTTCTTTCCGCCTTATCTCTTTCCAATGCATCTTTTCTTAACTTTTCTAGGCTTTTAAAAAAGTTTGGTAAATTTCTTACAGCTGGAATATTCGATCTATTTGGACGTTGAAATAATTTTAACTGACTAAGAATGTCACTATATTTGTTATTAAGTGGTGTAGCAGATACTAATATAACTTTTTTACCGTAACAAATATCATAAAGAGCTTCATAGGTCTCTGTATCTTCATTTCTAAAACGATGCGCTTCGTCAATAAATACATATTTATAATCATTAAATTTTGGATGATTTTTAATATCGGTAATTTTTCCAGCTGACACAACTCGGTATTTTGATAATCCAAATTCTTGAAATGTCTCATCCCAATATTCTTGCAAAACAGGTGGACAAATAACAAGCTTCCATTCAGGCATAAGGTCTGGTTGTTGCGCAAGAAGAGCTGCAATGTATGTTTTCCCAATACCAACAACATCAGATAAAAATACCCCATTGTAAGCATCAAGTATTTTTGAGGCGGCTACAACTGCTTGTTTTTGATATTCTAAGTCTAAAAAATCATCAGGTAAGTTAAAGTTTGTTTCTTGATCTAAGTTAATATCTTCATAAAAGTATTCGTAGAGTGTTTTTAAATAAAGTTCATATGGAGTTACTTTATCGTTTAACCATGTTTTATTGTCTAAAGTATCAAGAAATACTTGCTTTAAATCCTCACCTTCTTGCCAAAGCCTCTCAAACATTCTTAAAGCATAATCAACATCTGACTTGTCTTTTAATTCCACATTAAACTCGTAGTTATCGACAAAACCACTGTATGAAAAATTACTAGAACCAGTAATTACTCTTCCATATTCTACATCTGCAATATCTCCCTTAAACCTGCTAATATAAACTTTAGCGTGGATTTTATGACTTGGATGTTGTTTTAGTTGTATCTTGCCAGATATAAGAAATTCTTTAAATTTTTGAAATCCCTCATACGTATCATAAGTATCTTCTGAGTTTGCAACTTCTGTTTCTAAATCTTTTGCAAATTTTTCTTTTACTCTTGTGCCTGATTGAAAATCAAATTCATTTTTAGCCTGATCAACTGCTTCAAATGTTTTCTCATCTACGTCTAGCCCATTAAGTATTCTTATTTCATCGATATGTTCTAATTCTTTATACAATGAATAAAACCCACTACTTCTAAAATAGCCAACTAATACATCAAACTGTTCCACATGTTTTAGTGTGTTTTTAAATCTATCTAATAAAGAAGCTCCTTTTTCATTTGTAAAAAAACGTGTGTCAGTAGTTTTATTCATATAAAGATATTTCTAACAAATTTTACTGACAAGGACAGTATAAATATTACATAGGGGGGGGTAAAAAACTGATTTAATATAATTTAAAAGATGTTGCTCTCACATTTTTTGTAAAAAAAGTACGTTTCGTATATTGGTATAATTTTTTTATTAGCCACATTGGCAAAAGATAAATTAGGATTATTTCAGTAATCACACGCTATCCAATACGGTGAGCAAAATCTTCACTGATATATACTCCTGACTCTTTTTCTTTTTTATGACGGACAATTAATTGAGCTATACAATCATCAATTTTATATTCATGTTCTTTGCGATATTCAAAGTTATATTTGATGGGAATTTTAAAACTAACCCCTGGGATGGTATATAATTCAATTTCATATCTACCTTTATAAAGAGTTTTAAATAATTCTGTATTTCCCTCTCTGTCTAATTCAGGAAATTCTGCACCCACACCTTTATAACTGCTCTGAGTATTACGGATACCCGCTAAAAGTTCTTTATCATCTTTGGTGATGATAGAGCCATATAATTTAATATCATACACATCTAATTCGTTTGAGTCTGGATCCATAACACTCATTTGAATAGCACTCACATCAAAGCGAGTAACAAGAGCATTATTTTCTTTCAAAAGATAATAATATTCAAACACAATCTTTCTCCCACTCATATCAAATGTTGAAACTTTCGTTCCGCAAACAAAAGGCTGATCTGTGTCATCTTTTTCTACGACCCATTTAATTGTGTAAAAACGAAAATGTTTTTCTGTTGTTTCTGTCTCGTAAGTAATTTCTGCGTAGGAGGTTGTAGCAGAGACAAGATAAGTTATGATTAATATTAAAGAAATTATAAATAATATTAATCGTTTTGTTATCTCTGCCACACAGGATTAAATAATTAGCAAATTAGTCTAGAAAAAGTAATAATTGTGACTTCTTTAAGAAATTATTTAAGCCAAAAGTTTTATTTGCATTCTTTCGACATAATTCATTTTTAATTATTATTATTATTATGAATGAAATTAAAAGTTTTTGGTTTTATTTTTACTTAATTCCTTTTTTATTAAGCTCAATTATTCTCTTTACTCCATTACTGAGTATTTTTCCTTTAAACCCTCCTTTGTTTTTAGATGCTGTTGAATATTGTAGTGACGTAATTAATGATGATGTTTATGCTACTGAATACGGCACAATGCAAGATGCCTGTATTGCAAAGTT
>Ga0222718_10005139_pt1 | contig 10678 bp, 8 predicted proteins | sample C33_27DmetaG_FD_165045 | JGI IMG/M metagenome (GOLD analysis project Ga0222718, IMG submission 165045) | Estuarine water microbial communities from San Francisco Bay, California, United States - C33_27D | ecosystem: Environmental > Aquatic > Marine > Unclassified | place: USA: California... | reverse complement strand
CAATGTTTAATAGAGAAATTTTAAAAGAAGTTAATCTTCAATCTGATGACTTCACACTGTGTTTGGAGCTTCCTGTAAAAGTACATCAAAATAAATTTAAATACACTGAAATTCTAAGTGAAGAAAGAGAAAGGTATGCTGGCAAAACAAAAGTCAATGCTTTAATTGATGGTTTTAAAATACTGAAAGGAATCTTCTCAATAAAAAGATAGTATGAAATTACATTTAGGTTGCGGTAAAAGATATATAGAAGGCTTTACACATATTGATTTAGCTAAATACGATCATATAGATTTTGAAATGCCGGTTGATAAGCTAGATATATTTTCAAATAACTCTATAGATGAAATTTACGCTTCTCACGTTATCGAGTACTTTGACAGAGATAAGGTAAAGATTGTACTTGAAGAATGGTACAGGGTACTTAAACCAGGAGGAATTTTAAGGCTGGCAGTCCCTAACTTTAATTCATTAATTAAAATTTATGAAGAATCAAATGATTTGAATGATATACTTGGCCCGCTATATGGTAAGTGGGACATTGGTGATGAAAGTATTTATCATAGAACTGTTTATGATAAGCAAAGCTTAACTGATGTCCTGTTAGAAGCTAAATTTTGTAATGTTATTGAGTGGGATTGGGCAGTAGTTTTCAAAGATTTGGTTGATTATGACGATCACTCTCAGGCATATTTTCCACATATGGATAAATCAAATGGGATACATGTTAGTTTGAATTTGGAATGTACTAAGTGAAGTCAAAGCAAGATAAGAGACATTTTTATCTTGTTTCGACAATACATCTCATAATTTTTATTCCTTTTGCTATTCAAAAAACAATTGGTCCAGATTGGGATTCATACGCATTAATTGGAACTATTACAAATTTGTACAAAGATTCTCTGTATTTGCCTTCTAGGCCTCCAGGTTTTCCTGTTTATGAATTTTTTTTAACAGGTCTTTACTCATTTTCAAATATTTTAAATATAGAATTTGAAGTCGTATTTATTTTAAGCCAGTATCTATTTGTTCTCGCTAACAACTATCTGATTTATAAATTTTTCCTAAAATTAGCTTATAAAAATTATTTACTTTATTACGTAGCTGTTTTATCACCTATATATTTAACTAGTGGCTTATCTATTATTGATTATCACGCAGGTTTATTATTTGGGTTTTTAGGAATATATGCAGCGCTCTATAAACATCAGTCAATATATTTTGTTTCTATATTCTTAGCTATTTCTTCTGGTATTAGATTATCTAATCTTATATTTTTTATTGCCGTTGTAGGTATACTGCTAGGAAATAGAATTGAATTTAGAAAAATTGCTTACTTCTCTTCGATTACTTTATTTTTAACTTTTCTAATTTATATTCCAGGATATATAAATCTATGGAATGCATCTCTTTCAAGCAACTTAACTAATTATTTTGATATGGTGTGTGTTTTGAACTTAACCAACATAGACCATGCATTACTTGATCGCTTAGGAAGGTTTGTTTTGAAACAGTTAGATTTTTTAGGCATTATAGGTTCTATCGTTGTACTAATCTGCCTAACGAAGATTCGAAAAGAGAATATATACAATAATTATTATTTTTTTATAATTTTTATTCTTTTTCAAATAAGTTTCTTAAGACTACCCACTGAAGAGGGTCATTTGCTCCCAGCTTTTATAGCCTTTGTTTTTATACTTAATTCTTTGAAAATTAAAAACGTATTTTTAATAACTATTTTCATTTCTACATTATTAAGTAACTTAATATTTATAAGTATTTACGATGTAGATTTCCCAGATCAAGCAACTGAAATTTACTTTAATTTTGAATTAGAGCAAGGCCTACTTTTTCAAGACTTTGAATCTAGACAAGATATAGCTAAAGATAAACAATATCATTATGAAAATTCTTATTATTCAATTAAAGATGTTTGGGAAGATGGGTGTCCTAATTAATAATTAGTTTGTATTGAAAAGTATTGAAATAAAATTTTGCAGAAGTATAAAATTTTTTATTCTGGAAGTTAATTTATATCCACCATCAACTTTTTCTATATATCCTGTATAGAGCTGCTCTTCAATTCTTTTATCTAAAAAAGTATCATTATTTGTAATTTTTTTTATTTCATTTCTTAGCTCATCCTTTGTTATTACAGTGTCCATTTCTTCTTGTGTAAGGTTATTTAATAAACTTACAGATACAGACCTTTCATAACTCACTGGGAATAGGACAAAAAAACCAAAATTCATTGAGAAAACCATAATTATAATAATTAGTGTATCGACCGACTTTTTTCTGAATAAATAAAAGTTAATGAGTGTTGCAATTAGCAGTAGATAAATTCCATCGAAGAAATAAATATTTGTAAATTTAAAGAAATCAAACTGAAGAAAGATTATGAAAAGAAAGGTTGTGCAGGTGAATATTTTTATAAAATTTTTCAATTAAGAACCTTTACTTTATTTAGTAATTTTCTAATTTTTTCATCATTGTAAAGACTATTTAAAGATAAAAAGCAAAGACCTATAATAATATGCCTTGGATAGAAAAGTTCAGGATCGTAAACTAAAAACGGGACAAGATTCAATAAACCCAGAATATAGAAATCATTTTTCTGAAAAGTTCTACTGTTGACTATTGATATTAAAAAATTTAAATTAGATAATAGAAAAATACTGAAACCTATATAAATTATTTCTGGACCAAGTGTCATTAATATTTTCTCATTAAGAGGGTTGATAATTATATAGTTTAAATTTTTTAAGAGATCAAAATCTAAATTTCTTCCATAGTTCCAACCAGAAGTAATCAATACAAATTCCATACCAAAATATAAATTATGAATTAACGGAAGTAAAAGAATTAAAAAGAAAGAAAACCCTTTCTTAAAAGTTATACTTTGTCTATAAAAAAATAATGTGCCTAATGCAAATAATCCAGTTTCTGGCCTAATGAGTACACCAAGTGCGAGTAAGAAAATTCCTATTGTTATTTTATTTCTTTTCAGCATGTAAATTGATATTAAAAACAGCATTAGTGAACTTGCTTCAGACATTCCATATAGAAAAATATTTCTTACATTATCAGAAATTAAAAATATTACGAAGAGAAAGGAGATAGGATTGATATTCTTTGTACATAGAAATATAAGGTTTACACACAATGAAAGCATAGCAATCCATACAACATTCCAAAAATCTCCAAAAATTAAATGAAGTAAGTATAAAAAATATCTGTAGCCAGGGGAATATAAGAAAACACTTGACCCACCCCTAAGTCCATCCCCTTCAAAAATTAGTCTTGCTTGATTTTCATATGTTAAGCTGTCAGAACCTCCAGGCTTAACAATTAAATCAAAAGTATTCCATGGATAGTCAATGATTATAAATGAAAGGAGTATAAAAATTTGTACGAAATTAAAGTAAGAGAATTTTGAACTGTTGAAATAGAGGTAGATTAAAAGCAAGCATAAGTAAGCATAAATTTTTATAAATCTACTTTGAGAAATATCAAGATTGTAAATTAGAGATAAAACAAATGTCAATAAAAACAAAAGGAAATAATTTCTGTTTATATTTACAGTTATATTTTTTAAATTAAACACTAAGAATGTAAAAATTACTATAAAGGAATAAAAATTACTACCTTCTCTCGAACTTCCATTTTCTGATATTACTAATTTGGCAAATTTTTCATAAGGATATCCACTCTTTAATGTTGGTATATGCTTAATTTTCGACTCAAGATAAGAATATTTAATTATTACATGAGTTGCATCTTTTGGTACGTCAATAGTAACTGTATTTTCATTCAAATATCTAGTTGGTATCCCGTAGCCAGTTGATCCGTCATTAAATTTTACAGTTACCTCTCCTATGTAGTTAATTTCTAACTGGGAAGTATTTTTATCGAGCTCTTTGTAAAGCTTCATTTTAAAAGGAAGCCAATCTCGTCTCAGTTCATAAATATTAAATTTTGAGTGATTTAAAAAACCTAAAGGAAAATTTGAGGAGTTAGCACCTAGCCATTGATAATTTTCATCAAGAGTTTTAAATTCAATTTTTTCAACTTTGTTAGTAAAAATTGAATTTAAATTATTAAAACTTTTTGAACATGTTGAGTCGTAGTATTCATATGTAAAACTACTTTGGACAGGAGTTGAGCTGTCATCTACACAAATTAACCATAAATTTGGAGGGCTGACTAAATAGAATACTTTGAACAAAAATAAAATTGAAAAAAATAGATAACTTATTTTCAAATTTTTTTCCTCTATTTTGAAGATACATAAAATCATCAATATTAATAATAAAAATGACTTTTTTGTATTATATGGGATTCCGGATAGGTAACCTAGACCCTTGACTGGAAATATTACAATTATTAAAAATAATAATTTATTATTCAATTTTTTTATAAAACTCATTCAGTTAGAGCTATCCTTTATGTTGAAGTCATATTATATAAATTTATAGTAATGCAAATTTAAAAATTTTTGAGGAAAGTAAGTGGTAATAAATAAATTTAAAGTTTTTTCAATTTTTTATTTTTTTTCTTCATTAGTTTTTACATTTAGTATTGGTGAAATATTTTATAACTCAATTGATGGAACTGATTTCTATCGTTATTTTCGATATATAGAATATTTTAATGGGTCTATAGAAACTACATCTAGAGAACAAGGCTTATTTTATTTTTGGTTTATTTCGTTATTTATTGACTTTTATGATCAGTATTATATTGCCGATAAATGGGAGTTTATATACAGCTCTGCTATTCAGATGGGAAATTTTATTTTGTATTTAATTGGTTTATTAGGCCTATTTATTTTTCTGAAAACCAAAAAGATAAATACAACAAAAATTTTTATTTCCCTATCCTTTTTAAACTTTTTCCCACCTGTATTTGGCGCAAGGCTAATAATGAAACCTGAGATGCTTGCATTTGCAATATTCCCCTGGATTTTGATAGGTTTAGACAAATATTTTTTAAACAAAAAAATTGTACAACTTCTAAGCGTTGTTCCATTATTGGCCATTATTGCAACGAGCAAAGGAACAGTTTTTATTCTAATTGCTTCATCACTTCTATTTATTTACTTCAATAAAATTAGAAAACTGAAATTTTTCGATATTGGAATTGCCATTACAATTTTTACAATAATGTCATACTTTCTATATCAAGAAAATCTAAATGCTAATTCTGTAAGCATGCTTTCTCATCCAGAACTAGAGTCTTATCGATATAAAGCAAGCTTTTCATTTATTTATACCCTCAGTATTAGCGATTTATTTTTAAAACCTTTTAGGAATGTTCACGCTGGGTCTCTTTTTGGAATTACCTTTATAGATTTATTCGGGGATTACTTTAATCGGTATTGGGATCATGAAAGAAGTTTATTTATTTCTAATAGAAGGGAGGTGGTTTCATTTTTAGATTATCCAAGACGAAACATCTCAGTAATTTTTTCAATTGTATTTTTTATATCAACTTTCATAAAAGGAAAATCATTTAAGTACTCTCTATACACTAAAGTCTATTTAGTTGGTATAGCAATACTTTTATTAACATCACTTGGAGTATTTGGTCTTCACTTTAATCCCGACAAAGGAGATACAGTAAAAACACATTACTACTTCTTTTTACTTGCTTTTTCATTCATATTTATAGTTATAAAATTTTTGAATGAAACAAAACAAAAAACACATGTAATTTTTCTTATTTTTATTTTCCTAGCTTTTTCATTTATAGTTGGCTTTCCTAAAAACTATGAAGCTGATTTTAACGAGACACTGAGTGAAAAAATTTCTACAACATTAAGTTGTCGCTTCGTTAGTCCTTATTTTGCGAACATTAGAGATCTTGATATTAAGTGCTTAACAAAACAGCTTGCTACTTGTGGCTCATTTAATCAATACAATCAACCAATTGAACACCAGGATGGGTACCTAATATTTCAGGCTGATGAATTTTTTCAAAATATTAATTTACAAGATACTGATGGAAATACGGTAACAGTTACAGGATATGCAGAATGCTTACATTATCTTGAAGGTGGGTATTTCAAAAATCAATCAGTTAATAATGTTGATAGAACACCTCCGGTAAATAGATTATTTTTGTATTTAGCTACGCTTAGTATTTTTTATTTATTTTATAACAGTAGAAATAGTTTAAAAAAATAAAATATTTTTAAGTATTTTCAAATCTAAATTAATAAATTATAAAGGTGTGACAATTGGCTAAATACTGCATTTTTTAAATTAATATTAAATAACCATGGAAACCCAAAGATAAATTTAATAATTGTTAACGAATATATAGCATGATTAATATAGGAGTTATTATGAAAGTTTTTAGATATTTATTGTTTATTCTCATTGTTTCATGTGGTAATAATAATGAAAGTGCTGGAACCGTTCCCCCTACTTCTTTACCAATTGCAATTGACAACCCTTCTACATCATTGTCAACTACAACAACTTCAACAACCACAACAACAGCAGTAAATTATGATGGTTGCATCCCCGAAGACAATCAGGATATAAATTTTGATGATTTACAGAATGTTCAAAATTTCCTTAATCGATATGGATTTGATGCTGGAACAGAGGATGGCCTTTCAGGCAACCAGACTCGTGAGGCTGTTAAAAGATTTCAGGCATATGTTGGCATCATCATAGATGGAGATTTGGGACCAACAACATATGGAAAAATGAAATCATATACTGGTTGTGAGGAGAGAATAGGTGAGTACACTACCTCTTCTACTTCAACCACTATTATCAGTGAAGAAAATACAAGTGAGTCCACCGCCACAACTACTACAATTCCTGTAACAACTACTACAACAGTGATAGCTACCACCTATGGCTATGGATTTCAAGGTATGGTTTCTCCTGAAAGTGGAAACTTCGTTGATATTCTAACTACTCAAAATGAAAACAATACCTTTTGTTCAAACATAGCACCGCTATACAGTGAACAAAATCAACGAAAAGATCTCGGCTTCCCTAGTGTTTATAACCTATACCCATCTCCGCCATTTCTAACTTCAGGTGTTTCAACACAAATATCCTCTAATAACTCCTCAACATTCACAGTTGAAATTAACGTAAATGGGGACGAAAATTTTAAGTTTTATTTTATTGAACCCTTCACTTCTTCATATAAAAGTTTAAAACCAATAAGTATTACAACTAGTAGTGGACTTACTCAGGCAACTTTTAATAAAGATGGCCTGACTCAGGGTTATTGGTTTTATGGATATGCTGATAACGGTTCTGGGGGAATAGTTAAAGCCGATGGTTTACGAGAATTTTTAGCTGGACCTCCGATAGTTCAAAATGATGTAAATATAAGTTCTTTTGATAATGTTTGGCTTCACACTTCAGAAAATTTAATTAGTAATGGTGAATTTGTTGCAAATAATTCTGAAATGTATATTACCTATATTATGGATACCGGATTCAATTCATTCTCGACAGTATCTAATGAAATAAATACAACAACAAGCTCTATAACCGTCGTAAGTGATATTAATTATGCAGTTGGTGATATTGTACTACTTGATAACGAATTTATGTTAATCAAAGAGATTTCTAACCAGACTCTTACTGTTGAAAGAGGATATCGCAACTCAATACAGCAAATACATGGTATCGGAACCGCTGTTCAGAAATTAATTACAGACACAGATATGAAAGCCGTCAGAGGCTATGCACTTTTCAAAGGTGAGAAAGGCTATAGTTTCTCAGTTTCACTTGGTAAGGAAGGTGTACCAAATAAATTTACAATATCCGACTCATGTCCAAAAGACTTATACTCACTTGATTATATAAAAGTTTATTCATGGAGAGAAAAGGGTGAATCAACAGTCAGATCTATTGATGCTGGTAGGGGTGATGTAAATATTGCTAATGATAAATTTACTTTGTATCAAGGAATTCAGGATTATATATTTCCCGATATGTTTGCTTCAGATCCAAGTAATGGTCAGTTTTTAAATCTCGGGCCTAGGGAAGCAACTTATTCTGCAGGAGATACAATTAGTTTTGATTTTGCGGGAATAGTCTCTGGAAGTAATGAAATTAAATATATTGAATTAGAGTTCGACATGTTCCCTACTGGTTCAAAAGCAACAGCTTCAAGAAAAATTATTTTCACTCCAAATAATAATGAATATAAGTACACCTCATCCATCTCTTCTGTATCTTCGACACCAGTATTTACTAATAATGTGTGGGAAAGCGGATATAGATATGTTTTAAAGCATGTAAAGATAAATGATGATGTATCTGAATTAATATTTAAAAATAATAGTGAATTAGAAAATGTAACACTAGGAACCAAATCAACCCACAGTGTCTATTATCTTGACCAGTTTGCTTTTACAATCACCAACAAATAGAAACTATCAGAGTGTATCAAATTATAACATCAATAGATATAGGGTTTGTATCAGTTGGTACTAGAAGATATCAGAGTGTACTTTATTTTTTTCAATAATCTGTGGGCTTGGTGTGGGCTTGGTGTGGGCTTGAGTGGTTTTTTGTAGGGTATATTTATGAAAAACCCTTGTGGGCGCTACAGGATTTGAACCTGTGACTTCTTCCTTGTAAGGGAAGCGCTCTGCCGGACTGAGCTAAGCGCCCTAAGTAAATCTATTATATTGTATCTCTTGAATTTATTTGAAATAATTTTTAATTATTTGAAACTTCTTCGTGGTATTCACCATCAACATTAACTTCCCAAGGATCAAAATTGCCATGACCCATAAGAGTTCTTGCAGCACATAATCCAGTTGCCATTGCATGGTCTTGATTGTTGTATTTAAACATTCCAGACCTTCCAATTGCAGTTATGTTAGGCAGTGATGAAAGCCATTCTTTTATTACATCAATATAAACCTGGTAACCCGTTTTAATGACAGGATAAGCTTTAGGACTCCTACTGACTGCAGAATGCACAACATTAAACTCAATATTAAAAATACTTCTAAGCTCTTTCAATCCGTAATCAATTATTTGATTATTTTGTTTATTCCAAATTTCATCATCATCGAAACAAAAATATTCTAGAGTCAATGGGTAGTTACCTTCAGCACTCATTTCTTTTGAAAAGTTACTAAAGTCAGAAATTCTTGCCATATTTACATTCGGTGAATGAATATATATCCAATTGTCATTAAAAAGCTTTTTATCTACCGTTATATGAATACTTATATGATTTCTATAGTTTAAACTTTTTGCTGAATCTATAACTTCTTGTGGAACATCACCATCAAAAATCTCTATGAATTCTAATAGTGGATTACTAAAAAATATATTTTTTGTTTCTTCAGATTTCTCATTACCCTCATTGTCTTTAAAGGAAATAAGGAAACCTTGATTTGTAGTTTTTACATTAGTAACTGTCTTTTCTTTTGAAACCCTTATATTTTTATTTGTCACATTTTCTTCAAATTTCTCCCAGAGCATTCCAGCTCCTAGCTTTGGATAGTAAAATTTATCAACTAAAGTTTTAGGTCTTTTTTTACTTTTGGGGAATAAAGCAAATTTTATTGCAGTTGATAAACTAAGGCCCTTTATTCTTTGTGCAGCCCAATCTGAGCCGATATCCTTACAATCTATTCCCCAAACTTTTTCTGTATAATTTTTAAAAAAGTTGTTAAAGAGCCTTTTGCCAAATCGATCAACAACCCAGTCTTCAAAATTATTAATCTTTGAGATACGTAGATAGCTTTTCAGTCTTGCAGCTATATAGGAAATACCAATTGAGACAGACTCTATAGCTCCCAATCCAAATAATGCATTTAATGGGGTCAGAGGGTAATCAAAGTAACTATTTTTAAAGAGTATCCTAGTTTTCCTGTTTACCTCAACTGCATCATTTGCAAGTATTTCACGAAATAAATTATAGACTTCTTTATTTTTAGTAAAAAACCTATGTGGTCCAATATCATATCTGTTATCTCCATAAACTTTTGTTTCAGCGAGACCCCCAACCCGCGGTTTTTTTTCAATTATAAGAACTTTTTTATCAGAATCTGAAAGTTCGTATGCTGCAGTCAAACCAGCAGGACCTGCTCCAATAATTATTACATCGTACATAGTGTTTCTATTACCATTCAATAGTTAGGTTCAAATTTGACTTAATTACTGCCGAACAGGGAAGGACTTCGTTAGTACCAATATAAGCAACAGGTTCGTAGGCATATTCAACTTCACCTTCAGTCATAATAGTTCTACATGTCCCACAATGTGCTTCTTGGCACTCATATTCAATTTCATAACCATTTTTTTCCAAAATACGAAGTAAATTGTCATTTTTGTTACAAATTATTTTGTTGGAATCATTAACTGTTAGAGTTACTTTTTGTTTCATCGGACTTTTTACAATTTAAAGTTCAAAGTCTCCTAAGTCTTCAACGTTAACTTCACTATCTACTTGTCCTACCAAGTATGAACTTATCTCTACTTCTTGTGGCGCTACCTGAACAGTGTCACTAGCTAACCAAGTTTTCATCCATGGGATGGGGTTCTTAGCTACATTAAAGATTGGATCAATGCCAATTGCCTTAACTCTTACATCTGTTATATATTCAACATATTGACATAAAATTTCTTTATTTAACCCAAGCATGGATCCATCTTTAAATAAGTATTCAGCCCAT
>Ga0222718_10005137_pt1 | contig 10680 bp, 8 predicted proteins | sample C33_27DmetaG_FD_165045 | JGI IMG/M metagenome (GOLD analysis project Ga0222718, IMG submission 165045) | Estuarine water microbial communities from San Francisco Bay, California, United States - C33_27D | ecosystem: Environmental > Aquatic > Marine > Unclassified | place: USA: California... | reverse complement strand
AATTGTGGTCCCCCTAGCCCTGGAGAGATCATAGATATGGAGATGTTCATTGTTATGAATGGATACGCCTACTTCTTCAGCTGACGTAACGTTGACTAGGGGAACTTTTATAATTTCTGATAACTCAGAATAATGTTTTGGTTTCATAATTTCATCTTGAGAATAATTCATGGCTTTAAAAACAAACGAATGAATAGTTCGAAACCAAGGTAAATCTTTTCTTTCAATTTTAAATTTGCTGGTGGCACGGTGCACTGCTTCCTGTGCCGCTTTTCGAGTAAAGGCTAAGTAGGCAATACGATCAGGGGGAACACCTTTATCTAATTCTTGTTCCACGATGCTTAACAACCGAGTCGTTTTTCCGGTACCTGGTGGACCAAAGATTATTTTTCTAGACATAAACCGTTATCCAATACAACCTTTTCATCTGTTTCAATCCATACACGAGCACCACAAGAAAGAGGTTTATCAGGACTATAAATAACTTTGGAAGGTCCTTGAATTTCTACCTCATGAGCATAGTCATTTGACTTGGAAGTTTTCACTGTAATCACAGGCTCTTTTGTACCATTCTTTTTGTTGGATCTAATTTTGTGTTGATTGATATGTATTCTTTTTTTCATACTATTTTACATTCTCCTGTGTCTTCGACGTATAATAACTTTACACCCATTTGTTTCTGTCTGTCATTCTTTATTCGATAAATAAGTTTTCCTCTCAGCTTTTTTATCTTGACATTATCGCTGTATCTTTTTACAGACTTCACATCAAACAAATGAACTTTATTATCTTTCAACGCCACCAGATCGACTGGACCTACTTTGTAAACATTATCAAAAACTATATAACCTTTTTCTGCCAGCCAGAGAGTTGCCAATTGATGGCTCACTATCCCTTTTAAGTGTCGAGCGGGCATCATAGAAGTGCCTCCGATCCGTCATCCATATCAGGAACCGAGAAGCTTGTTTCGTGAGATCGTTCATGAGGAACCATCCAAACAAATTCTGTTTTATTGTTGATTGATAAACGGTGATCACCCCCTCGTCTTTTTAAACGAATGTGTGCCGCCATTTCTGTGGTGGTCATTCCTTTAAACTTTTTCTTTTCTTCTAAAAAGTTAATTAAGAATTCCATTTTAAAATACGCTTTCCATTGTTCTGTCTTTTCATCTTTTTCATACAAAACATTTCCTAATTTTATTTGTTCACGACTATCAGCCATGGGTGTTTCATCTAAGAAAGAATTGAGTAAAGAATCAAAACGACCTGCTTTGGTAATCTCACGAGGCATTTCTATCACCTGTACTTTAGAGAGTAATTCATTCAGTAATCGTATCCATTTCTTTTGAGGCATGGGCTCAGGAAAAGGAATAATATTAATCTCATCAATACATCTTTTTAAAAATAAACTTTGTGAATACAATTCATCAGTATTGAGCTCAATAGGTTTGCCGTCAATGTTCATAAACCAAATAGATTGATCGGATTGGAACTTACGCAAATCAGATAACTGAGAAGCATAATCCTCTCCAATACCAAATTTACGAACACTGCATTCTGTCGAATTACAATGATTACACATAGGGGGAACTTTACATTTGTATTGATAATCTTGTTTCTTGTGTTGATTAATTGTTTTCATCACTTGAGCAGAAGATAAAGGGGGTTTCATATAATCACGATTGAACTCATCTACTTTTAAAGCCCATTCGTTTTCATCTGACCATTTTCTTTTTGAATAAACTGTATATTGATACAGAGCTTCATCTCTCCCTCCCTCAGGAACACCAAGACTCATCATGGTTTGTAAACAAGGTGGTCCATCAGATATCTCTTCATTTTCTTTTTCTTTAATTTTAGCTTTTAGTTTTTTAAAATCTTCTGGTTTAACAACTACGTTGTCGTAATAATCAACAAACTTATCAATGGTTAAAGCATTTCCACTTTCATCATAAGCATAACGAGTAGAATTTTCTCCTGCGAAGTAAGGCAAGTTTAAAAAGTTTCCTGTATCACCACGATCAACTTTAATTTCAATTTGTTTTGGAAATATTTCACAAGATGCATAACCGAGATTCGAGGCAAACTCTTGTAGTTTCTTTCTCATCATCACGGCAGGAATAAATTCAGTTGTAAATAAAAACAAGTGAGCACCACCTGATTTACTTCTAAAAACAACTAAAGGAATCTTTTTACTTTTAATATCTTTGGCAATTTTTTTATGATCGAGAGGATAGGTATCAACATCAATACAACCCCACTTACATTTACTGTCATCATTAATGGGAATGACACCTAGAGAAGCACCTTCTCCTTTAAGATGTTTTTCCCAAAGCTGATCAGTAATAGGCTCTTGAATAACTTTACCACTGCCTTTGATTTTATTTTTATCAGAAACCTCACCTGAACTGATAAAGATACCATGGGCACGATTCTGGCCTTCGAATATTTTTTTAAATTTGTCTACTAGCATTTAGTTGAAGAGGGGCGGTAGAAAGGAGAAATAAGAGAGAAAAACCCGCCCCACCAAAATTATAACATACCTGAATCTTCTGCGTTAGTATTTTCTACAACCACATCATCTTCTGGTCTTGCTTTCACTTCACCCTGTCTTACAGAGTTAGCTAAGTTTTTAGCAGTAGTTAAAAGTGATCCATCGCTCACTTGTTCACCTGTTTCAACAACCCAACCAAACCATTTATTCTTATCGTTGTTTTCTGGTTTACTAGATAGATCATAGGTAAAGGCATAAGAAGGGGGATTAAATACTCCATTCTTACCTTGTAAAGTTTGCGACTTAATGACTGTATTCCACTGTTTAGCTTTTTTAAATTGAGTGACATACATGGAGATCGTAGCAGGTTTCCAACCACCGTCTTTCGATTGATACAAGACATAAAAGTTTGCATCTGTTCGAATATAATTATCGGTGAGTTTTCCGTTGTCATCTAGAAGCATATCTCTCGAACCGTCTTTTTGAGTCTTAGTTAAGATTGCACTGGTAGCAGGGTGAGAACCCATAAAACCACCTTGGTCTTTAACCCACTGCGTATAGTTCTTTTCATATAAACAAGGGATGACTTTGACACCTTCCTCAAATATTTCTAATGTTGTGTCATTATAAATTGCACCATCTTTTGCTTCTTCAGGTGCATCACCATCAACTCTTTGTTTAATTTTGAGTCTAGGTATTTTTAAATCATCTGTAGATACGTTTTGCATTCCGTCACCTGCATTTGATTCTAAGAAATCAGCGATATTAATTTCGCTGACTGCGGTACTAGAAGCCGTAGCGACTGCACCTTTTTTCTTTGGTTTTGGCATATAACCTCCTTTATTTTTGTATTCTAGTTTTTTTACCAATAAAGACATTGAAAGTGTCTTCAGGAACTGCGACACCTTTTTTGACTAACTCTTTCACCGTACTTTTTAAGGTACTAGGGTGAATAGATTCTTTATGCGTGACAGGTAATCCTTCACTCGATAGACGAGCTTTCAGATCCATTGCTTCTGCATCTTGTGTTTTGTCAAATTGCACACCAATCTCGTTCTTAATAATAGAACCAAGATTATTATTCCTTAGCCAATTATAAGCTTCAGGTTTTTTCTCTTCTGAGATATGAGCGTACACATTATCGACAACGGACAATTTTAATCCGTTATCTAATTTTAATTGATCCAAACCTAAAGTAAGCATGGCCTCGGGAATTATTTCTTCCGATAGCTTTTTTATTTTATCTTGGATACTTTTAAGTTCTTCCTGTTTGGCAACTTCTACTTGCTGCCAATGAACTAAGCTTTTTACAGCTTCAGAAAGACCTTGCATATCTACCTTACTTGTATCAAAGTCTTGTAGATCGTTTTCTAATTGTTCAAGAATATTATCTTCCATATTGAAATCTCCTTTAATTGTAATATAGTGGGATAAAATGAAATTATCAAGTGAAAAAGAGTATAAATTTAAAACTCTCCCTTTTGAACATCAAAAAGACGCTATAAACAAAGCTTATCAAAAAGATGCTTTTGCTTTTTTTATGGAGATGGGAACAGGAAAATCCAAAGTATGCATCGATGATATTTGTATATCGTATGAAGAAGGTGAAATAAATTGTGCCGTTGTTGTTGCACCCAAAGGAGTTTATCGAAATTGGTCGCAATTAGAACTTTTAAAGCACGTACCTGACCACATTGACAAAGATATCATAACTTGGTCATCAGCTAATACTGCAAAAAATAAAAAAGAACTAAGGAAATTATTAGTCAAAAATGATAAACTAAAGTTTTTTGTTATTAATATAGAAGCATTTAGAACAAGGAAAGCTCTTGACTTTACGAAAAAAGTTTTAGAGTTAAATGATTGTTCTTTTGCAATTGATGAATCTACTGTCATAAAAAATCCTCAAGCTTTACAAACAAAAAATATTTTATCTTTAAGAAAATTAGCGAAACAAAGAAGAATTTTATCAGGACTACCTGTTACTAAATCACCTTTAGATTTGTATAGTCAATGTTATTTTTTAGATCCTCGTTTACTTGGTTATGAAAGTTATTTTGCGTTCCGGGCAAGGTATGCAGTACTGATGCAAAGACATACCTCTTCTCATAGTTTTCAGGAAGTTGTTGATTATAAAAATTTAGATGAGCTAAATAAAAAATTAGAAACTTTTTCTAGCAGAGTTTTGAAAAAGGATTGTTTAGATTTACCTGATAAATTGTATACGCCTCGATTAGTTGAATTAACCAAAGATCAGTCGGATGCCTATGAAGCCATGAAACGAGAAGCGATGGCCATTATTGGTGATGACATTATCAATGTGACTACGGTCTTATCTCAGATTACGAAGCTTCATCAAATAGTTTGTGGGTTTATTTTAAATAGTGAAGGGGAAGCTCAGTTTATTGAAAACAATCGATATCAAGCTTTATTGGATGTCTTAGAAGAAGCAGCAGGTCAAAAGGTTGTGATATGGGCTAATTATCGTCACGATATTAAAAAGATTCTAAAAACAATTAGAGAGAAGTATGGTTTTAATTCTGCTAAAGCTTTTTACGGAGATACAAAGGATCAGGAAAGACAAAACATTGTTACCGAGTTCCAAGATCCGAGTGACGAGTTGCAATATATTGTTGCCAATCCTCGCACCGCAGGATACGGATTAACCCTGACCATTGCTCATACGGTTGTTTATTTTAGTAACTCGTATGATCTAGAAATAAGAATGCAGTCCGAAGAAAGAGTTCACCGTATTGGTCAAACAAAGAAAGTAACCTATATCGATTTAGTCACACCAAAGACTGTGGATGAGAAGATCATTAAATCACTAAGAAAGAAGATTGATATCTCAAGTGAAGTTTTAGGAGAAGAATTAAAAGAATGGATTGTTTAGCACAACAGCTATGCCTTTTTTAGACTTTTCAAATCACTTAGTTAATTTAGTAATTACCCTGATTTTTATTATTTAAGGAGCTAATTATGTTTAATTTAACAAAACGATCAATGAATCACTTTTTAAACTTTTTTAAATCAGAGGACAAAGATGAAACCATTAAAGATTTTTGCCAGGCTGAATATAAAAATGATTGGTATGCCGCTTATATGACATACAAACAAGAAGGAAGATTTCCTAATTTTATTAGAAGAACTCTCTAACTAACAGAACCTATCCCACCAAAGATAGGATCATTCGCACCAAACAATGCCTGACCTTTTTGTAAAGTGTTAGGTGTTGTGGCAGGTGTCATTGCTCCACTGATATTGACTCCCGATAAACTAGAAGCTGGTGAAACACCAGGAATGTTTAATTTAGGAGCTACGCCTGTAGCACCTTGATTTAAACTGCTCGTTGTAGCGATAGACTCTGCGTCTGATTGTAATTGTTGTTTTTGATCTTGAAGAATTTCATCATCAATTGTGTTACTCATCCATCCTTGGACTTGACCAAGAACACCTTTCATTAAATTAACATCTTTTTTTGTTAAAGGATCACCTGTCATTACCTTCAATAAAGCTTCTGCTACATCTTTATCATACAAAGCTTCTGCAATAACTTTTTGTCTTTTGTTGGCATCAAGCTGTCTAAAAAATCTCATACCTAATTCAGCACCTACAAATCGAGAACTTGTTCTTCCTGATTGCACAGCAAACACACGAGATAGAATTTGTGGTATATCTGATCCAAATACTCTTTTAATTAAACTAGGTTTTGTAGCATCTGCTTGTCCTGGATAACCTGTTAAATTTAATTTGTCATAAGCTTTTGTTATATTATTTAATCTTTCCCATCCTTTTGGATCTTTTATAGCATCATAGTAAGCTTTAATAACAACTTCATTCTTTTCTAACCAATTATTCATTCCTGATACTTGTGGGAACTTCCCTTTAAACACTCTTGATTTTGATTTATCAATCCACTCTTTAAATATTTCATTTCTAAATGCAGCCATCATCGCATCACTTTCAGGACTGTTTTGAATAGCTTGAACTGTTTTTTTCATTTGATCAGGATCTTTTAAAGCATTCTTTACTAACTTTTGAGAGTCTTCAAAGCTCAATCCTTCCCCTAATCCTCTTTGTGCAAGATCATCTAATTCTACTTTACCTGCATATATTTTTCTTTGTTTTAAATCTTTTATTCTGTTTGCTACGTTATTTCCTAACTCAATATTGTTATCAATAATTTTTCTTAAATCAGGAATGTACTCGTTTAAGACATCTATAGTTTCTCTATTAGCTGCTTCAAACTTTTTCAATTTAGCAGAATCGATTAATCCCTGAGGAGTTAGTATTTTTTTATACATATCATCTAAGAAAGAATTTTTAATTCCTTCTACATATTCAAGATTGCCGTCTTTGATAGCTCCACCAAATATTTCAAAGTATCTTCTAATAGAAGGCACATCCTTTAAGAAAGCCTTACCCACTACTTCAGAGCCAATTAAATACTCACCACCCGTACCTGTTTGAGTTAAAACTTTATTAACAATACCTTCTTCAAAAGGAATTTTGTAATTCTGTTCATAAAGCTGTAGCCATTTTTGATAGTCTTGAGAATCTTTTAATTCGTTTCTAAATAGATCATCAATCTCTTGATTAATCTGTACGAGTCTTTGAATTTTATCTGCGTTTTTATAAAGATCAGTTGAAAGTAAATCAATATCTTTATTAACAGACTGTTTTAACTCAAGCATATCTTTTGCTTTTAAATTCAATGCAGGTTCATTAAAGCTTACAGAAACTACTTCCCCTGGCTTATCTAAGTTAACATCTTTTCTACCTAAATAACCCTCTCCTACTTTTGTACCAGAACCAAACTCAGGATACTTAAATACAATTTCACCTATGTCATATTCTGGTGCTACGGAACGCTCTCCTGCTACTTTCTGACTAGCTAATTTTTCATTTAGATTTTTTACTCTTGTAGCTAAATCTTTTTCTAGTTTTTGTACATTTGTTAAATAATCTTCATAAGCTCTAGCATTGTTTTGACCTGAATTTAAATAATTTTCATATAAGCTATCCATTTGTCTTTGAGTATTAACAATGATGGATTCAAACTCTTTACCTAAGTCTTTTAATTCTAAATATTGTCTTGGTAAATTATCAGGATCTTCGAATGATCGAAGAGCTCCGGTTGTAATGATATCGTCTTTAAATTCTGTAATGTCAAATTTTTGATTAGGCATCTCTGTTTCGTAAATACGTAACAGTTCATTATTATAATATTGGCCAGTCTTATCTTTGATATTTTTTACTTCAGTTCTAATCCCTTTACCAGATTCTGATAGTACATCTTCTGAAATTTTTGGAAGCAATCCACCTTCACCAGGAACCAATTCTCTTTCGGCTGCTGCTATCTGTTCATCAAAATCTTTTACTAAAGTATTACCTGCACCTGTTTTTTTATTCACATAACTATAAAAATTACCAACAGTCTTATCTACTTCAACAACATTACCTGCTTCATCTGTTGTAAAAATGGTTTGTTTATCAGGGAACTCTTGTTTAACTGCATCATCTACTGCTTCAAAGTTTTTAATGATGTTTTGTTTAATGTTTTTTCCAACATTTTCCGTTTGTTCTTTTCTACCACCTGTAGCTATTATGGGTGGAGAAGAAGCTAAATCTGTTAAAGTATCTTCAATTACTTTTTGTTGTTCTACTAAAGCGGGATTTTCTGTTTGTTGTGCTAGTGATAAATTTAATCCTGGTATCTCTTCTTCAATTAATTTAGACGCTTCTCTTTCTGCTAACTGTTCTTCTGTTAAACCACCTTGTATAATTTCAGCAGCTTTCTTTTTATTTTTATTAGCTTTATTTAAATTGTAATTTTCTTTCATATTAGCAAAAGGATTTATTGTTTCCCCTGCTTGATATTTAGCAATTATTTCAGGAAAGTATTCAGTGTAAAGTTTTGTAAAACCTTTCCATGTGTTTTTTGGTAAGGACCACAATTGATAGCCTAAACCACCCCCTACCATACCACCTGTAAAAGGTGCACCCCATTGAATAACTCCGTTTTTAAAACCTTCTGTAAATTGTGAATCTGAAGTTGTGCCTTTACCTACTAACTCTTCACCAAGTTGAACACCTGCATCCCATCCTGCAAAAGCCATAATATCTGCTAATAAAGCAGCGGACAAATTACCGTCTTTTGCTGCCTTTTGATAAATATCTAAAATACCATTCCAAGTTGCCTTTGCTGTGTTTTTTGTTTTATTAACTACACCTGCGTAAGTAGTAGGATCTATGACAATCTTACCTGATGTTGATAGTCTTGAAGTAGGTATTGCTAGTTCTAATCCTAAAGCCGCACCTGCTCCTGCTTTATCAGCAATTCTTTCTCCCATTGTTTTTGGTGTAAAGGTAGGATCAATACTCCCTGCCCAAGTAAAAAATTCTTGAAATAACCCAGGATCGGCCTCAATACCAAGTTCTTTTGCATCGGGAGCATAAGCACCTGATTGTGTAATTTTATCTTTTGGTGTCCACATCACATCAACAAAATTATCTAAGCTTTTAGCAATTCTTGTATTCATACTATTAACAAAAGCTTTTGATTTAGCACCAATAGAGGATTCATATTGGCCTGTTATTTCTTCATAAGAAACACCATTCTTTTGGAGTAAATCGTAGATTAATAAGTTTTGAGCAAGAGGATCTATTTCATCTTTAATAAATTGTTTTTGTAAAAAATCTATTTCGTTTAAAGTCCTTTTAATTAATTCTTTTCTTTCAGGATCTTTAGGTAGATAAAAATCACTACCATCAGGACTCTTTAAAACATCAGTATCTTTGAGAAGTTCTATTTTCTCTAGTTCAGCTTCTTTTTGTAGCTGTTCTATTTCTTCATATTTTTCTTTTGGAAAAACCATTTTAGCCTTCCTTTAAATCATTAGGCATTCTTTGCAAAACATCATCTAAATAAGTAGGAGAAGGTAAGTATAAAGGTCTGTTTGCTTCATCCCAAGCCCTTAATGCATCTTGATAATTTTTAAGAGCAAATTTATCGTATGGATCTAAAGTAGAGATAATTCGACCTTTGGCCATATCCTTTTCATATAAATATTTCATACCTTGTAAAAATCTTAAATTGGATTCTTTTGGACTATCTACGTTAAAAACAGAGAACATCATTTGTCTAAATTCAAAATCAGATATTGCACCAGGTAATTTACCTTCACCTAACACATTCATAGCTAGACGAGATGTAGCTTTTTGTAGAGAAGCCGTATCGGAAGGATCATTTAATACGTCAATGTTGACACCCTCTAAAATATTATCAATATCAAAACCAAAAAATCTCTCAAAGAATTCTTGCACAGGGGTTAAGGTAGAAGTTCCAACACCTGATACAAAGGTAGGATCTAAAAGTAATTTTTCAGCATCTAATATTGTTTGATATTGTGTTTCAGCCGCTTCTGCTGAAGCTGCAACGTCATATTGTAAATCTACAAACTTTTGTGCCTCTGGTGGAACATAAGGTTTAGCTTCTTTAGGTGTTAAAAATTCTAATTCAGCAGCAAGTTCAGCAGGAAACTCTTCATTTCTTTCTGCATAATCTTCTTTCATACCTACTAATTCAGCGTATCTTGCAGCGTCAGTTGGTTTTCCTTCCCCTTCATAAACAATAGCACTTGTAATATCGTCACTATTTTCGCTTAATCGTTGTAAGTCAATTACATTGTTGCCTACAATTTTAAATCTGTCTTTTAAATTTTCTTCTTGTACATCTTCAATAACCACTTGTGGTCCACCTTCAGCTTTTAAATCTACAAGTTGATTATTAACTACCTGATAACGATCTTTAATGTTTTCTTCTTTTGCACCTTCATAAACAATGTAATCACTAGGCTGTGAACCCTCTGATACAGATTGTAAATCTATTAAATTATCTCCTACCACCTGATAGCGATCTTTTAAGTCATCATCAGCGGCAGCAATAACATTCATGACTCTTTCTGTTGCTGCTGTATTAGCTGTTTGTAAGGCTTGTTTTTCTTCATCAACTCTTGCAAACTTATTAGATAAAACACCTGCTAAAAAATTATTAAAATTAGACACCGCTTCAACAGCAGTACCACCGGTAGGTTGGCTAAGATAAGGCGTGGCAGCAATGACATCTTCAGCAGTTACACCTCTATTCACATCAATTGAAGGAATACCACCTACGGATTTTGTATA
>Ga0222718_10005136_pt1 | contig 10681 bp, 8 predicted proteins | sample C33_27DmetaG_FD_165045 | JGI IMG/M metagenome (GOLD analysis project Ga0222718, IMG submission 165045) | Estuarine water microbial communities from San Francisco Bay, California, United States - C33_27D | ecosystem: Environmental > Aquatic > Marine > Unclassified | place: USA: California... | reverse complement strand
TAGGATTCGAGCCGAGATTGCTCAAACAAGGTTTATCAGAAACCAAGGACTAGCCCTGATCTTTTGCTCTAGTTTATTACAAACTTCTGACTGAGCTGTTGTCTGCATGAGCACGGCATAATCGCGTGCAGTCTGTGCAAATCCGATCAATGGAATCATCCATGAAACGAGGAAAACTATTCGATGCATGGCGCTTTATTTTGCCAATAAAAATAGTACTCGTAATAACTAAGTCTATCTCAGCTCTGCACCAACCTCGCGCTTAAAGCATTCCAGCAGTCTATTCATAGTTTTATCTACCTCTTTATCGGTGAGGGTTTTGTGCTCATCGCGCAGTTTAAATGCCAAGGCGTAGCTCTTTTTTCCTGCCGGTAAGCCCTTGCCTTCATACACATCAAACAACGTAACATTCTTCAATAATTTCCGCTCCGTTTGATATGCCAATCGCTCTAAGTCTGCATACTGTACGGCCTGGTCAATCAATAAGGCAAGATCTCTACGTACTTCTGGAAACTTTGGCAAATCACCAATACTCACGGTTTGTTGCCTCATTTTTACCAAGTCTGCCCAACGGATTTCCGAATAAAACACATCCTTGTTTTTAATGTCAAAGGCCTTGAGCAATTTAGATGAAATCCGACCTGCGCTGATCACTACTTTTTCTCCGACACTCCAATCCATCCCGGTATCATACCAATCGTTGGATGTGGGTTTCGCTACTAATTTGTCCGTTTTTATTCCCAGTCGATGAATGATTTGCTCCAAGCTGCCCTTTAGGTGATACCAATCTGCGGCAAGATCATCAACCCGCCAAGATTCCGAAATCTGCTGCCCTGAAACGGCTATTCCAAGGCGCTGTTCTTCATGAAAAGTGCGCTTTTGATTTCTATAAATATTTCCAAATTCAAACAGCTTCAAGTTATTCTGTTGTCGATTGAGGTTATGCGCAGCACTGCTCAAGACTGAAAAAACCATGGCTGGCCTCATGATACCCATCTCAGAACTTAAGGGGTTATTTACATGCACCACTTCATCTTCTTGCCATTGGGTGCTCAACTGACCAAATTGTTCATCAACCATAGAATTAGACATGCATTCTAAAAAGCTATTGCCGACTAAAAGTTCGGTAATGGCTTTTTTGGCCAAAGTTTCATCTGTCGGTTTGATATCTCCAATTGATGACTTGATTTGAGAAGTATATGGCACTGCATCGTAACCATAGATTCTCAATACTTCCTCGATTACATCGACCTCCCGAGTTACATCAACCTTAAATGGAGGTATGTTTAACTCCCAGTCCGAACCATTTTTCTCCGACACTTCGATATCAAGACCTTCGAGAATCTTTTGAGTAGCGGGCTCTATTATCTCGTGTCCAATGAATGCATTGGCCTTATCTAAGCGATACCTCACTTTAAAACTTGGAAACACATCTGGGTGTGTGTCAGACAATTCACTGCTGATTTCACCTCCAGCGAGCTCTACAATCATATTTGCCGCAAGCTTGGCTGCGTATGCAGTGTTGTTTGGATCAATTCCTCGTTCAAAACGAAACGATGCATCACTATTGATGGCGTGTCGTTTTGCCGTTTTCCGTACCCAAACAGGATTGAAGTAGGCCGACTCAAGAAAAATAGATGTGGTTTGCTCGGTCACTCCAGATTCAGCTCCACCAAAAACCCCAGCGATGCACATACCTTCTTTTGTGTTACAGATCATTAAATCGTTTTCGTGTAATTCTCGTTCCTCCTCATCCAATGTCACAAACTTGGTTCCCTTGGGCATGGTTTTCACGATCACTTCATTTCCTGTAATCTTTGATGCATCAAAGGCGTGCAGTGGTTGGCCAAAGGCATGATTGATGTAATTGGTTACATCCACCACATTATTGATCGGTCTGACCCCCACGGCCTTCAATTTATTCTGAAGCCAATCTGGCGATGCTTTCACTGATACATTCGAAATGGTTAGTCCACAGTATCGCGGACAAGCTTCTACATTTTCAACCGAAACTGGAATAGTTAGGTCGCTGTTGCTCGCTTTAAAGTCATCCACAGACGGGCGACACAGTTCTATGCTTTTATTCTTCCGGTAACCAAGCGCTGCTTTCAGGTCTCTGGCCACGCCAAAGTGTGATGCGGCATCGGCACGATTTGGAGTTAATCCTATCTCAAAAACGGTATCTGTTTCTATATCGAATATTTCTGAAGCAGGCGTTCCAACCTTGGTATCACCCGGCAAAACCATGATGCCGTCATGGCTCTGTCCCACACCAATCTCATCTTCAGCACAGATCATACCTTGACTAACTTCACCTCGAATTTTTGTCTTCTTTATCTCAAATGACTCCCCTTCTGGCGAGTATAGCAGGGTTCCAACGGTTGCCACAATTACTTTCTGGCCCTCAGCCACATTAGGCGCACCGCAAACAATGGACAGTAACTCCCCAGTGCCAACATCTACTTTGGTGCAGCTTAACCGATCAGCATTAGGATGCTGCCATTTCTCCATCACTTCTCCAACAACAAGACCCTTCAAGCCGCCTTTAAGCGATTCAAAGTGCTCGACCCCTTCAACTTCCAACCCTATCGATGTAAGCAACTCGCTCACCTCCTCTGGCGACTCATTGAGATGGATATACTGGCTTAGCCAGTTGTAAGAGATTTTCATGTGCTCGAAATTATGGCAGGTGTAAGCGGCAAAGTTAAAAACTGGATTGGCCCATTGCCTGCCAAATCAAGCCCCCTTAGTATTTACTTTTATACCTTAACCTGAAAAACCCATGACCACCAAACTGCTTTCCATTCTCAATGCGCTTTCTGTAGCATTGGTAATTTTCATCAATTACCTCTCAGTAGCTGTTTCTATTAATGGCAACGATGTTGGCAGTCTCAGCGCTGAGTATGATAACCTTTTCACTCCCGCGGGTTACGCCTTTTCCATTTGGGGCATAATATTCCTCGGTTTAGTAGCTTACAGCGTCAATGAAATCCTCGAGACATTTAAGAGCAAAGATCAATTTGAATTTACTCGAAAAGCCGGGCCGTGGTTCTATATTGCCAACTTAATGAATGCCCTGTGGGTAATCATATGGCTCTATGAAATCACTTGGTTATCCGTAATCATAATGTTGGTATTGCTTTTCAGTTTGGTGAAAATTATTTTGAACACCGACATGGAGCGATGGGACGCACCACTGGGCCATATAGCCTTGCGATGGTGGCCAATCTGCATCTATTCAGGCTGGATTGCTGTTGCTACCATTGCCAATGTATCTGCTTACTTAGCAAAACTTGGCTGGGATGGGGCCATCATGAGCGAAGCGGCTTGGGCATCTACCATGATTATAGTAGCTGCCATGCTTAATTTATTTATGATCATCACTAGAAACATGCGAGAGTTTGCGCTGGTTGGAGTGTGGGCTCTAACTGCTATTTATGTCAGACAAGCAGAACCTACCGTAGCGCTTGTGGCATTGATCTCTGCGGTTATTTTAGCTATCGCAATCAGCGTACACGCCATTTTGAATATTGGATCAAACCCATTTTTCAAGATGTTAAAACCTTGAATTCATGGTTGGTTATCGCCTTGTTTATCGAATGGTTATTGACAAAGTGATCGGGCTATCGCACTTTCGCCTTATGAAAAGTCTGTTTCCGATTGCACTGCTTGCTGTGGTTCTAACCTCTTGCCAAAACAAGCCCGAACCCGTTGTTGAGTCTGAATGGTCTCCTGAGCAACCTAAGTTGATTGCTTACTATGCCGAGGAAGGGGAAGCCAAATACAAGCAGCGAGAAGAGAAGTATTACGAAGATGGAGTATTGGAATATTCGGGAGGATATGACATTTATGGGAAACGTCATGGTGATTGGAAATACAAATACCCAAACGGTAATCTCTGGAGTATTGGCACGTACGATCACGGCAAGAAAACTGGCCCCAAAAAAGTCTATTGGCCTGAAGGTCAGATCCGGTACGAAGGTTCGTTTGAAAATGATGAAAAGTCTGGGCGCTGGGTTTTTTACGATATGGAAGGCAAAGTACTTGACGAACGCACCTTCCCTTCTCCTGCCCAGGAAGCAGAATAATTATTCGGTTTCCTAGTTTCTGAATTTTACCTTCGTTATCTATGATCCCTCCACAGAAAATTGACGAGATAATGAACGCAGCCCGCATCGATGAGGTGATTGGTGAATTTGTCAATTTAAAGAGAGCCGGATCAAACCTTAAAGGACTCAGTCCTTGGTCTGACGAAAAGACCCCATCGTTTATGGTTTCTCCAGCTAAAGGAATCTTCAAAGATTTTAGCTCAGGCAAAGGAGGAAACGTGGTTACATTTCTCATGGAGCATGAGCATTTTACCTATCCTGAAGCTTTAAGATGGTTAGCCAAACGATACAACGTTGAGCTGGAAGAAGCGGAAGAAACAGATGAGATGCGAGAAGCACGAAACGAGCGCGAGAGTCTTTATATCATCAATGAATTTGCGCGCGACTGGTTTGTGGAGCAAATGTGGGAGCATGAAGAGGGTCAAACGATCGCGCTGAGCTACTTCAAGGAACGCGGATTTAATGAGAGCATCATAAAAAATTTCAGCTTGGCTACAACCCAGACAGTTTTCAAGCATTTACAGTAATTGCTGAGGACAAAGGATATAAAACAGAGTACTTGCTTGCTACAGGCCTTGTTAAAGAAAAGAATGACCGCAAGTATGACGGCTACAAAGGCCGCGTAATGTTTCCAATCCAAAATTTAAGCGGACGCACCATTGGTTTTGGTGGGCGCACACTTAAAGCGGACAAGAATATTCCAAAATATATCAACTCGCCTGAGAGCTTGATCTATGATAAAAGCAGTTCGCTTTATGGAATCTACTTTGCCAAAAGTGCCATTGCTAAAGAAGATAATTGTTACCTCGTTGAAGGATATACCGATGTAATTTCCTTTCATCAGAAGCACATCGAAAACACCGTAGCTTCATCAGGTACTGCGTTGACCAAGCAGCAAGTGAAGCTCGTATCAAGATATACTCAAAACATCACCCTTGTGTATGATGGTGATAAGGCAGGTATCAAGGCCAGTATGCGCGGTATAGACCTCATCCTTGAGCAGGGAATGCATGTAAGAGTGATCATGTTGCCAGATGGACATGACCCTGACTCGTTTAGCAAAGAACACGACAGCATAGAGGTGAAAGAATACCTAGCTGATAATGCTACAGATTTCATTTCCTTCAAAGCAAACTTGTTGATGGAGGAAGCCTCTGGTGATCCTATAAAAACCAATGATGTAATTCATGCCATGGTCAATAGCATCGCATTGATTCCAGACACCATTTTGCGCTCAATCTACATTGGCGAGTGCAGCAAGTTGATGCATGTGAGCGAAAAGGCGCTCATTAGCGAACTGAATAAGGCGTTAAGAAAAAATCATCGTCAGCAAAACCGGTTTCAGGGAAGAGATGAAGCCGAGGAAGCGCCTGTAATCAGCACCGATTTTCAAAAAGATCAGAAACTCGTTGATGACACCCTAGAATATCAAGAGCGAGACCTACTTCGATTAATGATCAACTATCACAACGAAGAATTTAGCATTGAGGACACTGAAGACGCTGAAGCATTTAATGTATTGGAGTTTATTCTAAATGAAGTCGAAGGGGATGGAATTGAGTTTGAAACCGATAATTACCGCCATCTTTTTTCCGTCATTTCTGAGAAATATGATGATCAAGGATTTGATCCTAACTTCTTTATTCAGCACCCCGAACCATCGGTGAGCTCCTTATTTGTGGATCTTATGACCTTCCCATATAATCTAGATAATTGGGAGCGAAAGGAAATATTTGTGGATGGGGAAGATAAAAAGCTGCGCAGAGCTGTGATTGAAGCGATTTACGCATACAAATCAAAGCGCATTGAACGCATGATAAGAGACAATCAACAGCTGCTTCATGACACGATGAAACTTGGTGGGGAAGTAGATCCACATCTTGAAAAACAGATGACGCTGGAAAGAATTAAGAAAGAAATCAACGCCAAACTTGGCAGAACCGTTTTGCACTAGTACATGGATCAGGCATCAGAAATACTCAACTATCAGCTTTTAGGCTACAGAGATTTTCATCTCACGCTGCTCGACCTGATTATTGTCATCAGCATTTTTGTATTCACCTGGTTTGGACTGCGCCTCTTTAAGCTCTTTGTAAATCGAGCGGTTAAAAAACGTCAGTGGATGGAACGGTCCTCGCTCTACGCGCTGCACAAGCTTGTTTCCTATTTTGTTTACACCTTAGCAGTGCTCATCGCGCTGGAAACGGTTGGTATTGATGTTACCATTCTCTTGGCCGGTTCAGCAGCATTACTTGTTGGTATCGGACTGGGTGTTCAACAGATTTTTAATGACTTCACTTCGGGCATTATTCTGCTTTTTGGCGGCACTGTGCGGGTTGGAGACATTGTCGAATTTGATCAAACCGTAGGTCGCGTCATTGAAATTGATTTCCGTACAAGTAAAATCAAAACACGGGATGGAATAACTCTAATCGTACCGAACAGTCATTTGGTTTCTGATAACGTCATTAATTGGACAGAGGGTGATGATCTTACCCGCTTCGCAGTTGAAGTAGGTGTGGCTTATGGCTCAGACACATCTCTGGTCGAACGTCTTCTCAGAGAAGTAGCCGAGGCACACCAATCGGTATCAAAAGAGCGGCCGGTGCGTGTTCAGTTTGCCAATTTTGGTGATAGTGCCCTTGAGTTTAGACTCCTTTTTTGGGCGGAAAACACGTGGGAAATTGAATTTGTAAGAAGCCAATTGCGCTTCCAGATTGATCAAAAATTTCGGGAGAATAACGTACGTATTCCTTTCCCGCAAAGGGATGTTCATTTTTATCGAGAGCGGTGAGGTTAGTTACGACAGTTTTTCTTTCCCTAGTTACTTTTTCACTCCTCGCACAAGAAGAGCCCCCTACGAACAACCTGCTGCTGGATGGGTTTTTAAAACTCGAATCTGGAGCCGTTCTACCAAATCATAGCATTAAGATAAAGAAAGAAAATGGCGAAGTTTTGAACGTAGTCACCACGGACGAAACAGGAAGGTTTAGAGCATATTTTCCGTTTGATGAAGTTCTGGAACTGTGGTGTTCCAATACAGGATATCACACAAAAATTCTTGTTATCGACACGCGTAGTGTTCCCAAATCCAAACAAAAATGGGGGTTTGAATATGGTGGTTTTGAGGTCACTCTTAAGCCGATCGGACTTGAAAATAAAGGCGTCAATAGGGTAGCAATACTTAAGTACTCATCAAAAGTCCAAAGTTTTGATTTTGAGTTGCACTAACTCTGTCACTACTAACGGCTGACTTGAACCTTTTTTAGCCCAATCAATTTCCCTGACTGATCAGTGAGTTGGAGCATGTAAACTCCAACTGGCAATTCACTTATCTGAATCTCAGTATCAGAGCCACCAAGCTCTTGAAACAGCACGGCCCGTGCGTTGACATCGTACAGAGTAGCTACAGCCACTGTAGGCACTGAAAACTTAACATTAAGCACCTCTGATGAGGGGTTTGGATACACCGTGACTCGCCTCACTTTCGTAGATGTAATTCCTGCGGGCTCTGTTGGGGTTTCCTTGGTGTATGAGAAGCTCGATTCTGGCATACCGTTCGTGTCGGTTTCTATTTGACAGACATATAAATTGACTTTTTCATCAGCTGTCCACCATCGATAAGTGGCATCCGTAGTCGTATCATATTGCACATCATCTAAAAAAAGTAACATAAGCGGAGTAAATTCATGCCATGCACTGTCATAATAGCAATCACTTTTTGTTTCCAACACAGAATATGTTTTCTGCCGAATAGCATCAAAGCTGCCTTGAGGTAATTGAACTTCTCCCCAAGCATCAATTTCGTTATAAAATGAGAATTTGAAAGCCGTTCTGATTGAATCAATAAATGGATGTGGCCCAATGCTATCAAAATCAACCCCCAGTTCAAAAGTGCTGATATCTCTCAAAACGACTGAAGAGAATGTTGTTTCAAATTGAGCCGGAAACTGCATAAACCTCCACGTGCCGCTCAGTTCTCCTGGCGTTGGATTACCATTCGAATCATATTCTACAATACCCACGATGTCAAGCGCAGTCGCGGTCTTTTTGAAAAACAAATGGACGCTATCTTCATAAATGTCATTCGCGACAAAATCCGCGTCTGGAAAAAGGTTGAACAAAGGAGCGGTCGAGGGCTGCTCCAAAATGGCACCATCCGGTTTTTCTTCCATCACAGAAGTAAAATCCCAAACTTGATCACCCGTTGCATCACCTATATCTAAACTGGAAGCGTGAGAGGTGTCTTCCGCAAGAAAAACTGTATCTCCGAGTCCAGCCATTGTGGTGCCGTTGTATGTGATTTGTGCATTTGCTCCTATGGCAAGAATTGATAAAAGAAACAAGAATGGCGTTTTCATATTGTATGCTTAATAACTAAGTAAAACTAGTGTAACGAAATCTCTGAGCACCGGATCACACTTCTACTTTTGCGCAAAGATTTGTGAACGATGAAAGACTTTTTGAAAGAACTCGGTGTAAATGAAATAAACGAAGGCACCTCAACAGGACAAACTTGGTTATCCTCTGGTGGCCAATTATTTGAATCATTTTCTCCAACAGACGGAAAAAAGATTGGTGAGGTAAAAGGAAGCAGCTCTGGAGACTATGAAAAGGTGATTCAAAAAGCCGAAAGTGCCTTTGCCGAATGGCGAATGTGGCCAGCCCCACAGCGCGGTGAGGTTGTCAGGCAAATAGGTGAAGCGCTTCGTGAAAAAAAAGAGCCTCTCGGAAAACTCGTCAGCTATGAAATGGGCAAAAGCTATCAAGAGGGCTTGGGTGAGGTCCAAGAAATGATTGACATATGCGACTTTGCCGTTGGTCTTTCACGACAACTACATGGATTGACAATGCATAGCGAGCGTCCAATGCACCGCATGTATGAGCAATATCATCCGCTTGGTATTGTGGGGATCATATCAGCCTTCAACTTTCCAGTGGCCGTGTGGGCTTGGAACAGCATGCTCGCCTGGGTTTGTGGTGATGTGTGTGTTTGGAAACCATCAGAAAAGGTTCCGCTGTGTGCCGTGGCCTGCATGAATATTGTAGCCGATGTTTTTAAAGCCAACGATGTTCCTGAAGGAGTAAATGGACTTGTGGTAGGAGACTACACCATTGGTGAATTAATGACGAATGACCGGCGAGTTCCCTTGATTTCGGCCACGGGTTCTATCCGAATGGGAAAGAAAGTAGGCGAGGCCGTTGGTAAAAGACTCGGTAAAACCATTTTGGAGCTGGGGGGCAACAATGCCATCATTATTACCGAAAATGCAGACTTGAAAATTGCAATTCCAGGCATCGTGTTCGGAGCGGTTGGTACGTGTGGCCAGCGCTGCACATCTACACGCAGATTAATCATTCATGACTCCGTTTACGACCAAATCCGAGACACATTAGTCAAGGCCTACGGACAACTCAAAATTGGCGATCCTCTTGACGCGAATAATCATGTTGGTCCATTGATCGATACCGATGCAGTCCAGATGTATTCCGAAGCTCTAGATGAGGTCAAAAAGATGGGTGGCAATCTACTGGTTGAAGGTGGCGTGCTGGAAGGACCAGGATACGAAAGTGGATGCTATGTAAAGCCCGCTATAGCCGAAGCCGATAATTCTTGGGAGATTGTGCAAGAAGAAACCTTTGCACCTATATTGTATATGATGAAGTACTCCAAGTTTGAAGATGCCATAGCCAAGCAAAATGGGGTAAAGCAAGGTTTAAGCTCGGCAATCATGACTACCAATATGCGTGAAAGTGAGATTTTCCTTAGTCATAAAGGCTCCGATTGTGGCATTGCGAATGTTAATATCGGCACCTCTGGCGCTGAAATTGGTGGAGCCTTTGGGGGCGAAAAAGAAACTGGTGGCGGACGTGAGAGCGGATCGGATGCTTGGAAAGCTTACATGCGAAGACAAACCAACACCATCAATTGGAGCACAGAGTTACCTCTAGCGCAAGGAATTAAGTTTGATCTATAGATCAGCCAAGTCAATATACCTCGCATCAAAAATCTGATTCGAGTTGAGGTCTGAAACGAAAGCGACAAGCGCAAAATTCTCTGCTGCCAACCCTTCGAGATCATGATTTAACGTGTAGCTCGCTTCATTATTTGTGATGTCAACCTCTATGCCTTCGAATGGGGTGATTAATTCGCGAATGACATTGGTATGTTCAAACCTTTCGATGTAATCCCCTTGCTGATAGTAGGGATGGTCTGGGTCTTCATTTCCGTAGTTGCGCTGATGGTAGTCGTAATCGTTCCCAACTACTTTTTTCTCCACCAGCAATACCGTGACTGAAAGTTTTTGAATAGCATCATCGAATGCTAGCATATCTAGTGCTATGTCTAGCGCATTGTCATTTTCTTTTACAGTAGCATTGAGCTCTACTACCAAGTCTCGATCACCAATGAGCGTGGAAATCTCTTCATATCGCTCAGGTTCGTAGTATTGAACGGCTCCATCAGAAACGTTGCGCTGAATAATGGCATGGGGCGTGAACTGCACGGACTTTACATTCTCCTGCACGTATTTGGTATATCCGTGGCGCATCGGATTGCCACCACACATTTG
>Ga0222718_10005134_pt1 | contig 10682 bp, 23 predicted proteins | sample C33_27DmetaG_FD_165045 | JGI IMG/M metagenome (GOLD analysis project Ga0222718, IMG submission 165045) | Estuarine water microbial communities from San Francisco Bay, California, United States - C33_27D | ecosystem: Environmental > Aquatic > Marine > Unclassified | place: USA: California... | reverse complement strand
CTTTTTTGCCATTACCTTTCTTAGGACGTCCTCTACGTGCAGGCTTCTTAGGAACTTCGTTTCTTTCCTCTACCGGTCTTTCAAACTTAGTACCTTCCTGGATAACTCCATCCTTGTCACGGTCAACAGCTTTCGGGTTAAACTTAGGCTCAGTCTTTTTAGGCTGAGGTTTTCTTCTAGACTTTGCAGCGGCTGCAGCTTTAGCCTTTTTGATTTCTTCAGCTTCGGCAGCTAATCTTTTAGCCTCAGCTTTCTTTTCTTGATGATCCATTGCCACGATTACTATCGCTAATACAGCGATGATAGCTAGCAGGATAAAAATAAATGATGTATTCATAATTCTATATATTTTACTGTCTTAAAGTTTTACTTAATCTGATATCCATTGCTGTAAAGAAGCTTGGAATCATATCACCGTGAGTTGCTCTGATAGGATTGATATCAATACCTCCCCTTCGAGTATATAGACAAGCAACCATTAACTTCTCAGGACTATAAGCCTCATTAATATGAGTAAATACCATCTCACAAATCTCCTCATGAAAGTGACTTACCTGACGATGGGAAACAATATACTTAGCCAATGAGTTAAAATCAGGCATATTTTTACCTTCCATATGAATAAAGACATCACCCCAATCTGGTTGGTTAGTCACACGGCAGTTAGAACGTAACAGGTCTGAATGAACCATTACTACTTCATTTGAATCTAAAGTCTCAGCAACCTTTAATTGAGAAGCATCTGAATGATAGGTATCAAATTCGATTTCATCTAACTCTACCAGAGCATCTAAAGAGTCAAACCCAGCATCTTCCATTGACACTTCCGGGGTACCTAACTTATTAAAAAAGCGGCACCTTACTTGGGTATTCAAAGCCTTGCTTAAGTCTTCCATAACCGTCTGCTCTAATAATTGCTTACATTCCTGTGCAGTACCACCGAGTTTAGTCATGTTAAACGAGTTAAGATACAGTTTGATCGACTTAGACTCCACATGTAAAGGTGAATCTGCCGGACAATATATCTTCATCATACCCGAAACAGGAAGTCCTTTGGTAGTGATCGCTGATACTTCATAAGCATTCCAGACGTCCCCTCCGATAAAAGGAAGATCGCCTTCGTTAATTCCATAAGCTTCTCGGTTTAAATGCCGAGGAATTGCCACCAGGAGTTCCGGGTCATAGGTTGCTTTATAACCTTCCCCGCCGACCTTACCTAGGTGCTTGCCGGCAATCGCTACTACATCGTTTTGATTATTATTGTTCATATTTTTCTATTGCTTTATAAAACTGTTCTAGTCTTTCTTCTACAGTACCTGATAGTGTTATAACAGGTATCCTAACGTATTTAATATAACGTTCAAAGAGTTCCACGATCTCATCTCTAAAACTAACATCCACAGATCTAACCCCATCATCAACTATATCAAACTCAGGTTTAAGATAAAAGATTATATCGTAGTTATTTACATAATGGTTAAAAACATTAACAGAATACTCCCATACCCATTTCTCAACCTTATTCTGTTTATACAGCCAATGAGTATAAACCACCCCATCGATAGTACACCTATCCATGATAGCATTCTCATAAAGTAAATTCTTTATATGCTCATTCATGATAAGTAACTGAGTAGTATTACCACCGGCTTCATTTATCTTCAATCCTTTCTTCTGCATTCGACGAGTAATCTCATCGATGAACTCATACTTAAACCTAAAGTCTTCATTTGACTTAACAGCCTCAAGTAAAGTAGTCTTACCCGTTGATTGAGCTCCTGTAAAAGATACCTTCATTTACTCTAAAGATAATAACTTAAATTCATTTAGACAACTTCTCTGAAAGAAAATCTACCCATAAGTCAATCGAAGTCTTATGAAGGTTTTCAAATAACTGATCCAAGGTAAGATTTCTGATAGGAATTTCTTTTTCTGAGATTATAAACCCATCGTCAAGTTCTTCGGTAACCTCATGGATAACACACCCGGAAGTATCTAAACCCATCTTCCAGGCTTTCATTTGAGGATCTTTACCTTTTAACTCAGGATATCGCGAGATTAGACCAGGATGACCGTTATAAACATGCTCATACATATCCGTAACCTCCTTCGGCACTATCCTTAACCATCCATGAAGGGTTATCAAGGTTTGATCAGGTTCTCCCGGTAGATGTCTTAGGTTCTGTAGATAGTCTACCAGTTCAGGTTTATTCGGTGTTATACCCAAGGCCGAACCTATCTTAAGTAATTCCGGATTGATAGTCCTAAGATGAGCCGGACGATTATTAGTAATAATCATATCCGGCTGTCGTCCGATCTTTCGCGAGATTTCAACAATCTCAGACCCGGTCTGTGAAAAGAATGCTATCCATTTCATCCGTTCCAAAATCTTCTAAAGTCTTCAACATTATGAGAGATTAAAGGAAGCATGGAATCATCCTTAGGTTGATTAATCATCTCAAATAACTTCTGTGATTCTTTAGACCACAAACCTTGACCGGGAATATAAGGAATACCTTTAATACCGTGAACTACCGGATTGGAAGTATCCATCGAGTAAATAAAAGGCAGATCGCGATAGTATAATCCTTCTTGAGGTAACGCGCATCCTAATAGGTGATGAGGCTTTTTCTCATTGATATAACCTTCCCTATACATTCTATGAAGGAGGTTGATCCTCCCAAGCATCCAAGATACTAATTTATTAGCATGAGGACTCTCGGTCTCATAATAAGAATAGTCAAATGATATAGCGATCATATCAACGTCTATTTCCTTATCCAAGAATTGATAACAATCAATTATATCTTGATAGGTCCGACCCTGAACCACGCCTATACATTTCCCAGGAACCTTCTCTCGGTAATGTGCATTCCATTCAACGGCATTCATCCTTGTTTGTAAGGAATCCTCTAACGCGTCCGGAATGATATACCAGGTAGGTTTTATCTCGGTAGTCCATTCGGCGAATTTCTTCATGTCAAAGGCAGATCCTAATTCAAAGATTGAGTTGTCTAGGATAACCTCCCGCCCGCCGGCCAGGGCCTTTTTAAACAGTTCCAAGTACTCCGGCGACTCTTCAAAGAGATGGACTAGGGCATAATCATAATCCGTCCAAGACTGGATCTGAGGAAAGATAGAGATGGGAGATTCGTGTGCTATTTTGATCATTTAGTTCTTTTAAGTTTACTCTTAAGATAATTAATTACCGGCAAAGATGCCACCCCGGATATTAACAGGGTCAACAAAGACGGGTGGTGGGGCTCCATACAAGCCCCGGTGAGATGTCTTACAAGTTCTGTCATGTTCTAAAACTATATATATGGTGAGAATTCGCGAGCCGCGTTTTGGAGATTATAGGCCCCCCTACTTGCACGCATACCCTTTCACAAACTCGTAAAACTCTGCTCTTGCTGAATCCTCTTCCATAAAGCATCCGGATAACTTTGAAGTCTTCATTGATGCACCCGAGTGCTTAACCCCTCTACATGATACACAGTTATGAGTTGCCTCAACCATTACTGCCACTCCTTGATTGCCTTCACAGATCTTATCTACTGCATTATGAACGGCTACTGTATACTGCTCCTGAATAGAACCTCGGCGTCCGAAGTATTCAACTATTCGGTTTAGTTTAGACAAGCCAATCACCTTACCGTCTTGGCCTGGGATATATCCAATATGAACTCGTCCCTGGATTGTTTGATGGTGGTGTGAACACATAGACGTAATTGGAATATTACCTTCAAAGACCATCCCGTCATAACCGTCCGAAGGAAATGCTGTAACATTATCCATCATGTCATAACGACCTCTCCAAAGATCCAATACATAAGCCTTAGCAACTCTCCTAGGAGTGTCAGCTGAGTTAGGATCATTCCTCCAATCACATTTAAGTGCATCTAGGAATTTGCCATAAGCTTCTGCTGCTTCTTCAATCATGCTCCATTTCTCTTTTTCGGTGAATGGATAACCGGGTGCCTTGCCATTTGCAAATCCTAGACCTGCTAACTCAAGACCGTCTGATAATTCTTTTTGATCCATATACTTAATATAATAACTTTTTTATAAACCGGCAACTGATGTTCGTTCTGCCTGCTGTCTTTCTTTACCTTTCTGCTGGATTATTTCTCCTTTAGGTTGCTTATCCGGGTCATACTCGGTATTAGTATTCCAATAGTAGTAAGGTCCTTCATACTCAAAAGTTTCTGACCCTACATCAAATCTACCTAGCTCTGCTTTATTAGGAGCGGTTAGTCTTCTAGGGCCGTTAAAGGATCTAAAGTCTCTTTCAATAATACGATACCATTTACCGTTATTAAATTGAACCTCACATACCCAGGCGGTATTAAAGTCGTACTTTAGCTTTCCAGTATTACCTCTTTTTTCTCCCATGTACTAAAGATACGAACTATCTTTTGAATAGGCAACTAATGGGTGTAGTATTCTGATAGGTAACTTCTAATTAAATCAGTATGATCCTCCTCAGGTGTTGTATTACTAAGAATGTAATCTATTACCTGGTATTGGTTGAATAAGTGTAGTTGATCTAAGTAGTCTAATTTTATTCTTGTAATTTCTTTAGCAATCATAGCTACTGCTTCTGATTCTTCTAACATCTCTCCTCTTATGCTCATCATATAAGATCTGTCTTCTAGCAAGACTAAGGGTATATGTTTGAACTTACGGAGTTCATATCTAGCTAGTTTATCAACCCAGAAGCTATCAGAGGAGTACTCTTCAATCTTCTTTTCTAACCGTTCACTATATTCTAAATTTATTTGCTGTTCTTGACCGGTGTTAACTAAAAGTACCATCACTATAGTAAGAAATACAAATACAGTCCAGGTTAGTAGATTATCTTTTTTCATAACTTTACTTTAATGTATCTTTAGTTCTTTTAAGGTACTGGTAGTAGATTGTGTCACCAGGTTTTACTTTCTGCTTGGTGCAAATAGTTTGGTTTTTTACCTGATAACAGTGTAAAGGATCAACTTGCATTGTTGAAAAATGACCTGGAGGAACTTTCCATACTGAATCGATAATGTAATGCTCGGTTTTAACTACTTCAAACTGTCCTGATTGGCAGTTAACTATCAGTATAAGCAGCATAAAAATTATTAGAGGTGCCCAGATCAGTCTGAACATTACTTTAAGAAAGTCTGTAAATTTAGGATTGTGGCTGTTCATTTCTTAGATTTGGTTTGGCTAAGTTATATTTTAAAACTTCAATCAGCTTTTCTAATTGGTATCTGTTTGTAAATATAAAAACATCAGAACTAAATATTCTTATATTCCAACCGTCTTTTCCAGCTTCATCACTTGAGTTGGAAATCAAACACCATCTATCATAGATATCATCTCCAAAATCAAGAGTGTAGTAATGGTATGTATAATTACAACCTGTCATTTCAGGTGTTTGATCTTCACTACGCTTAAAACCTAATTCAATTAAATCTTTCTCTTTCATACCTTTTATTTTAATTTATGGTAATCTTCCCAATTTGAATAAGTTAATCCCCACTGTAGCATAAACCATTCCATTTCACGTTCGGCCATTTTAGCATATGTTCTAAGTTCTTTCATAAGGTATTTCTTACCCCATTTTTTAAACTCATCACCTTGCTCAACAGTCATAGTGTATTTCCTAAACCAATCCTCTACTCCTAAAATATCATCATAGGTAACATCATGACCGGCAATAATAAACATTTGATTTATTAAATCAACAACTGCTTTTTCTCGTTTTTGTTCTCTAGATAGTCGTTTAGTCATTTTTAACCCTATTATATTTTAAAACTTCAATTAAATCTTTCTCTTTCATATTCTTACTTAATAAAATATACTACTATCATAACACCAATAGCATAACCAATACTTGATGCTATGGCTTGTTTAATTCGTTCACTCCAAGTTTTAGACTCAACCATGTAACCAAGAAATGGTAACCCTAAAAATGGTCCAATGGAGGCAAAAAATAACATCATTGGTACATCACCCTCTGATACACTCCTAATATAAAATGTAGAACATACCTCTATTATTAATGCTGCTAGACCTATTATTAGGTATTTTTTCATAGTTTCCATAACTCGTAATTGCTATTTTTTGTTTTAAATTTAATATAATTTTCTCGCTCCTCCACGATTTCTGTAATAGTAGTAGTTTGCCAAGTAAAGAACTGATTGAATGGAGACATAAGTAAAGCAAGTCCAATAGAAGGAGTATCGTACATAGCATTAAAGCTACCATCGTAATTCCACTCAATCCACTTTACTTCCTTAGATTGTTTGGTTAGTCCATCTCGTTCACGAACTAGCTTCCATTTGAATTCATTTTCAATTGCACCTTGTTCAATGGCAGCTTTCATAACATTATCCTCTGTTAGTACCATCGGTATTTTGGTTTGTTTTAGCTTGCTCATTTGTTACCTCCGTATGTTTCGTTGTAGTATTGTTCTGATTTTATTTCTTTAGTCAATGAACTGAAGTCTTCTATACCATATTCTCCATTCCAACCTTCTCCACTTGCCATAAAACCATCGTTTCTTGCGTCTATTATCATCTCCTTCTCTTTCTCAAGTAAGGATTCTGCTAACTTGATAATATCTCCATTCCACATAAATGGCATACTATTTTCATTTCCTTTACGTTCCTTGATTGTGTCAATCAACTCTTGTAGTGGTGTTTTCATTTTGTATTTGTATTAATTCCTCTTTTACTTTCATGTAATATTCCTTAGAATCATCTTCGATTTCACCATCAAAATCCCCACCCCAAGGAGCAATTCTTATCATTTCATCGATACAAATTAAAGCACAAATAACTGCTTCTTTATATCGATTATCACAACTTAATAACCCTTCATTTGTATGACCGTTGTTAGGAAGTTGATAATAAAACTTACTAATCAATGCTCTAGCTGGAGTTGGGTTTAGAATATTAGTCTTTAGCATTCTTCAATTCCTCTAATTGTTTTTCTAAGCGACTTACACTACCCCATATAATACTAGCATTAGGGTCAATTGCTTTTATTTCCTCAACTAATTCCTTTTGTTTACCTCTACTATAAAACCCACCTTCAATATCCTCAGCTAAGTCCTGTAAGTGCTTAGGTGCATGAATGCTGATTCGTAAATCATAATGAGACCATTTAGTTTTCCAATCAATAAAACCAATTCCTTTAGTTAATTTATTATGTAGATCTGCTAACCGTCTATTACGAACTCTAACTATTGACCTATCATTTCCAAACACATCTAAGAAACGTAGAAACCATCTTGGGCACCATTTTGGTTTTGCCTCATAATCTAAAGCAAGAACTAATGGATAAATAGCTTTAAAGTAGTGACTTTTTTCATAAATACTAGTTCCTAAATAACCATATTTTTCTTCAAACCCTTTAGGAAAGAAAATGTAACGTAAGTCCTTTAACTCAATATTACGGGTGTAAATCATTCCCTTAGAACGACCTCTCCAAAACAACATACTTCTAAAGAAATCTTTGATTCTAAAACTTAAAGGTATTTGTGATGATATGTCAAATTTTGATTTTTTCATCTCTCTTTGGTGTTAAAGGTTTACCCATTTATATCCAAAACACAATCTCATCATAGTACGATGAAACCAATTTGGCTTATGAGTTAGGTTAAATTGAACATAAGAGTCTATTCCTAATCTATAACCACCTACATAGTTTGGTGTTTTGATTGTGTCATAATCGTGTAAATCAAAGTTGCTTGTTGTTGTTCCTTCTTTCATTTCTCTTTGGTGTTAAAGGTTATTGACAATTAGAACTCAATCTCCATAGTTTGAAGTTACCGAATTCTAATTTACCACCGTCACATTCAAATGTGGCTACTTGTGGAGTTCCGTCCCATACTAAAGTATCTCCATCAAAAGAATAAATGTGTACTTCTGGAATTCTATCTGTACTATCTAAAGAGTTCCAATAATCATCATCACAGTTAGATGTATTACAATAAGATGTGTATACAGTACCATCTTCAAACTCAAACAATGTGTTGGCATCTACTCTATTTTCAGTTGGTGACCATAGCCATTTACCTACTACTGTATAGTTAGGTTCTAATATTTCTTTTTCACAACTTGTAAATGTTGCTACTGCTAATAATGCTAATAATAATTTTTTCATTTCTATTTTGTTTTAAATTATACCTCCAATTATATCTCTATCCTCTAAATGATCAAACTCACCATATGTTTGAATTAAATAGCCAGTTTCAACACGAACAAATGATCTAACAATCCTGCCTTTAAATTTCTTACTAATACATTCCATATCCATATCAGCACTAATGTAAGGACCACCTGATGGATCAACCATATTGATACTTTTAGTATCTGAATAAACTAATGGCCCGTATTTTTTATTTATTTGGGAAGGTATCCATCGTTCATTATCATCAAATGAACCGTCGTGTACTTCTCTCTTAAATTCATCAATGTTTGTTTGACCTCCATCCTTTCTATACTGCTGATAAGCATCCTTATAGACATTAGGCCAGCCAAAACGGCAATGTTTAAATTCTCCTTCCCATAGAATGTTTCCATTTTCTAATAGAGTGAATGTGAAAACATCTCCGTATCTATTTTTATAATCTGCTTTCATATCTTTCCATTTACTAATATTGAACCATCAGGACCTATCTCATAATAGAATCCATTCTTCTGAAGAGCACCGGTAGCTAAGGTTCTCATCTTAGTACTATTACCGGTAATGATCTTTCCGCTAAAACCTCTAACTCTGTAGCTCCATAAAAGAGTCCATTCTTCGACTGTGGTCAAAACATCTTCATGTTTAACACCGTGTAAGTCTAATTCTGGGATCTCTTTATTCTTCATAGTTAGTCCATTTCTTTTATTGAACGATCTTTTACTTTCTTTGAAGTAGGTTTATTAGGTTTATCCTCAGCTGCTTTAAAGGAGTGGTAGGTCTTAGGCTGATAGGGGTAAAATATATCCTGAACCTTATCTGATATATTCTTTTTAAGCTTGGTAATCTTAATACTAATTCTTCTCCGGATGCAAGTAAATTCATAAAGCTTAGGTGCTTCCTTTAACGAACGTTGAAAGCTTTTAAATGCTTTAAAGAATGCTTTCCTGTTAGTATCAAATAAGGCAAGAAATAACTTCCTTTGCTGGTCGTTCTCAAAAGACCACTTACCGGCATTAAACCGGGCGATCAATTCTCGATTACCTCCTTCGGCTTTACTAAACAGATCAAACTTACTTTCAGTTCCTGAGAAGATTAGGTTTTCAGTATCTGCTATCGGATATATAAATTGATTTTCCATAACTATTAGTCGGGTAACAATCCTGCTTTCTCAACAGCCGTCCATACTCTAGTCTTCCATAGATTAATATCTACTCCGTCTATTTCTGTTAAACCGTTTAAAGTCTCTTTCGATAGATGAACAATGCATAGATCTAGCATCACATCTGCTGAAGGGATATCTCCTTCTTTGATATACTTCTTAGCTGTCTTAAACTTGTCCTTTAAGGACATTCCTTTTACTTTTTCTATTATAACCTTTTTCATAACCTAAATATACGAACTTTGGATCAGGAATCCAACTTTTTTTTCCTTTTCTTTTTATTCATTTCTTCCCTCAACATCTGCTGGTCAAGGGTCAAAGCCAGACACATATTCCTTAATGCTTCAGGATAGCTGTAAGCAATTTGAGTCAGAGTCTCATCATCCAGCGAAAAGAAGAACTGGGTAAAATTCTCTACTGGAAAGTTAAATCCATATGTATCTTCTTTACTTGTTTTGTCCATTCAGGATTTCTTTTAACCACTGAGGCTGTCTTGATGGCTTTTTGTTTTTAGAATGTAAGTCTTCAATGTAAGCCTTCAGTACTTGTAATTTCTGATGTGTTGAATGTTTTCCCATAATTAAAATAACTCTTTGAGATTTTCTCTTTTTATAATTGTTTTTAGTGATTGTGAATATCTAGAGGCTTCTGCATAACTTGCATCTAAAGCTGCGAAGTATTCAGCTTCCGTTCTTGCATTAATCATATAACGACTCTGATAGAAGGCGTAATCGTATACAGACTCTTTCCAGGAATCGTAGTAAGCATGATTAAGGTTAGTTCCTTTTGCTGTATTAACTCGAACTCTTGCCTGCTTCATTCCGAATAAGTTATTATTATGTTTAAAGACTTGTGACTTATAGTACCCGGTCTCAAGTTTAGATTGTGCTAATACAATGTGAGGGAATTTAACATTTAAGTCTTTAAGTAGTTCAATAAGTTTTGCTTCTGAGAATTTGCTTTTTTCTTTTTCAAGATTTAAAACGATAAGCTCTTTTTCAAACTTATCTAAGGTTTCTAATTTAGCATACCTTCCTGCAAGGAAGCTAGCTAGGATAAGTGCTAGAACGATTAAGGTAACTACTTTAATACCTTTTGTGTTCTTGACATAGTTTAATTGGTCTTTGTCAAACTTGTAGATCATAACTTTGATTATTATCTTTGAGGTATCTAATCGCTGCTGCTACTTTGGTACATTCTTCGTAGGCTTCTGCTTCGACTAATACTTCAAGGTTCTTCTCTAAAGTTAAGATAAATTCATCAGAATGGCAACTTAATTCATAACTATCTCCGGCATCTTCAAATTCTACTTCTGCAATTATGAAGTTAGTATCTTTAGCTTTTA
>Ga0222718_10005133_pt1 | contig 10682 bp, 14 predicted proteins | sample C33_27DmetaG_FD_165045 | JGI IMG/M metagenome (GOLD analysis project Ga0222718, IMG submission 165045) | Estuarine water microbial communities from San Francisco Bay, California, United States - C33_27D | ecosystem: Environmental > Aquatic > Marine > Unclassified | place: USA: California... | reverse complement strand
GGAATAAATGATTGATTTCACACACGAAGACATCGAGCGTTTATGGAACTCCATATCACACTACGTACCTGAAAGATCCAAACTGGACGCGGCCATAGACTTCATCAAGAGCCTAGAGGACATTGGTGTAGAAACCGATGAAATTAAAGCATCAGGCGAGTTTGATCCAAAACTGGAAGAAGCCATCAACACCGTGTTTGAAGAAGACGAAGAAGAATCAGACGGATACGGAGAAGATGATTAATTGGTACAGCGAGGTAAGTAGGAGTTTATCAAAAATACCAGATTGCGTAGCATACTTTGACAAAGAGCTATTAGAAGCCAGGAAGCAGTGCAAGATCTACGGCAACCTTGAAAGGGCGTCAGCGGCGTTACCAGGAATAGTGGAGGAAAGATTCAGCCAACTGCAACAGTTGGAAGCCATACTGGAATATCTCAACATAGAGTTACGACGTCTCAGATCAAAAACTTTCAGGAAATTCCTAGAAAACTACAACAGGGCACTGTCCAGCAGAGATGCTGAAAAATACGTGGATGGTGAGGATGATGTAGTGGACCTCACAAAGATCGTTAACGACTTCGCACTGCTAAGGAATCAATGGCTTGGCATAACAAAAGGACTTGACCAGAAGCAATGGCAGATAACCAACATCGTCAAACTGAGGGTGGCGGGGATGGAAGATGCCGACATCAAATAGGATAATACTCACAGACGTGGACGGGGTATTACTGGAATGGGAACACCACTTCACCAAGTGGATGTTGCAGAAGTCCTACTTCGATGACGAGGGCAATCGATACTATCCACACAAACTCCTACCAAACAAACAAGACGAATACGAGATGGCAAAAAGGTTTGGTGTAACCAAGGATGAGATACGCGCACTTATCAGAGAGTTCAACAGGAGTGCCTGGATGGGCACACAGAGGCCGATGGAGGAATCACAGACATGGGTAAAGTTGTTGGCGGCGGAGGGCTGGACATTCATACCAATAACGTCGCAGACATCAGACATACCAGCACAGGAGTTGCGTAAGAGAAGACTGGGAGAACTGTTTGGAGATCACGTTTTCACAAATTACCACATACTGGGCACAGGGGCTGACAAAGACAGTGCTTTAGCCGAGTTTCATGGCACCGGACTGTATTGGGTCGAGGACAAGCCTCACAACGCTGTAGCCGGGCTCAAATACGGTTTAAAGCCCATATTAATTGACCACCAATACAACAGAGACTTCGAACACCCAGACGTACTGCGTGTAAGTAATTGGAAACAGATACACGAAATCTTATCAGGAAGAAAATGAAGGTATACGTAGGTTGGGATTCTAGGGAAGACATAGCATATCAAGTGTGCGAGCATTCTATCAAGCGCAGAGATCCCGGTGCTGAAGTATTTCCTCTCAAGCAGAACGACATGCGCGAGCAAGGCATCTACACCAGAGACATCGACAAACTGGCCACCACAGAATTCACATTCACGAGATTCTTCGTGCCCTATCTCAACAACTACAAAGGATGGGCAGTGTTTTGTGACTGTGATTTCTTATGGACTGTTCCTGCTAAGGAACTAGAACAGTACTGTGACGACAGTAAAGCAGTTGTGTGTGTAAAGCACGACTACACGCCCGAAGAAGGTTCGATCAAAATGGACGGACAGATACAGACTGCATATCCCAGGAAAAATTGGTCCAGCATGGTGCTGTGGAACTGTGCCCATGAGAAGAACAAAATTCTAACTCCCGAATTCCTAAACAAACAGACACCAAAGTTCCTACACAGGTTCAGTTGGCTGGAAGATTCAGAGATTGGGTCATTGCCACATGAGTACAACTGGTTAGTGGGTTGGTATAAAGAGCCCAAAGACGGCAGACCAAAGATACTTCACTATACCGAGGGAGGGCCATGGTTCGATGGCTACCGAGACTGTGAATACGCAGACGACTGGAAGAAGGAAGTTATCAATTTATTCAGTTCGTGATTCTATAAAAGTTTTCAGAGCTTTAACGTCAGCGTTCAAAATTCTGTCTCTCACCTTTGTCCACACAAATTGATCTCTTTCAGGGATATTAAATTTCCTACGTATTTGTTTGCCTGCGTCATCATCTATTATTTTTTTGGCTTTGAATTCTACAGTCGGAAGGTAAAGACATCTGTTTAATTTACGTGCTACTTTTTGGGTGTATGAGTCAACGTGCCAATGCCAAAAATATACAGGTGCAAGAAAACCCAATGTGTTTATCCAATTTTTATGTACTGCAAAATGTGCCGCTGGAAGTTTCTCATCTGGCCATAATTTAGGTTCATTGCTTAGATGTTTATTCTTTGGTCTACCATCGTAAGGCACAACCATTAATATCTTGTCATTATATTTTTTTATTTCATCTACAATCAATTGATCCCAATTATGTGTTTTGACTTGTACATCATCGCCCATAAGCATTACAACATCGTGCTTTGCTTTCTCAGACATTAAGTTCCAACTATAACAAGTTGATTGATTTGGACCAACCGTATAATGTTTTTCGTCTAGAAGATCTTTATATTCTTCCAGATTCACATCATCGTCATTGAGGTAAAATAAAAATTCGGTATCACCTTTTTGAGTCTCAGTTGCAGTATCTACTAATCTTTTTGCTAGTCTAGGCCTGCCTCTTGACGGACAACAAAATGATATCATATTAACTTTTTCTTCCAAGTATCGGGTGTTATTTCGTTTATAATTTCTAAAGGTAAATGATACTGAAATTTCTTTGTACCTCTGGTGCGTATGTACTCTGCTGTTTTCTTTACAGACTGTCGCATGTTTGTTGAAGTTTTGTAGTCTAATAATTTACGTGCTTTATCAGAAGAACAAGTTGCCAACTTGACCTCCTTTGGTCTGTCTTTATGATGTATTGGTTCTAAGTTAACTCCGGTTTCATTTGCACATGCTTCTGCTAGTTCGTTGATTGTCACTGGCTCTTCATCTGGTCCAATATTGATAACTTCTCCTACAACATTATCATTGAATGCCAAAGCATTCAAGCAATACAAACAATCATCTATATAACTGAAACAACGTTTTTGTTCACCGTCTCCGTATATAATTGGTTGCTTACCTTGTAACATTCTGTTTAACATTATAGACATCACGTTTCTGAATGGATCATCATACTTCTGTCTTGGTCCAACAATGTTATGAGGTACAGCAATTACGTATTCTACACCATGTGTTTCACACAAATTTTTAAGGACATCTTCACCTGCCTTTTTTGCAATACCATATGGATCCTGGGGACGACATTCATAAGTTTCTTTGTAAGGAATTTCGTCATGATGCCCATACCTTGCCATGCTTGAACAATATACTATTCTTTTAACTCTGTTTCTTATTGCCGCTGTGATCGTTGTAACTGATGCCTCAAAAATATTCCTGGTCACAAGCACAGGTGAAAACACGGATAAGCCTTCATACGCTGTGGCGGCCGTGTGATAGACGATGTCGCAACCTTGCATGGCCTTTGTGAGATTTTCCAAATCACAACAGTCCACTTGATGGAACTCAACATCCTGTGGCACGTTGTCCGTGTAGCCACCTATCATGTTGTCATTGCCAGCAACGCTGTGTCCCTGTGACAACATAAGATCTGCCAAATGCGATCCTAGGAATCCTGCCACACCTGTTATAAAGATTTTCATTTTTGATATTTAATTTGTTTTACACACGATAGAAAACTTTATCGGGCCAATGGTCTATCAAGAGTTTGAATCCCAAATCTTTGATGTGTTTCTCAACCTCATTATTACTGCTACCGTACTTCTTGGTGTTGTTGTTCAATTCTATCATTAGATACTGTGTGTTCCGTAAAGTTTTATCAGCACCCTTGAGCACTTCTAATTCGTAGCCTTCAACATCTATCTTGATCAGGTCAACGTCCTTGTAATCAAAACTGTCTATGGTCACCATCCTTATGTTGCCATCACTGTCCACGCGCTTGGCCTGTGTGAAATCGTCCTCGGTCAGTGACACATTTTTATTTTCTGACCCAACTGCTTCGTTCCTACAGTTACAATTTATAGTACAATTCTTTTGAAGACAGTCGAAGTGCACCTTGTCAGGTTCAAAAGCAACGACTTTTCTAGCAAAAGGTTCAATTGCCTTTGCCCATGTCCCGCACCAGGCACCAACGTCTATTACAGTCTTAAATTTTTTGTTCTGGGTTTTACAATAATCTAAAAACTTTAGAAGACAACTATTCTGGGTAAATGGCTTTCCCGCTTTCCAATCGTTGATGTGTATGTCATTGCTAGGTACCCAAAATCCGTTTACTTTCTCTATCTTCATAACAAACCCTTGTCCATTAGTATCTCTACGGTGGTCCCGTTAGCAATTTCCTCGGGTGTGAACTGTTGGTACGCTAGGCTATACAACCAAGGTTCAGGACCACCGACGTAGGGATTCTCAATATCAGACAGTTCTATATTGCCAACGTCAGTGGCAAAACTCTTTTCATGACAGAACACAGGTATACCTTCGCAAATGGCCTCGACCGCCGCTATGGAACAACTGGTCACAACACACCATGCTTCCTTGAGGTCCTCGGATAGGGGTACCTTGGCCTCGCTCGGTCCAGACGTACCCCTGCCCCTAGGCTTGTGTCGAAGTCTGATTGGTCTGTCTGTGTATCTCTTGATCTGTTCTATTGTGTCTTTGGTCCAGTTGGATTGATCTATGTAATTGTTGATACCCGAGGAACTGGGACAAACTAAAACATGTTTACCAGCAAAATTAGGTGCTTTTATCTTGAGGCCGAATTTTTCAAAACGATCCGACTTACAATCTTTGATGAAAGACGCATGGATGGAATTCTTACATATCCTCCAGTAATGATTGTCTGGTTTAAGATTATTGTTGTCAAACCTCCCGAAATAGGGAGTGTCTGTGAACCAATATTGATGATTACGCGCTTCCAGTTTCTTTACCATCTGCCTGTTGTTGTTGACGAATCCCCAGAACATACTGTTAGGCATAGGTTCGATTTCTTTGGCGTTGTCTAGTGTCTGTATCTTCTCTGGCCATGATTTCTCTATACCTTTGAACACCTCCCATGCCTTGCTGTTTGGTTTGTTAGATGGTGCGTAGATCGTTAGCATCTATAAATTCCTTTAATTGTTCTTGCCATCGCACGTGTCCTTCCATGGAAGGATGTGGATCATCGAGACTGACGATGAAGTTATTTTGTGTAACAAAATCATAATGGCTGGTATCAAACTTGAAAAATCTGTCGTGGTCGATCATCTTTACATATGTGTGTAGGTCTTTGTTTTTGGTTTTGATGCTGTTGGGCAGTGCGTTGTACATCACATAAGGTATGCCGTGCAGTTTAAAAAAATTCTGTAGGTCCAACACATGATCCAGATATCTCATCTCTCCCTGTTGATCCAAATCCCATCCTTTCTGCGCTGTTATGAATTTAAGATTATCACCTGTTTTCCATGTGCGCCACGTGGACTCCATGTTGGGGATCCTGCCTTTCTTCCATCCGTCATCGGTGAGATAGTCGTGCCTGTGTGAACTAGAGAGACCAATCACAGCGAACACATCTTCCATGCCGTTCTGGTGGAACCAGAGTTTGGTGGTAAAACTGATTCTGTCATTTCCCCTGCCTCCCATCGCGAGATTGTGCAACTGGTATCCATATTCATCCGACAATATTTTTGTGACGAAAGTGTCCACGCCATCCTTGGGGCGTGCTGTGAGGAAACTACAACCGTTGGAAAATAATCGCATCTTAAGTTATTTTACAGTATAATTATTGATATGCCAACGGTTAAGAACATAGATTCGATACAATATTTTTTGAACCGTTTCCCGACCATAGACAGCGGATTCAACTACAGGGTGGATTACCATGCCAAAGCAGATAAGAACTTCACGTCTCTGCCTACGTTCGTCGCTGAGTTCTTTGATTGTCGTGTTCACTCATGTCCATTGCTGATTACTAATGAGGATCATTTGATAACAGATCATGTTTGGAACCTGACACATCAGAGGAAGCACAAACCACAAAAATCTCATGGGCTATGGAAAGAATGGAAAGATACGATCAACATCGAACTGCCCGTTGTGTCAAAGAGTTTCAACGAAACCTATACCTATGTTTGGTTGCCCATAGACGCAGAGAGCGCCAACAATCCGTGGCATGTATGGATAGATGTAATCTCAAAATTCCGATTGATCGAAAAAAGATGGTCCACAAATTTTATCAAATATGTTTTTGTGTTATCTAACGAAAGTCAATATTTTAGAAATGTGTTAGAAATTTTTTTCCCGGATCTTAAATACATGGTAGTGCCATCAGGAGAAGTTTGGCAATTCAAACACCTTATTGTGCCCAGTCTAAGTAACCACACAGATGGAGTCATCACGCCTCATGTCGCACCATGGATTAGAAGGTTGAAAAACAGAATCAACATAAGCACAGAAAGAAAACGTAAAATTTTTGTTTCTAGAGATGACGCAAGATCCAGAAAACTTCTCAATGCTGAAAAATTACTGATGGCACTCAAGGGGTGGGAAACAGTTACCCTACAATCGCTATCGATCTCAGAACAGGTAAGATGCTTCTCAGAGGCCTCCCATGTAATCTCAACACACGGTGCTGGTCTTACAAATTTACTTTGGTGTGAACCCGGGACCAAGGTCATAGAAATACAGGATCTCAAAATGATTGATAAAAAAGTCTATCCCGTGCTGTCTCACCATCTACAAATAAATCATAAGGTCCATGTGGCGAAAACAGTGCCTATCAAATTGACCGGGCCAAAACCATCAGGAACAAAGAAATGGCAGATGGTGGATTTTGAAGTTCATATACCTAGCCTGGTAAACGATTTAGATTAGATATGGCAAGTGAAAAAACAATCGCAGGTATACACACAACCAAACCCCGTACACAGAGATACGTAGATGCCTTTGTGAAGGGAACACCGGGCATACCTAAAATTTATTATTTTAAAGATTTGAAAACTCTGCCCGATGAAGATCTAACAATGTATGGAATATTGGCAGGATCTGGAGAGGTCTACAAATGGTGTCAGAATGAAAACAGAGACTTTTACTTCATGGATCACGGGTATTTCACAAACGCTCACGATAACCCGCATTGGTTAAGAATAACAAAAAACAAACACTGTCAGAATGTTTTGAAACAGGTGCCAACAGATAGGTATGAAAAGCACTTCAAACAAGACATCAAACCATGGAATAAAACTGGCGGTAAGATACTTGTGTTACCTCCAACAAATGCTATTTCTAATTTTTTCCATATTGAGGATTGGTTAAGAAACACTATAAAAACATTAAGAGAAAACACCGATCGCAAAATTGATATTCGTGAGAAACCTTACAATCCAACAATAGAAATCGATCATGTTGGAGCCACTGTCAAAGTGGACAGGCCCACCAAGCATCAAGGCAACATAGATTGGAAGGACTACTACGCTACAGTTACTTACAATTCTAATACCATGGTCGCTAGCCTGGCAAATGGTGTTCCGGTTTTCTGTGACACCAACAACTGCGGCGCCGCACCCATATCAGAAACAGATTTTTCCAAGATAGAAACGCCTAAATACGGGGACAGGATTGCTTTGTTCAGCAGTCTAGCATATAATAACTGGAGCATGGCAGAAATGGCAGATGGCACCGCATGGAGGATGTTGAATGAAAGTTGAAATATTTAGAAGGACTGTAAAAGATCGTAGACGAGGCAACAGTTATGAACTTCTGTACCATCTAAAAGAAGGGATCGAGGCATCAGGCGACGAAGCAGTAATCGTTAATGAACACAAAACAGGTGAAACCACCCCAGGGGAAATGGAGCCTACAGCAAACATGGCGGCCATGTTTGGTTACGGCGGCGACAAACAAATGCATCACACCAAAGGTAGGCGTAGAATTCTTGCAGACAAATGCCGAGAAAAGAAAATACCATTGATAACATTTGATGGTGGGTTATTGTCAAGTTTTGGAAATGTTTCAACATCACCGGATCATCATTTCCGAGTATCACTTTTTACACCCATGAACGACGGGGACTTCCTTTCGGATGGTTCTCCGAGCGATCGTTGGGAAATGATGAAGAAAAAATTTAAAGTTATACACGAGACATGGCGCAAATCAGAACAAGGTGATCCTGTAGTTTTCGTGCTACAACCCAAAGACAACTGGAGCATGAACGAGTTGGACCCTATCACGTGGTTCAACGGGGTCTATGAAAAACTACGACCTATCACTGACAGACCTTTTATTGTGAGGCCACACCCAAATCATGTGGCCAGCATAGTTGAACGTAGGAGTGAATTGCCAGAGGACATCGAACTACAATACACACAGAAGCACTTCGGTGGTGATGAGAAAAAGCACTACAGATTCAACTTCCAAGAGGTTATAACTAACTGCCATGCTGTTGTTACTCACAATTCTACTGCCAGCGTCGACTCTTGCGTTCGTGGAATACCTACCTTTTGTACCTCAGATCTTGCACTTTGTTGGCCTGTAGCCAACAAGGACCTCAACAACATAGAGACCCCAGAACGTCCGGACAGGACACAGTGGCTCAATGACCTTGGTTACAAGATGTGGAGCATCAATGAAATAAAGGACGGCACGGTGTACAAAAGATTCAAAACAAAACTAGGACTAGAATGACATCATTGAGTGTTGTGACAACCTTCCCACCAAACCGCTGGACGGCATATGCCAGTAGGATGCTAGAAAGTCACATTGAGTTCTGGCCCGATGACGTGGAAATACATGCCTACTACGAGCAATCCAGACCCGACATGGCAGATAAAAAGATTAAATTCATAAACATAGAAGAGGTAAATCCAGACCTGGTCAGTTTCAAACAGCGCCACAGAGATGACCCAGTTGCCAATGGTGAAACACAGGAAATACCGGGTGGTGTGAGGAGGAATCCAGCGGCTGGATCCAATGACCGGGGCAAGGGATCATACCTATGGGACGCTGTGAGATTCTCACATAAGACTTTCGCAGTTGACCATGCGATTAAAAATAGCAAAACGGATTATGTTCTATGGTTGGACGCTGATACCTATACATTCAGGAAGATCACTAAAAAATTTGTCACAGATCTTTTGCCAAGCGACAAACTATTAAACTTTCTGGGCAGGGGAGACAAGTATCCAGAATGTGGATGGGTTTGTTACAACACCCGACATCCTAAAATCACAGAATTCATGCGGTACTGGACGGACATGTACAGGAACGACACAATCTTCAACGAGCTAGAATGGCACGACAGTTACCTGTTCTGGCAGTGCGTGAAAAGGATGGCGACCGATGACTGTGTGGACATAGGAAAAGGTGCAGGGGTCAAAGGACATCATGTGTTCATCAACAGTGTGCTCGGTGGCTACATAGACCACATGAAAGGTAAAAGAAAAATCAAGGGCAAAAGCAGTAAGAGTGATCTGCGTGGAAATCGAAACGAAGACTATTGGAAAAGTGTAGAGAATTATGATCCATTCGGTGGTATCAAATTTGATGCTAAACAGGTCGCAGATATCATAAGCAAAACTGACAAAGGCAGTCAAGGAAACTGATGAAATTGGAAGTTTGGACTGAACACGGGCCACTGAACTCTGCGCCCATCTTCAAAGCATTCATCAACAGTCTAAATGACGCGGGAGATCAAGTGTACCTCAACAGATCGGCCAACGCAGACGTGGCCGTGATATGGAGTGTGCTGTGGCGTGGAAGGATGCAGGGATATAAAAAAATCTGGGACGAGTACAGATCACGAGGCAAACCTGTTATAGTAATAGAAGTCGGTGGACTGAGGAGGAACCAGAGTTTCAAGATAGGGATCAATGGCATAAACCGTGATGCGGATTTTGCCAACCAGGAGTTCGACGACAAAAGATGGCCGCTATTTAAACACACACTACAGCCATGGAACCCATCGGGGGAACTGATCGTGATATGTGGACAACATGACTCCTCAGAACAATGGCGGGGCATGCCCGGGATGGAGAACTGGATCAAACAACAGATAATAGAGATCAGGAGATACACCGCACGTCCGATCTTGGTTAGACCACATCCGCGCAACCAGATATCATTCAACGAAAAGGATTTTAAAAACGTCAAAATCAGAATGCCCAAACGCGACCACAGGACCTACGATGACACGGACTTCAAGGCCACACTGGAGAGGACATGGGCCGTGGTAAATCATTCTAGCAATCCCGCCATGGAAGCGGTCATAAGAGGTATACCTGTTTTCGTGTCGAAGTCGAGCCTTTGCCATGATGTGGGGAACACGGAGATCAGTGACATCAACAATCCCGCCATGCCCAACAGGATCACATGGGCACAGCGTCTAGCATACACCGAATGGTTCGAAGACGAGATACGTCAAGGACTGCCATGGCAGAGGATAAAGAAAAGGCTAGAGGAGAGATACCTACGATGAAAGAAGTAAAAATAGGTCGGAGGAACGAGATACAACCCATAGAGTGGCAACCTTACCGAGGCGAGACCATAATACTAAACACCATAATCCGTAAAGGTCAAAGGATCCAGGAGACGGCATTTTACGAGGACAAAGTGAAAGCAGTACCGAGAGGTAACGCTTACTGTATCGGGAACGGACCGTCACGTGCGGGGTTT
>Ga0222718_10005129_pt1 | contig 10687 bp, 16 predicted proteins | sample C33_27DmetaG_FD_165045 | JGI IMG/M metagenome (GOLD analysis project Ga0222718, IMG submission 165045) | Estuarine water microbial communities from San Francisco Bay, California, United States - C33_27D | ecosystem: Environmental > Aquatic > Marine > Unclassified | place: USA: California... | reverse complement strand
CGCAACGTAACCCGTTCTTCAGGCAAGTCGCCCGTAGGAACACTAGGCACATACTGATAGCCTTCAGGCACTTGGCCTGTGCGCAGATAATATTCTTCAGGAGATTCGTCAGGAACATCGGTTACTGCGACATCATCAACGATAGCGGTTTCAATATCTTCGGACTCAAACAACTGGTTTAGTTGGTCTTTATCTATATTTAAACCACCATCACCGGATACATCTAAAGAGGGTTTTTGTTGCTGGTCTTCTTCTTCACCGTAGAAAAGAGCATTTAATTGTTTTGTATCTATCATTTTAAGAACCTACAAAGCGACTACCAGTGAAAACAAGAAGTTTGTCTCCTACCTCAATAACATCTCCCTTTTTGATGAAGCCATCCTTGACAGCAAGTTCAAGAGCCTCACCTGCTCTTACGTTTTTATTCTGTGCCTGATACGATTTAACCAAGTCTTGTATTGTTTGTTTTGATTTGAATTGTGCAAGCGTTGGGTCTTTAGCCGCAGCCAGTTTCTTTTTAGAGGCGTAGTCAAGCACCTGTTTATTTAACGTAGATTGCAGGTTATTAATTTCTGAGTTCATTGTTGTATCATTAAACTCAGAGTTTTTACCATATGAATTTGTTAGATTGTCTATAACAGTGGACATTCCTTCAAAATATTGAATGTCGTTTCCTTCAATTTTATATTCAATCTTGCCTTCTATACTGGTTGCAAGACCCGCCGGTTCAAGAACACGACTAATAGCATTGTTAATAATGCTGTCCCGGCTTGATTTTGAAAAGGAAGGAGTATAGGTAGCTGTAGACTTACGCTTTGATTCAGTAACAAGTCCGTTAGTTGCTGTCTCTTTTAAGGCAGTCCACTTGTCAACTTGGTCCTGCCAACCTCTAGGGCGTTGCCTGTCCGGTATAGCGTTTAGTGCAAGTAACTTCTGGTCTGCCCCAACCAACATGGACTCATATGTTGCAAATTCAGGTGCCTTATTTGATTTTTCGTTCTGCAACCTTTGTTCTTCGTTTGCAAGTTTCTGCGCCTCAACCCTACCCGGCTGAAGTTGTGCCTCTCTTTCAGCAGCAGCTTTTTGAATTTCAAGTTGAGCAGCAGCCCTTTCGTTAGCAATTCTATCTTGCTCTTTCTGATACTCAATTCTATCGCCATCACGCTTGAATTTTGCTTCATTCAGCCTTTCTGCTTCGTCTGCTTTTTTAATACTATGTTCAGCAGTGCGTGTGCGCAAATCTAATTCCGCATCTTGTCTTGCATTACTAATATCAGCTTGCGCTTCTCGCCAAGCATTGACATCTTTTGTTTCTGCAAATTGGTCCCTTGCTAATTCCAAACGGGCATCTGCGTTTTTCATTCTTGAAAGTGCTTCAACCTGACTCGTGTTAAACTCTTTTACCTTCATTCCAAACAGAGTTTCTTCGCGGTCACGCTCCGTCATTTTTTGCTTGTAGTCTTCTGCTGCTATCAGTTTATCCCTAGCAATTTTAGCAGCCGGAACTGCTACTGTTGTATCTGCTATAGCGGGAAGCGGAGCAGCCTCTTCAACTTGCCGCATGACACCCTTAGACATATCGGGTTTAAACAACGCACCATAAAGACCGCTTGCTTTCATTTCTCCTTCCATTACAGGAAGTGGTTTTATAGGAGTAACAAACTGGCTAATGTAATCCGTCATTTGTCCTTTATCTGCCATTTCAGTAAACCCAAGAACGGTGCTTATGTCCTTACCTGCATCCAGATTTGCTTTAAGTTCATCTGCAAGTTTAGTTGCACTAGCTACACTTTTTCCGCCAGCTACATACAACTGTGCAGCTCTGTCGGCATCGCCATCTACAAATGTAGCAAGTCTGTTCAATACATCAGCAACTTCTTTGCGTTCCTTTTCTTGGGCCTCAAGTGCGGCGCGTCTACGTGTGACACGATATTGTGCCATACCTTCTGCACGTTCTTGTGTGCGTTGCATATCTTTCTTTAACTGCTCGTCTACACTTTTAGCAGCACCAGTTATCAATCCTGTAAGAAAGCCCATTATTTTCTCCGTGACATAAGACCGAAGGATACATCTTCTTCTTCTTCGGTTACAGCATCTTCCGGTTCTTCTTGAACTTCATCTATGCGAGACTTCATCTCAACACGAACCTTGTTTATCATAGCATCTTTAGTTGTTTCAGGCTTTTCTTCTGTTAAACCAGAGTCGTAATCTATTCCCTCTGTTTCAGCAATAAGCATAAGCATTTCCATAAGAAGTGGAATAACAAGCATACCCACATCAATACTGTGCTTGCCTTCCATTACGCCAGACATTTGCATTGTATTTGCTACTGTAGTTATAGGAACACCCATTTCCAAAACATCTACAGCCTGTTCCATAAATTCTTCCGTAGCCATACGGTCCATGTAGTAATCAATGGCTTCGTCTACAGTTGTAAACTGAGCAGGGCTTTGCCACGGACGTGCGCCAAGTTCATGCGTTAAAGACATGCCGGGAATAGGAGCATCAAACAGCGGTTCTTGTTCTTCAATTGCCATTTTTTAACATCTCCCTTTGCTGACGCAGTAGCTTCATATGTTTTGCAACACGAAATGCTGGCTGTTCAACTTTATCTTCAGCTACATTTTTCATCATTCTCTTTGGAGCAAGCAGTCCCGTAGAAGGAGCCTGTTGCTGCTCTTCTATTTTGTCAATGTCCATATTCAAATATAGCTGACGTGCCGGATTGATTAACATAATAACTCCTAGAAAAATTTAGAACCAATGTAGGCACTTCCAAGTGTGCCAATCAAACTTCCAAGCGCACTACCTGCTGCTGTTTTATTATTTTCATCTGCGATTGCTCTACGCTCTTCAGAGTTTAATTGTGCGATTGCCATATCCGCATTTCTATTCAACTCACTTTCAGCAGAAGTCCATGCCCATTCCATAGTGTCGGAATAATACTGCCACAGATTGTCGTAAGCAGTTTTGCTGATGTCAAGGATAGCATTTGCGTTCAATTCATTTGCACGATTAACTGCTGCTGTATCTGCAGTAGCAATCTCTCTACGCCACTGTGCATTTGACTGCGCAATTACCAATTGGTTCTGCGCATTAAACTGGTCACGCTGATTGTTAATCTCTGCATTAAACCTGTTAACAGTATTTGCCTGACCTGCATTAAATTGCGCTTGTGCGTTTGATTGTGCCGCATTAAACTGTGAAGTGCTAGATGCAAGATTAGCAAAAAACTGGTCAACCTGATTCTGTGAACTTGCATTGAATTGCCGGGCAGCGTTCTGTGCAGCTTGGTCTGTAAACAAAGATTGAACACGCTGCTGTGCTTTAAACATCTCACTCTGCTGACTATTAGATAGGTTTGCCATATCCATCTGCAAAAAGTTCTGCGCATTTTGCACTGCAGCTTGCTGACGGTTATTCAAGTTGGACATGTCAAGCTGTGCCAATGCACCTGCCTCTGCCATCACCATTGCTTGACGATTAGACAGGTTATTTAGATTTACTGTATTTGCAGCACGAGAGTTTTCCAGTTGAACCTGCTGCTCTGCAGTAAAGTTCATATTGGCAACGTCACTAATCTTGGCAGCATTCTGCACACGTGCTTGGAAGGCTTGGTCAAACTCCATGCCCATAAATGTGGCACGTTGTTGTGCTGCAAGCATAGCACGTTGCTGACGGTTTGACAAGTTCTGTGCTTCAAATTGTGCCTGTGTAGCTGCATCTGCCTGTGCAATCGGCAGTGCTGCTTCCAGTGTAGCTTGCACAATAGCCTGACCAGCAATAGAGGATGCACCCAAGCCACGCTGTGCCATCTGTGCTGTAGCATTACGCATAGCACCAGCAGCCCAAGCAGGGGGATTGGCAGCATCAAAGTTTGCAGTAAGATTGGCAAGCTGACCTTGAACAGTAGCTTGTTGGGAAGGGGTTGCTTCAGCAGCCTGAACCTGTTCAGTAAACTGTGCAGCTTTCTCTGCATCAGCTTCACCACTAATCAGTTCACCAGCCTGTATCTCACGCTGAACAGGATTGTCAATTAGAATGGCATTACCCTGTGCGGCAGTTACATTGCCCACAGAGGATGCAGTTTGTTGGGCTGCAGCTACCTGCGCACGAGGGTCAACCGTTCCCTGTGCTGCCTGTGTAGCTTGCAGTGCAGCATCCACAGCAGGGGCAGCTTGTGCTGCTTCCATCTGTGCTGCTTGCTTCTCTTGTACTGGAGCAGCCTGTGCTGTAGTGGCCATAGCTGTAGGCACTGCTACCTGACCAGTTAATTGACCAGCTTGTGTGGGGAGCATTTGCCCCGGCTCTACGGGTGTCAAGGCTGATTGTGTTACACCGCCTTCAGGCAGTGCAGGTTGATACATACGTTGGACAGTTGTCTCTGCTACACTTTGCTGTGGCTGTTCTTCAGTAACATCACCGCCCTCTTGCATCTTACGGACTACACCACCTTTAGCCATTTGAATAGCAGCATTTGTATAGCGTTGCATCTGCTGTTGACGCATTGGGTCTTGCTCAATGTATTGCTGGAACTGATTCATGTCACCGGAATAGCCCATAACCTTTGCAATCTTATTCATTGCTTCAGGCTTAAATGCTTTAAACATTGCCATCTAATCAGTCCTTCTGTAATGCTCTATCTAGCTTGTCTTCTAATCTGTGCAGGGCTTGCATGACCTTATCCATGTCGTCACGCAACTCATACTTTGTTGCGTAATCCTCACGTGTTTTGTTCAACAATATCTCAAGACGCTTGACTTCTTTCGCCATAGTCCCTGCCCACCATGCGCCACCTGCAAGGATTACACCAACCAATATGTCAACAAGACTTGTCATTTCCATTATTCAGCATCCTGTATAGTTAGTTCGCCAGCAGCTACCTGACGCATGATTTCTGCGTAATGGCGGTTGGCTGGGTCAAGGGGAACTGATAAAATCTTTCCATCTTGCAAAACAACAGTAAGTGTATACAAGCTAGGATTTTCTTGTGAATATCTTTTTGTTACGCTAACAAAATTCATGTTTACAACTCCGCATCAAAGGCTAGATAAGCTGTTGTGTTTGTAGTTCTAAGCCACGCATATTGACCTGCTGTTGCACCTGTAATATTAACCCTTATATCTAATGCAGCGGGTTCAGAGTTACTGTCTAAAGCCGGAACTGCTGTAACGGTTTTACCGCCAGTTGAATATACTTGATAATCACCAGCAGTTCCACTTGTTTCAAGCGTTGGTTGCGTTCTCATGTCTTCACAGGTATATGTAGCCTGAAACTGTGTAGTATCGTATGTTCCACCGCTTATTAAGGGCATATTTGAACTAGTTTCACTTGGTCCTATTTTTCTATAATACCTCTGACACCTAGCCAACTCATCGCCATAAGACCGATGCTCAAACGGCGTGGCCTGTTCGCCGACTTCTAGTTGTACTCCTGTGAGGTAAAAGGTTGCGCCAGAATTACTTACAAAATCTGTTTGATTGGACGTTCTTGTGGCGTTTGTTGTAATCCAACTATTTTCTGCCCCAGTTGGGGTTCCTGAACCAGACCCTAAATCAAATGCCAATCGTATGCCTATTCCATTATCGGTCAACCACGTCCCTGTTGTGTCGCCGGGGAAAGTTAATGTTTTATATTCCCAAGTATCCGCAACAGATATTGTATATTCCATAATGTAAACGCGGTTTGCGGCAGAGTTTTTTATACTTGCACAAAATGTACCAGTAACACTAGACCTAACCCAAAAAGACAAAGTTACGTTTTTAGCACCTGATGCGCCAAAACCTAAACGGGCAATATTATTTCCTTCAATGTTTTCTGCAATTATTGCGTATTGTGTTGAGGTTGCTGATGCACCTGTACCAATGGTAATTAACAATGAATTTGTGAAACCCGTAGGTGCGGTTGTGCTTTGTTCACCTGTAAAGGTTGCACTGGTTTGCTCTGTAATACCAAAACGGTCAACTGGAAATCCAGTAGCTGAAATAGAACCACCACGTTGATGTATTGTCATCGCACCGTTGATAACAAAGTTCCTGTGTGACAACGCCGACTGCGAACCAATCAGTGCGGCTAGTTCTGCTGCTTTACTCATGCGAGGTCTCCGTGAAATAATACGCTTGAATCACCGTCAGAGAGTGCGCCACCATCTGTATACATGCGATACCTAGAAGCAGTTGTTGTTCTCGCAGTGACGTTGGTTAAGCCAGACAGATAATTACCAGACCTGTCTGCTGTCCCAGTAAAAGAATAATTTGCATTATCAAAAGCATTTGTCACCGTTATAGTATGGTCGCCAGTTCCATTGTCTGTAGATGAGGCCGCACCAAAACTATCCAACAAAGTTGCCGTTCCTGATTCTAATCTTGCCCAAGCCTTCGCACTACCATTCACAACATAGGTAGTGTTTACACTTTCGCTGCCAGCATTGTTGGCGATTGTTGTTACTCTCAGTTCGCTTGCCATTATGCTAGGTCTCCTGTTACCTGAAGCATTGCCACTTCTGTATCATTTAAGGACATTGCGTTACTAGTGCTGGCGGCGTGACCCCCTGTATAATTTCTCTGCGAAGATGTTGTGTAGTAACCCGCTGTTGTAGAACCCACTATCATTCTAGTGTCATTTTCTCCTCCACCATCTCTTATTCCTGTTGTTGTAACATAATCGTCATTAGACAAATTATTAGAATAACTAACAGAAAATATTGCAGTCGCCTCACTTGTATATGATGAGATGTTCAAACTATCTCTTGCCCCAGTTAAACCAACATCATCAATGTTACACCACGCCTTCGCCAGACCCTGCTGAAGTGACTGCGTAGCAGCACCACCCTCGCTGGTAACAGTGATGTCACCGGCACTGGTCTTGCCCTGTAGTTCGTCTACTTTAAGTATGCTTGCCATTATGCGAGGTCTCCAAACAAAATTATAGCAACTTCATCGTAATCTGCGTTTGATGCTGATGTTGTTATTGTTACGCACCTAATGTTTCCAGCGGCAGATGACTTCCAGTTAATCAATCCATTTTCTTTAGCAAAACCACTGTGAGCAAAATCAGCACTAGAAAAAGAATTTGTAAATGCCGTGGTTGCGTCCCCTGTACCCTCGTCTGTAATTCCGCTGACACCGAAACTTACATCTATTGCAGTTGTTGTTGCTTGGTCATATTTAGTCCAAGCCTTCGCCGCACTTTGCTTAGTCAGCGCAACTGGTCCAGTGCCATCCTTATCCGCAATGGTATCTACATTCAATACGCTGGTCATACTATGCTCCAATATCCATTAACAGTGACGGTAGCATCCTGTGTGATAGGCCCAGCCGATACACCATTCTCGTCACTGTCAATCGTAATGTCAGCAGAGATGGTCTGACCATTCAAGCGAATGATGCTGTTGTTACCTTTGAATGGGTAGCGTGTGTCGCTTTCAGTCTTGGTGTAGCTATTGGCAATGTTAAATACATCATACACAACCATCTCAACAACATCGTTGAGTGATGCACCAGTAACCAACACAACAGTTGTGCCAGTCGTTGCAGTATAGTCCGTGCCGGGTTTAAGAAGCACACCGTTCTGATACACATCCAAATAAAGACTGTCAGTGTAGGTCAATACCTTTGAGTCAGCATCACTGCCACTGAAAGATGTCTGACCAGCAGTCGCTTGATATACATAGCGATTGCGAACACCTGTTGATGGGGATTTACCTATGTATGACATCGTGTTTCCTTACAGGTTTTCTTGCTCTGCCAAGTGAGCAGCATAAGCCGCTTTAATTTCGTCAGTGTGTACCGCCGCACAGATAGCTTGCACCTCTGCGCTTTCGCCGCTTGTGTCAGCGTCAGGTGCTACAACGTGCCGTGAAAAACTACGGCTAATCTCTGTGCCATCACGCTTGATGACTGTTGCGGTGCGTACTTGGACGTGCTTGTAGTCGCCTACGATTTCTATTTTATCTTCAATCGTCTCTTCTGTTAGTGCCATTTTTATCTCCTTTGGCTGGACTGTCCGACCTGATGTCCAATCAGGTTATGCAGTGTTATATGAACCAGAAAATAAAAAAGTATTCCCTGATGCATTAGCGTTAGTTGGAACAGAATTGTCTAATGTTCTTAAATACCCACTTGTTTTATTTGACCCTATACCAATCGCAACGCCAGCACTTGTTGATGTTGCAACAGTCATTGGTATGGTGTAGCTGATTGCCGGAGAAGTGGTTTCTGATGTAAAAGGAAGCCCTCCAATTCTTGCTTGATTTGTGTCTGCTGTTGATGGATATGTAAGTGTTCCTGCAATAAAAACAGTCTTTCCAATTTTTACATATGTTGCGTTGACAGAGGTAAAGGACAAACTCCCTGCGCTAGCATCAACAGGAGTCCAAGTCCCTTCCTCATAATCATCCAACGTATTGGCACTACCCGAACCACCAATTTTAATGTCGGTTACCTGACCTATTCCAGTATTTATAATTTGAGTAAGTGCCATATCTACGTTTCCTTATGCGTATGGGCTATCACCAAGAGTGTCTGCATCCCATGCAGCTTTCAACTCGTCAATAGTTGTTGCCGCATCAATAGCAGCAGCAGCCGGTGCATCACGCAGTGCAGTTTTAGTTGCCACAGATGCAGCCTTTGCAGTTGCATCGTCAGCTTCAATCGCCTTCATGTAAGTTACATCTTCTGCATCCAGCAGAGGCTTGCGAACTTCACGAATCTTGTCCTTGAAGATTGCCTTTGCAGAATCCATGTCTTCACTGATTACGCTTCCGTTAAGAGACCATGCACCACGAAAGTGACGGTCAGATGGAACGGTAGCCGTGGAAGCGTCAATCTGGTTCCCGTCCTTATCTACGATGTAGGTTGTTACAGCCATTATAATCTCCTTACGCTGCTAAGTCAGTGGCGTTAATATCATCAGCTATCTTCCAAGCATTACGCCACTCACGAGTGCTTGGTAGCTGTTCCTTGCGGCAAATTACCATCTTGGGTTTGTTGCCATCATTCCAACTTTTCCAGATATGCTGTGGCACATCTTTCATAATCAAGTATTCAATCGCCTGTTCTTCAGTCATTGCCTCAACAGGCTCTGTCTCATGCAACAGGTAGCCACGAGTGTGCTTCTTAAAGTCAGGCTGGGCTTCGTCCTTTGCCAATTCGTGGTAGACCCACACCGGGGGCAGGATACCGCCCTGCATTGCACAGGCCATCCAGTTAGGGTCAGGCACGAGAATCTTGGCGCACTCGTCAATGCTGTCCTCATACACTACGCGGTAATCGGACTGGTGTGCCTCTAGGTTCTCTTTTGCCCAGCACAGCCGGTCAAACAGGTGGGTGCCTTTGAAATCGGGTGTCTGCATTAGGCGAGGTCTCCGTTAATAGTAACGCCCTGTGCCAAATCAGTATTTGCAAAGGTCGTACCAAATGCTTCTATGTCTACAGTAGTTGTTGAAGGCTCGTTAAATACACAAATTCTTGCGCTATTGTTTGATGCTGTTGCGGTACAGGAAAAGTCGTCATTTACCATTGCACTACTAAAGGTTAGTCTAGCGTCACCTGTTCCTTGGTCTACGGCAGATGAAAAATTAAATGAATCATCAAATGCCGCGTCATTGTGGCTATACCTGCCCCAAGCCTTCGCACTACCATTAACAACATAGTCCGTAGTCACCGAACCTGCGGTGCTGTGGGTCAGAGTGTCTGCTACTATTGTTCCAGCCATTATGCGTTCTCCAGTGCGGTCAAGCGTGTCTCAATATTTGCCAGCCGTTGCTCTGTTGCTGCCCCTACGAATGACAGCAATTCCGGGTAGCGGATGCCTTTGCGGTTACGCTCTGTTGCACCCTCTGGTGCTTCCTCTGCCGTGTCATAGGTGTCAGTGCGTGTATATGCTTCCTGCGCTTCCACAGTTACATTACCATCCTCATCTGTTTCTTCTGCAACAGCAGGAACATCAACGCTATGCTCCCACCAAGTGCTGCTAATGAAGAAGGCATAGTCACCAGCATCCAAACCAGCGGCAGTCATAGCTGCCTCAACATCCTGTGCAATCACGCCTGTGTGCGTCCGGGCTGCATCGCCCTTTGCTGCAACCTTGTCATTCCATTTGAAGGTCTTAAACAGCTGGCTGATTGCTTTCGCAGCCGCAATCTCCGCATCTGTTAGGCTGGCAATCTGCTGCTTCTCATTCTGGTCAGATGTTTGGATTGTGCCGTTTGTGGCGTATATGTCATCCCAGCGGGCATCACTTACACCAAAGTCGTGCAAGTCGTCAGCCTTTGCGCCAGTAGATGTGCAGGGAAGGACTGCGCCATTGGTTGCGCCGTATTGGTCAAACTTGATGCCACCAGCTGCCGGGCCGCTTATATATACCCTGCCACCATTGCTTCCAATAGCCCCCACAGTGGAGTTGTCTTTTGCAAACTGCAAAATGTCACCATCCGAAACCCCCCGGTTCAAATAGCCCACTGCGTTGCTGTCAGTCTTGCCAATGAAACGAACAGCACCAGAGCCGCCTCTCAGTTCAATGCCATCAGTTGTTGAGTTTGCGCTGGTTTTTGAAACAAGCAAGTTGCCGCTGCTGTCAATGCGCGCCTTCTCATCATCCGCTATATCAAAGATAATACTAGAAGCACCGTCCAATATAACATCATTAACTGCGGCTTTTAATTTAACTGCGCTATCGCTTTCTAACT
>Ga0222718_10005126_pt1 | contig 10690 bp, 7 predicted proteins | sample C33_27DmetaG_FD_165045 | JGI IMG/M metagenome (GOLD analysis project Ga0222718, IMG submission 165045) | Estuarine water microbial communities from San Francisco Bay, California, United States - C33_27D | ecosystem: Environmental > Aquatic > Marine > Unclassified | place: USA: California... | reverse complement strand
CTTCTTCGCGGCCTTCTTCGCGGCCTTCTTCGGGGCAGTCTTCTTCGCGGCGGTCGTCTTCGAGACCGGCCCCCGAGCAGAGTCGCTCGTCTGGGCGGTCGCGTCGACCATTCCCGGCAACCCGGCGTCGATGCTGCGGCGGGCGGGCACGAATCCGGCGATGACGACGGTCGCGCTCTCCCCCATCTTCATGACCTTGCGCGCGCTCGGAGGTGGCGGATCTGCCATGAGCCGCAGGGGCACGTAGACCCGCACATCATCCACTCTCAGGTATGCCCCATGGGATGAGTAGGCCTCCACCACCCCGGTGCAGCTGGTCCCGACCGGATGCCGCTCCACGAAGTCGAGGAAGGGCACGAGCTCGTTGACCGTCGCAGCCCCCGGCGGCGGCGTCTTCGGGGTGGGCATCGGCTCACTCGCCAGAGGGCTCGACTTCGCCTTCCCAGTCGACTTCGTCTTCGAACTTGACGCGGAGGCGGTAGCGGTGGCCTTTCGGGTCTTCGACTCGGTCGCGCGCGAGGCTTTCGTCGCCTGACGCGAGACGGTGCCGCGTACGGGGGTTCGCGCGACGAAGACCCATCCGACGTGGGGAACGGGTTTTCCGCCGATGAGTCGGCCCTCGTCGAAGAGCCATTCGTGGGTGCCGTGGAACTCCTGGAATGAGTCGTTGCTCAGCACGGTGGCGCCGGACTTCTGCGCGATGTTGAGCACGAAGGCATCACCGCGACCGACGGCGCCGGCCGGTGGCGCGACGAGTTCGTTGTTGGCGACCGCCTCGTCGAACTCAGCTCGCTCGGACTTGTCGATGCGATGACCGAAGGTGGCGTCTACCACCACGGTGACCGGCACCTCGGGGTAATCGGCCATGAACGCCGTCACCGCCTCGCTCAACTGTTGGAGGCTGGGCAGGGAGCGACCTTCGGTCGCGATGTTCGATCCGTCGACCACGATGTGGCTCGGACCTGTGTTATTGGACATGTGTTCCTCGTGTCGGACCCGGAGCGGGTCGATGGGGGTGATCGGACGGCTGCTGCCTCCGAGCGATCGCGTCCGGGTCGTCGTCCGCCTCAGCAGGGCGACGGGTTTGGCACGCGGCCGGTACCTCCATCGTAGAGTCGACGATCGTGAGTTCGACACCCTCTCGATCGCGTCGCGCCGTGTTCTGGGATTTTGGCGGGGTGATCACCGCCAGTCCCTTCGAGGCGTTCAACCGTTATGAGGAGGCGAACGGACTCCCCCGCGACTTCATTCGATCGGTGAACTCGATCGACCCGGATACGAACGCCTGGGCGAAGATCGAGCGGCGTGAAGTGAGCGCCGCGGAGTTCGACTTGCTCTTCGCCGATGAGTCGGAGCGCCTCGGTCATCGCATCCCTGGATCCGACGTCTTGGGCTGCCTCTACGGCGAGGTACGGCCCGAGATGGTTGCCGCTCTCGACCGCCTCCACGACGAGGGCTTCATCCTCGCCTGCCTCACTAACAACGTGCTCGGGTCGACGGGTGATCGGCCCGACGTCGACGACGCGATGCGCCGCTTCGATCACGTCGTCGAGTCATCGAAGGTCGGGGTGCGCAAACCGGAGCCTGCCTTCTACGAGTTGGCCTGCTCGACCGCGGGGGTCAAGCCTGACGAGGTCGTGTTCCTCGACGACCTCGGCATCAATCTGAAGCCGGCGGCGGCGATGGGCATGGCGACGATCAAGGTCGTCGACTGGCGCAAGGCGCTGAGCGAACTCGGCGCGGTGCTCGGACTCGATCTGGTCTGAGCGCTCAGAGTCCGTCGAAGGTCTCGTCCAAGAGGTCGACCAGTTCCTGGTCGTGGACCGTCTTGGACCCCGTCGCCGGCGAGCCTGACTCGACCCGGGCGACATGGCGGAGGTCGTATCCGCGCTCCTTCACCCTCCAGATGCGGTGTTCGATGAACTTCCAAGCGCCCATGTTCTCCGGCTCCTCCTGGAGCCAGACAATCTCGCGAGCGTTCGGGTAGTACTCGAGCACGGCGTACATCTGCTCCGTCGGCAACGGGTACAGCTGCTCCACCCGAACGACCGCCACCGGGGCCTCTCGACGGTCGCGCTCTGCCATCGCGTCCCAGGCGACCTTGCCTGAGCAGAACACGACGCGGCGAACGCTCGCGCGATCAAACACGCCGGGATCGTCGAGCACCTCGCGGAATGAGCCCTCGGTGAGTTCGGCGACGCTCGACCGGGTCTGGCGCATGCGCAGGCCCTGCTTCGGGGTGAACACCACGAGCGGGGTGCGCCGCTCGGAGTGGATCTGACGTCGGAGGAGATGGAAGTACTGGGCGGCGGTCGTGGCGTTGCAGAGCTGGATGTTGTCCTCCGCGGCCAGGATGAGGAACCGCTCGATACGCGCGGAGGAGTGCTCCGGACCCTGTCCCTCGAAGCCGTGTGGGAGGAGGAGCACCAAGGAGTTCTGCTGACCCCACTTGTCCTCGGCGGCGACGAGGTACTGGTCGATGATGATCTGCGCGCCGTTGATGAAGTCGCCGAACTGCGCTTCCCACATCACGAGGGCCTCGGGGTTGGCGTGGGCGTAGCCGTACTCGTAGCCGAGGGCCGCGTATTCGCTGAGCAGCGAGTCGTACACCCAGAAACGGGTGTCGGCGGCGATCTCGTTGAGCGGCACCCACACCTCGCCGGTCTCGTAGTCGGTGAGGGCGGCGTGACGCTGGCTGAACGTTCCGCGACGCGAGTCCTCACCAGCGAGACGAACCGGGTGTCCCTCGAGCACGAGCGAGCCAATGGCGAGCGCTTCGGCCGTAGCCCAGTCGACGGCGCTCTCCTCGCGATAGACGGCGTCACGCTGCTCGAACTGCTTCAGCAGTTTCGGATGGACGGTGAAGCCCTCTGGGTAGGCCGAAAGCTGCGATACGACACGGTCGAGCGTGGCGTGCTCCACTCCAGTCGGGATCGGCGGCAGCACACCGACGGGCTGTGGTGGCTTGGGCGCTTTGAACTCGTCGCGAGCCCGGGCCCGGGTGGCGTCGAGGGCCTCCTGGAGCTTGGCACCGAAGTCGGTGAGCGCCTGCTCGGCCTGCTCGACGTCGATCTCTCCGCGTCGCACCAACGATTCGACGTAGAGCTTGCGGACGCTGCGACGCTCGGCGATCGCCTTATACATGAGCGGCTGGGTGTAGCTCGGGTCGTCGCCCTCGTTGTGGCCGTACCGGCGATAGCAGACCATGTCGATCACGACGTCCTTATGGAACCGCTGGCGGTACTCCCAAGCGAGTCGGGCCACGCGAACACAGGCCTCCGGATCATCACCGTTGACGTGCAGGATCGGCGCCTGGATGGTGCGGGCCACATCGGAGCAGTACTGCGAGGAACGGGCGTGCTGGGGGGCGGTGGTGAATCCGATCTGGTTGTTGATGATCAGGTGGATGGTCCCGCCGACGCGATAGCCGCCGATGTCGCTCATGGCGAGCCCCTCAGCGACGATGCCCTGACCGGCGAACGCCGCGTCACCGTGTATCAGCAGGGGCAGGACCGAGTACGAGAGCGGTGGGTCGATTTGGTCTTGGCGGGCGCGAGCCATGCCCATGACGATCGGGTTGACGGTCTCGAGATGGCTCGGGTTGGCGGCGAGCTCGATCGGGACCTCGGAACCATTGGGGCTGGTGAACAACCCGGAGGATCCGAGGTGGTACTTCACGTCGCCGGAGCCTTGAACGGTGCTCGGGTCGAGGTGCCCCTCGAACTCGGAGAAGATCGCCTCGTGGCTCTTGCCCATGATGTTGGAGAGCACGTTGAGTCGGCCGCGGTGGGCCATGCCGAGCATCGCGCCGTCGAGGCCGGCGTCAGCGGCCTGGCCAAGGATCTCATCGAGGATTGGGATCGCCGATTCGGCGCCCTCGATGCCGAAGCGTTTCGTTCCGACGTACTTGGTGGCGAGGAACTTTTCGAACGCCTCAGCGGCGTTGAGTCGCTCAAGGATGCGCAGCTTGCCGTCGTGATCGATCACCGGGGGTGAGGTTTCGAAGCGCTCCTGGAACCACTGCTGTTCCTCGGTGCTCTGGATGTGCATGTACTCGACGCCGATGGATCGGCAGTAGGCATCGCGCAGCACGCCGAGCAGGTCGCCGAGGCGCATCTTCGCCCGGCCCCCGACCCCGTCGGTGAGGAACTCGCGGTCGAGGTCCCAGATGGTGAGCCCGTAGGTCGCTGGGTCGAGCTCGACCGGCATGATCGGCTCCATCCAGTGGAGTGGGTCGAGGTCAGCGATTAGGTGGCCGCGCACGCGGTGCACGCGGATGAGTTTCGCGACCGCCATCTGCTTGGCGAGCATGGCGTCCTCGCGGTCGATCGGGTTGGTGTCCGGGCGCCACCGAACGGCCTCGTAGGGCACGTCGAGCGCGTGGAAGATCTCCTCGTAGAAGCCGTGTTCACCGAGGAGCAGCTCATGCACGCGCTTCAGGAAGAGCCCCGATTCGGCGCCCTGGATGATGCGGTGGTCGTAGGTGCTCGTGACCGTGACCACCTTCGAGATACCGAACGACGACAGGTTCGAGCGGTCGGCGCCCTCGAACTCGGCCGGGTAGTCGATGCTGCCGACGCCGACGATGACGCCCTGACCGGGCATGAGGCGGGGCACCGACTGGACGGTGCCGATCGTTCCGGGGTTGGTGAGCGTGATGTTCGCTCCGCGGAAGTCATCGACGGTGAGCTTGTTGTTGCGGACCTTGCGGATGATCTCCTCGTAGGCGACGAGGAAACCGGCGAAGTCGAGTTGGTCGGCGCTGCGAAGGACGGGCACGAGCAGGGTGCGGGTGCCATCTCCCTTGTCGACGTCGACGGCGAGACCCATGTGGACGGCATCGTGGCGAACAAGGCGCGGCTCACCGTTGGGTCCGGCGGCGAACCCGTTGCGCATATTGGGGGCCGCCTCGGCGATGGCGCGCACGATGGCGTAGCCGATGAGGTGGGTGAAGCTGACCTTGCCCTGTCCGGATCGCGCCCGGTAGCCGTTGATCACCTTCCGGTTGACCTCGAGGAGTTTCGCCGGGATGTTGCGGAAGCTCGTGGCCGTCGGCACGCCGAGGCTGGCCTCCATGTTCTCGACGATGCGGGCGCCGACGCCGCGGATCGGCGAGCCCTCCGGGTCGCTCGGGGCCGCGACGGGCCGGGGTGTCGGCGCCGAGGTCTCGGGGGCGGGCGCGGTGCCGTTCGACGGCGCGGCGGAAGCGGTTCCGTTGGGTTGCGCGGAGGGGGTCGGCGTCGCGATGCCGTGTGGGCTGGTCAGGTCGGCCTGGCTGCGATAGTCCTCGAAGAACTCCCGCCAGGATTCACCGACGGAGTCGGGGTCCTCGCGGAAGCGCTCGTACATCTCCTCGACGAGCCAGGAGTTCGCGCCGAAGGTCGGCGAGGCGGGGTCGGACACGTCGGGAATGGTACCGGTGGCTGATCGGGCCGGGCCGGTCGTGCCTTGGGTCACACCGACCCGGGATCACTTGGCGCGTTCGCCCCGCAGTTCGATGAGTCGTTTGGCGAGGAGTTCGGACGCGGTGCGACCGTCGGCGATGACGACGTCATCGGCGGCACCGAGGAAGAGCGGCAGCGACATACGGGCGCGGTGTGCCGCGTCACCGGCCGGGTTGACGACGCGGTGGGTGGTGGCCGGGTAGTGGCCATCCGTGGCGAGGTCGAGCATCTCGCCACAGTTGACGGCGATCGAGCCTGGGTCGCAGGGCACCGCGTACCACTCGCCGTCGGTACCAAGCAGTTCGAGACCCGACTCGTCGCTCGCGGGCAGCACGGTGAGAAGGTTGATGTCCTCGTGCGCGGCGGCACGGATCGCGCCCTCGGGGGCGTCACCGGTGAGGGGCGGGTAGCGAAGCACACGCAGCAGCGTGCGCGTGTTGCCTTCGATCATCGATCGAATCGACTGCGAGAGTCGCGCGGCCACCTCGGCCGGTGTGTTGTCGTCAACCCAGCCGAGCAGGGTTGAGGCGAGTTCGCAGGCGATGTCGCGGTAGCGGAGTGCGGCCTCGCTGACCTCGCTCGGGTAGACGGTCGACCAGGGGTAGACGTGGAAGAACTCCTTGAGATCGCGGACGTCGTTGCCCTTGGCGGTCTCGGAGGTGTCAGGAGGGAAGTAGCCCTCCTGCCCGTCGGCGCCGACGAGGTAGGACCGCGCGGCCCCGGAGGTGAAGAACTCCGCCCACTCCGCGTAAACGCCCTCCACCAGCTCCCACGGGAGCGGGTGGTTCACGAGTACGGCGAATCCGGTGTCTCGAAGGCTCTCGGTGAAGGCTCTCGGCGCGGCCGGATCGGTGTAGTCGACGACGGTGGGGATCACGTCGTGAGCGTATCGGCGCGCGGGCGAGCGCTCAGATGCTGCGGTTGACTTGCCAGGCCCCGACCAGGGCGACGGCACTGCCGAGGAGGGCGAGGCCGGCGACCTCCTCCCCGAGCACCGCCATGCCGAGGATGATCGATACTCCGGGGATGAGATAGGTGGTGGTGCTCGCCCGGGTGGAGCCGAGTCGCCCGGTGTTTCCAAGGTGGACCACGTAGGCGAGTCCGGTGCCGAAGATTCCGAGCACCGCGGTAGCCAGCGCGCTCGGCCAGGAGAACTCCGACTGGGTGAGACCCCACAGGCCTGTCGGCAGAGCGAGCAGAGCGGCGCCACCGAGGGATCGTCGGATCACCGGCAGCGCGCCGTGGGCGCGCTGCAGTGGACCGGCGGCGTTGATGGCGATGCCGTAGCAGGTCAGGGCGACGAGGATCATCGCGATGCCAGCGATGCTTGACGACCCCTCGCCCATCGTCGGGAGCGCGATGAGCACGCCGCCGGCGGTGCCGATCGTGAGACCGATGATCCGACCGGTGTTGACTCGCACACCGAAGGCGAGCAAGCCGACCACGACGACGGTGACCGGATTGATGCCGTTCAGCATGCCGGTGATGCTCGATGAGACCCGCTCCTCGGCGAAGGCGAAGAGCGTGAGCGGCAGCGCCATCCAGGTGACCGACAGCAGGGCCGTGGTGGGCCTGGTTTCGGCGGGCAGACGAGTGCGCGCACGAGGCACGAGGGAGAGCACGGAGAATCCAATGGCGATCCGCACCCATCCGATGAAGGCGGGGTGGAACGACTCGAGTCCGACAGCGATGAGGTAGAAGCTCGATCCCCACACCAGGCCGGGCACGGCGAGGAGCGCCCAATCGACGGGTCGAAGGACGACGTCGTCGGGGGAGGTGACTCCGGTGGTCGGGTGCGCGGTCGCCATGGCGCCCGCACTCTACGACCGCTGTCCCGGGCCGGTACGGTCGGCTCCGTGGGAGCGGTGACCGTGACCGATGCGACGATCGAGGACTTCCGGCGTGATGGCGCGACCGTGTTGCGCGGCGCAGTCTCCAATGAGCATCTCGCGCTGCTCGCCGCGGGAGTCGAACGGAACCGTCAGTCGCCGAGCCCGAACGCCCACTGGTACACCGACCCCTCGAGCGCGGTCGGCTTCTGGAGCGACTACGTCACCTGGCGCTCCGTCCCGGAATACGAGCAGATCGTTCGGGAGGGGTCCCTCGCCGAGGCGGCGGCCGCGCTCATGGGTTCGCGAACCGCGAGGTTCTTCCACGAGCACGTCCTCATCAAGGAGGCCGGGGCGACGGAGCGAACCCCGTGGCATCACGACCAGCCCTACTACTGCGTCGACGGCGACCAGAACGTGTCGATGTGGATCGCCCTCGACCCGGTTCCAGAGTCGTCCGCATTGCGGTTCATCGCGGGCTCGCACCGCTGGAACCGGTGGTTCATCCCTCGCCGCTTCATCGACCACGCGCCCTACGGCATGGAGGACGACCGCTACGAGCAACTCCCCGATCGGTTCGTTAGTTCAGATGGCGAACTCGATGGCGAGCGGGTGATCTCTCTCCCGGTCGAGCCCGGTGACGTCGTCTGCTTCCACTACCGCACCCTCCACGGTGCTCCGGGTAACCCGAACGCCACCGCGCGCCGGGCGGTGAGCCTGCGCTGGGTCGGTGATGACGGGGTGTGGGCCGAGCGTCCCTGGCCCGTGTCGCCGACCTTCGAACCCCAGGGCCTCACGGTCGGCGACCCACTCGACGACGAGCGGTTCCCTGTCATCCACCCCTGACCGGTCGGGCCGGTAGGTTCAGGCCCGCATGGCACACGAGTTCATCTACACCTGCTACAAGCTCGCCCGGCACTACCCGCCGGATCGAACCGTCCTCGAGAACATCTCGTTGTCGTTCTATCCGGGCGCGAAGATCGGCGTGATCGGCGGGAACGGGGCCGGCAAGTCGAGCCTGCTGAAGATCATGGCCGGTCTCGACGACGGCTACTCGGGCGAGGCTCGACTCACCCCCGGTTTCACGGTCGGCTATCTCGCCCAGGAACCCGAGCTCGATCCAACCAAGGATGTGCGCGGCAACGTCATGGACGGCGTGGCCGAGGTGCAGTCGATCATCGATCGCTACAACGAGGTCATGGCCATGTGGGCCGACCCGGATGCCGACTACGACAAGATCGGCAAGGAGCAGGCGAGCCTCGAGGATCGGATCGCCGCGACCGATGCCTGGAGCCTCGACCGCAATGTCGAGATCGCGATGGACGCGCTGCGCTGCCCTCCCGATGACGCCGATGTCACCACGCTGTCGGGTGGTGAGCGTCGCCGCGTGGCGCTGTGTCGCCTGTTGCTCAGCCGTCCCGACCTGTTGCTGCTCGACGAGCCAACCAACCACCTCGACGCCGAGAGCGTGTTCTGGTTGGAGCGCTTCCTGCAGGACTACGCGGGCACGGTCGTCGCCATCACCCACGACCGCTACTTCCTCGACAACGTCGCCAAGTGGATCCTCGAACTCGACCGGGGTCGCGGTATGCCCTTCGAGGGCAACTACTCGTCGTGGTTGGAGCAGAAGCAGGAGCGCCTCGCTCGCGAGGAGAAGTCGAACGAAGCGCGGCGCCGCACCCTCGAGCGCGAGCTCGAGTGGGTGCGTATGGCACCGAAGGCGCGCCAGGCCAAGGGCAAGGCCCGACTGGCGGCCTACGAGAAGCTCCAGTCCGAGGCCGAGGCTGAGCGCGACACCTCGAACCGGCTCGAGATCGCCATTCCGCCGGGCCCTCGCCTCGGTGACACGGTGATCGAGGTGAAGAACCTCCGCAAGGGGTTCGGCGATCGGTTGCTCATTGAGGACCTGTCGTTCTCGCTGCCGCCGGCGGGCATCGTTGGCATCATCGGTCCCAACGGCGCGGGTAAGACGACGCTGTTCAAGATGCTGACCGGCATCGAACAGCCGGACTCCGGCGAGATCACCGTCGGTTCGACGGTACAGCTCAGCCACGTCGACCAGGGTCGCGACGATCTGGATGCCGACAAGACGGTCTACGAGGAGATCACGGGCGGCGTCGACCACATGAAGATCGGCAACCGGGAGATCCACGGGCGCGCCTATGTGGCCAGTTTCAACTTCAAGGGCACCGATCAGCAGAAACTCGTCGGCAAACTCTCCGGAGGTGAGCGCAACCGTGTGCACCTCGCCAAGTTGCTGAAGTCGGGTGGCAACGTGCTGCTCCTTGACGAGCCGACGAACGATCTCGATGTCGACACCTTGCGAGCCCTCGAGTCGGGCCTCGAGTCGTTCCCGGGCTGCGCGGTCGTCATCTCGCACGACCGATGGTTCCTCGACCGCATCGCCACCCACGTCCTCGCCTTCGAGGGCGACAGCCAGGTGCGGTGGTTCGAGGGCAACTTCTCGGAGTACGAGGAGTTCCGTCGTCGTGAGTTCGGCGCCTCCGTCGATCAGCCGCATCGCATCAAATACAAGAAGCTCGCCTGATGTCATCCGAGGTCGGCGGCGCCGACGCCGACGACCACCACCTCGCGGCCCGGCTCGCCGGGGAGGCTGGACGACGTCTCGTTGAGCTCCGTGAGGAGCTCTTCTCCTCAGGGACCGACCACTGGAGCGTGAAGGACGCGGGCGACGACGCCAGCCAGGCGTATCTCATGTCCGAGTTGCGACGCCTTCGGCCCGATGACGCGGTGCTGAGCGAGGAGGGTCTCGAGGATCCACGGCGATTCTCGGGTGGTCGCGTCTGGATCATCGACCCGCTCGACGGGACTCGAGAGTTCGCCGAAGCGGGACGCCACGACTGGGCGGTGCACGTCGCGCTCTGGGAGAACGACCGATTTCTCGCCGGCGCGGTGGCGCTTCCGGCCCTCGGGGTGGTGCTGACCATGAATCCCCCGCCTCCGATGCCCGACGGGGGTGGCCGTGACCGGCCGCGACTGATCACGTCCCGCACCCGTGCCCCCTACGCCGCGGCCGTCGTCGCCCAAGAACTCGGCTGCGATGCGGTGCGGCTTGGATCAGCCGGAGCGAAGGCGATGGCGGTGGTGCTCGGCGAGGCCGACATCTACCTGCACGATGGGGGCATGTATCAGTGGGACTCGGCCGCGCCAGCGGCGGTGGCGCTGGCCGCTGGGCTGCACGTCAGTCGAATCGATGGCTCCCCCATCGTCTACAACGATCCGGACCCCTGGCTTCCCGACTTCATCGTGTGTCGGCCCGAACTGGCGGAACCGGTGCTCACCGCGCTCTGGGGCGTCGACCCGCGCTGAGCCCGACGTCACGCGAACTTCGGCTCGCACGAGGTGCGCCATCGACGGACAACAGCGAGACTGCCCGGGTGACGCTCGTGGACTCCC
>Ga0222718_10005124_pt1 | contig 10691 bp, 11 predicted proteins | sample C33_27DmetaG_FD_165045 | JGI IMG/M metagenome (GOLD analysis project Ga0222718, IMG submission 165045) | Estuarine water microbial communities from San Francisco Bay, California, United States - C33_27D | ecosystem: Environmental > Aquatic > Marine > Unclassified | place: USA: California... | reverse complement strand
AAGATATATGGGTCGAGGATGAGGTTTGGATGAGCGAAGAGAACTGCGAATCAGCCACAAAGGGTCACGAGATAGACGAGAAGACTGGGAAGCCCGTAGCTTACCTAGGCCTCGACCTTGCAGCCACCGACGACGTTACAGCGCTGGCGATAGCAACAGGAGACCCTAATGAAGGCGTAGGTATAGAGGTTCACTACTTTCTCCCTGAGCGAGCCGTCAAGCGGAGGCAAGAAAAGGACGCTAACCACATCTACGCTAGAATACACGAGTTCGACAACGTGCACATCACCGAGGGCAACGTAACAGACTATAATGTAATCAGGAGATTCATCAGTGGAAACTATGTCATGGACGGACGAGTGAGGTACGATTCAGACAACCTAATGGAGAAATACAATATAAAAGGAATTGCATATGACCGATGGAACAGTTTGAACCTCATCCGGGACCTAGAGGGAGACTCTGTGCCGTGCGACCCGTTCGGTCAGGGCTATGCCTCTATGTCGTTTCCCTCTAAGGCTTGGGAGAAGCTGGCGTTAGAAGGCAAGCTATGGCACAACGGCGACGAGGTGCTTCGGTGGATGATGTCAAACGTAGTAATCAAACCAGACCCTAGTGGTAACATAAAAGTTGACAAGTCGAAATCTGGCGACAAGATTGACGGGGTTGTGGCTGGAATCATGGCAATAGGAGAGATGCTCACTTTTGAGGAAGAGGAAACACACGACTTCGAGTTTTTTATGCAAGTCATGGGCGCTTAGCATTTTCACAACACCATTGATTTAACTATACTATACTTATGTCACAGAGAAAAAACATACTTCAACGATTGTTTGGTTTTGGAGAACGTAGAAAGTTCCGAATCCCGACATACGCTACATCAGCGAACGGCTGGCTGGGCTCTGTGTATGCAGGAACAAACACCCCGTTGGTTCAGGGCTCAGACAGCTTGCAGCTATCGGCAGTTTACGCCTGTGTAAGCAAAATATCCGACACCATATCCAGTATGGGTGTCTCTGTTGAGCGAAAAGATAGAGACGGCTCTCCAGAAGTCATCAAGGACCACCCGTCTTCTTATTTGCTAGGCGTAGAGCCCAATCCCTACATGGGGGCTTATGAGTTTTGGCAGATGGTTGTTAGCGACGCCCTTTTGTACGGTCAGGGTCATGCCCTTATTACGCCCGAAAGAGATGAGATGTACTGGATTCCCGCCACGGAAATTGATTACAAAATCGACAAAGACACTGGGCGAAAATTCTACAGCTATCACGGCGCCCCGGGGCCTGTGCCTGCAGAGAGCGTTCTAGAGATTAAGGCCTTCCGAGGTGACTCACCTACGAAAGTCCAGCTTCAGAATCTAAAAACAGCTAAATCTGTTCAAAATTTTGGCGCAACCTTTTTTGAAAATGGAGGGATGTTGGGAGGAATCCTGACGACAAAAGAGCCGCTAAGTCTGGAGCAGATGCAGCAAGCTTCTGACCAATGGAAACAAGAATACATGGGCAGCGGAAACGCTCACAAGGTCGCTATTTTAGGGGGTGGCTTTAACTATCAACCACTCTCCGTTCCCTTGGACCAGCTTCAGTTCCTTGAGTCAAAAAAGTACTCCACAGAAGAGATAGCTAGATTCTACTCAGTGCCCCCAGCCATGATTGGCATGGACTCTAATACAGCTTACAGTAATTATGAACAACAAGTGTTGCAATTTTTTCAAGGCACAATCCTGCCTTGGGTGCGAAGAATCGAGCTCGAAGTTGAGCGAAAGCTGCTACGAGACGACAAGTCGCTTTCATGCCGATTCGATGTCGACTCCCTTCTACGCGCCGACTCCACGTCCAGAGCACAGTATTATCATTCCATGCTGCAAGATGGAGTCTTCAATATCAATGAGGTCAGGGCTCGTGAAGGGTTGGGCCCTGTTGATGGCGGTTCTGAACATCACATTCAACTCAATCAAATTCCGCTATCGAAGATGGCTGACTACTCGTCTAGCGTCGCGTCACCAAGCAATAGTGAAAAGCCAAATAGAACTGGCGGAGAGGATAATGAAGAAAGCGAAGGGGTTGACAATAAAATAAAAACAAATAAAAACGAAGAATAATGGCAAGATACGCTTTTGGATTTAGAAATGTCCGAACATCAGATTCAGGTGAGCTGGCCACGGCGTCAAACGCCACGGCAGACACTATTCGAGAGATTTCAAACCCTGTTTACTATGTGCACACAGACACCACTGTGCCGAGCGCAGCCGACGTAAAAGCTTCTTTGTTGGAGGCATTCCCTAACATGACGGCCGACCAAGCAGACGACCTTAAGACAGCCATGGCTGTAGGAGGAGCCAATGATACTGCTCGAGCAGACACCGCAGTAGGGGCTACAAGTTTCCGGCTGGGAAAGGCTTGGTATCAGTACGGACTTGGTTACCACGCGACAAGTTCTACCTTAGCAATCAGTAGTATTACTTGGAAAGACCTAGCTTAACATGGCTAAGTACGGAGGATACCCCAAGGCTGCTCGCAACCGCGCGAAAGCAGCCATCAAACACAAAAAAGAAAAGGGGACGAGTTGCGGGACCAGCGTGGGCTGGACTCGTGCTCGGCAACTATCTAGCGGTGCTAGCCTCGACCTATCAACAGTGAAGAGGACCTACTCGTTCCTTTCAAGGGCTAAGACCTATGACCAAGGAAAATTTACTGACGACAAAGGAAAGGATATTTGCGGCTCAATAATGTATGCCGCTTGGGGCGGGGACAGCATGAAGGGCTGGTGCGAGAGCACAATTAACAAAGCAGAAAAGGAGACCCAAGGGTCATAAACTATCATCGAAATAAATCACAAAACAAAAGAAATGGATAACCAAGAAAAAAGGTTTCTATCTTCGGATTTTGAGGTTCGTAAAAAAGACGGCAAAACTATTGTCGAAGGATACGCAGCTCGATTCGAAGACGAAACGGTGATTGGTGGAAAGTTTGCCGAGCGCGTTGCTCGTGGGGCCTTTGATAAGGCGGACATGGCCAACACGGTAGCTCTCTTCAATCATGACTGGAACCAGCCGCTCGCTCGAGCCGGCAAGGGTCTCCACTTGCAGGTCGACGAAGTTGGCCTCAAGTACCGATTCGAACTGGGAGACCAGTCATACGCCAAGGACTTGGCCGAGAATATTCGAACCGGAAACGTGTCGACTAGTTCGTTTGGGTTTACTGTTGCAGACGACTCTTGGGAGCGTCGGGACAACGGTGTACACCTCCGAACCATTAATGAGGTAGAGACTCTGTTTGACGTCTCGCCTACTACTCAAGGGGCCTATCCCACTACGGAGGTTGGCTTGCGCTCTTTGGAGGCCGCAATGGACCGAGAGGTAGAGGACGAACTTCGAAAGCTCGAAGAAGAGGAAGAGGAAATGAAGATGGAAGAGGAGGAGGAAGAGAAGCCCGAAGAGCGACCCGGCCACTACGAGGACGAAGAGGAGAAGATGGAAGAAGAGGAAGAAGAAAAGTCTGAAGAAGACGACGACAAGGAAGAAAAGTTTATGACGGAGGACGCTCCTCGCCCTCCTAAAGAAGATGAAAAAGAGGAGAAAGAAGAAGATAAAGAAGATGAGCCCGAGGCTCGTAAAACCAATAATTTAAATATGAAAGATTCAGGTAATGCCGCTCCAGCGGTGATTCAGGGCCTCGGCAATCAAGCAGAGGCTCGTGCTGCCAAGGACTTCAACTTTGGCAAGTTTATTAAGGAGGCCGCAAAAGGCCAACTCACAGGTCTCGAGGCAGAGATGTCTCAAGAGGGTGCTAACGAAATGCGCAACGCAGGTATCTCTGTTGCGGGCGGTGTAAACCTCCCCGAGGCGCTCGTTCGTTCGTTGGGTACAGCAACCGTCTCATCTGGCGCAACAACCTTCGGTGGCGCAATCGGCAAGGATGACCAAGGAATCGTAGAGAACTACGCTCCAAACGACATCGCGACTCGATTGGGCGTTCGAAACCTCTCCAACCTCAACGGAGACGTTCAGATGCAAGTTCAGAGCACATTGACGGCAGCCGGCGCAACAGGTGAAGGTGTAGCTCGTACTGAGGGTTTGCCAGCATTCGCCGCTGTTACTTTGAGCCCAACTCGTTACGCTGCACACGTAGGTGTGACTCAGCAGATGTTGGCTCAGTCTGGTGACGACATGGAGGCGTTCATTAAGATGGACATTCGCCGCGCATTGGACAAGCAGTTTAACGACGCTATCATCGACGTAATCGACGACGCGGTGGCTGCGGCAAACAGCACAGCATACACAGCTGGCTCTACATCCCCCCTCGACCTCGAGGAGAATTTGCTCGCTAACGATGTGTCCTTGGACGACATCGTAGCGCTCTGCGACCCACAGGCATACCGCAAGGCTCGCACCTTGAGCTTGGATGCTGGTAGCGGCTTGCTCTATGCTGGCTCTCCAGCCGGTTCGTTCGGTGTGGGTGGTCAGAACAACCCTCGCTCTAGCATTCTGGGATACAACACTGTGATTGCATCTCAGGTTGGCGGCTCAGGAAACGACACATCTGCAGGTGACTTGTTCATGTTTGACAAGAACCAGCTCGTGACAGCCGGATGGGGCGGAATGAACCTCATCGTGGACCCATACACTGACGCAGCTAAGGGCGTCGTTCGAATCATTGCCAACGAGTACAAGGACGTCAAGTCTTTGCAAGGCGCTGGATTCGCTCGTATGACTGGATTGTAATTGACTATATAGGAAACGGGGGAGCGAACGCGCTCCCCCTATTTCCCTCAAGTGGGGGCGTAGGCGCACCGCATGGCAGTACCCAGTGGAGGGTTCGAAACCCTGCCCCACTTCTAAACACACCCAATGCAATGAAGATTATAAAACAACATAACTACTACGCAGAGGATATGCTTCCAAAGGCGACAGTGCGTGAGCACCTTCGCTATGGATTCGGTGATGCAGAGGCGCTTATCGACAACTACGTCGAGGCGGCCTGTGACTACATGGAGACGATTACCAACAGGGTATTCAGCTCGTCAACACCAGCCACCACTCACGAAGACGAAGCGGGCGATTTAACGGTCACTCCTGACGCTTTAAACGCCACAGTGACAGTCTACCTCGACCGAGGTGATTTAAACGCTGTACACGCGCTTAGAGGAATTACTGGGACATGGACGGTGACAAGCATTGAGTACATGAACGACGCTGACACTTACGCGACCTTCACAGACACGAAGGCTCGGGTTCGCCTTAGCGGGTACCCGGTTGAGATTGACTTCACCGAAGCTACGGAGCCTACCGACGCTAACGAATACGATGTTGACCTGTACAAGATTGTCCTCACAGGGGGCGACAACGTGAAGGAATTACCGCACCAGTACCGTCAAGCCATGTTGCTCTTAGTAGGTCATTACGACATGCATCGAGAGGCAGAGGTCATCGGCGCTGTAACCAATGAGGTTAAAGAGGGCGTCCACCGCCTTCTAAGCTCAGTAAGACAGTGGTGATATGGCAGTAAGGAAACGATACCTCAAACTGGGCGACTTCAATGAGAAGATTGACTTCGTCCGGGAGCAGGCCGCAGCGAGCGACTACGACGGTCGTCTCGAGTTTAGCGACGTCAGTATTAAGGAAGGCGTCTGGGCAAGTATCGGGTTTGTTGGCTCGCCCTCTGCTGGTTCGTCTGAAGAAGAGATTGAAAACCAACGCACTGGTAAGATGAAGATTGAGGTTGTTTGCCGATGGCATCCAGACCTGCGGCTCAAGTTCGAGGACAAGATTGTCTGGAACGGCGCTCGCTTCGCAATATACTCCATCCAGCTCGTCGGCAAGAAGCAAGGCTACGCTCTGCGTGCTGAACTCCGCGACGACGACACAGACGCACTACCAACGTAATAAATGGCCAAACAAAACAAGATTACATTCGACACCAAGGAGCTCAAGAAGCTAGAATATCAGATGAAGCGATTCCAGTCAAAGATGGCCTCGAATCAAGCTGAGAAGATTCTAGACAAGGAGCTCAGGAAGGCGGTCAAGCCTTGGCAAGACGCTGTCAACGGTGGGTGGATGTATCGCTGGCTCACTGAGCACGAGGGGCGCATGAACAACCCCTTCGGCAACACGAAGATTAAAGGCAAGCGGAAGTTTGTTTACGGTCGCCGTGTGGGCCCAAAAATGAAGGGAAAGACGGGCGGATGGTTCGCTCACTTTTTCGCAAGCCCAGCGAGGCAACTGAAGCCGAAGCACAAGATTCCCTTTTTCCAGCGGTTTCGCGGGAAGAACGGAACGGTCGCTGCCCTCGCCATAGCTGGCATAAACAAGGTCGTCAAGACGATGGCCAACACAACTTTTAGATAACACTCAAAAAACATAATTATGTCTACTATTTCAAGTAACGCAATGGGCATCTACGCCCTGAACGGAAGCGTAACGTCTCCACTGGTAATCGTTGAGGAATCTTCTTTCTCTACAACAATCCCCTCTGACGTTAGCGATACACAGTACTGGCTCTCAGTAACCTCTACTGGCGGGTTCAACGGTATCGGTGTCAACAATGGAGGTACAGGTGGTAACGCTACAAACACCCTCACATTACTCTCTGCAACTACAAGCTCTACTCTCGACGCTAGCTCTACTATCAACGAGACTGCTGCGCGTAACGGGTCAGGCGGCTCTACCAACTACATCGCTTCTGGCGCGTTCAGCTGGAACATGTCTGTTGACGGATTGCTCGACCTCTCTGCTGGAGCTGGTTCTGCTACCACATTGATTGACGCTGCTCGTAACCAGCATTTCGTAATCTGCAAGTTCACCACTGACGCTGCTGCTGGCTCAAACGAAGCATTCTACGTAGGTCAGTCATTGCTCGAGTCTGTCTCTGCTACTGGCGGGGTTGATGACTTGGCTACTTACTCTGCAACATTGAAAGGATACGGCGACCTGTACAAAGGAGCCTAATCCAATAGGATAATATAAGGGGGAGGCAACACTGTCTCCCCTTTTTTTTCACAGAAAACAACCACACGATTATGGATTTATCAAATAACTTTCGCGGTGAGTACACCGTAACCTTTAAGGGCAAGGAAACCAAAGCCCTATTTACTATGAATGCTATCCGTTTGATTTTGAACGGAGAAAAAATCCAGCTGCCCGACTTCGAGAAGTGGGTGGGCGAGGACCCGCTTACAGCTATACCATCCATAGCATACTACAGTGTGATGAATTGGCACGTACGAAACGGCAAGAAGTTCGGAGCTGCTAAAGAACAGTTCATTGCAGAGATGCTGGACGAGGACGGAAACCTCGAGACTATCTCTGACGCCATCAGTGTCGCAATGAGTACTGGCGAAGAGGGAAAGTAAAAGAGGGCGAATCGTCAGGAGAGCTACCTACCCTTCAGAAGTTATACCATAGCTGTTTGAGGGGTGGGGTGGCCCCTGATGCATTTTGGGGCTGTACGCTTGCCGAGGCCTCGTCCTTTATGGGGGGAGTAGAAGACAGGGATAGAATGCTCTGGAACCACACATCATCCCTTATGGCACTGTACGCGCAGAGTAAATCTAAAAGAGGAACGAAGGTTATTCCATCTCAATTCAATCCTTACGAGCAGGTGGGTAAGCCAGTCAACCAAAAGACACGGCACAACCTGCTTGAGAAATTCAAGAAATTCTAATGGCGCAGAATACAGTTACAACAAAGCTCTTACTAGACTCTAGCCAATTTCAGGCTGGTATGCAGCAAGCTACCAGCAAGACGAAGAACTTTAGTCAGAGTATGTTCCGACTCGGTCGGGACCTTTCGGGAGCCCTGACCCTTCCGTTGGCTATCATCGCCAAGAACGTCATCGACACGGCGCAGAGCTTTGACCTCGCCCAGCGAAAGATTGCTGGTTTGAGTGGCCAGAAGACCGTCTTCAAGGATTTGGCCGCCAGTGCCAGAGAGCTCGGTTCAACCACCATCTTTACCGCGACTGAGATTTCAGAGCTCCAGCTATCGCTAAAGAAGCTGGGGCAGTCGAACAGAGAGATTCAGGCTATACAGGAGACGGTGCTCCAGTTCGCGCAGGCGATGGATACCGACCTTGCTGACTCTGGCGAGTTTCTTGTACAGACGATGAACCGATTTTCCGACTCGCTCGGAGAAGTCGGGGACAAGGGTGAGCAGGCTGCGTACGTCGCTGACCTCTTCGCCTCTGCTGCCGCGAACAGCGCGGTGGACGCCGAGAAGCTGCGTGCCGCATTAAACTATGTGGGTGCTGAAGCGAACGCGGCTGGCTTCCGCCTCGATGAGGTGACCTCAATTATCGCGCTGCTTGCCGACCGTGGCTTTGACGCGTCGCGTGGTGGTACCGCATTGCGCCGTATCCTCGCACAGCTCGCCAAGGACGGACTTTCCGCAAGTGAGTCTATCGAAGCCTTGTTTGACGAGACGCGCTCGTTCTCTGCAGAGCTGAAGCAGTTTGGTCTGCGTGGGGCTGGTCCGAAGGCTGCCTTGGGTGGTCTGCGTGCCGAGTTCGACGCTATGCAGCTGGTGCTTCAAAACTCAGAGGGCTTCCTGAAGAACGTCGCTAACGTAATGGATGGCTCCCTGTTCGCTTCGCTAAAGAAGGTGCAGTCTGCGGCTCAGGAGTTGAGCATCTCAATTGGTGACGACATAACTTCCGAGCTGAAGAACTTCCTCGCCCTTGTTGCCGACATGATTCGTAAGGTAGCCGACCTACCCGCACCCATCAAGAAGATTGTGGTCGGGTTCACGTCATTCCTTGCCCTAATTGGCCCGTTAGCACTAGGCATTGGCGCTCTGGGCCTTGCCTTTACCGCTCTGGGCGGCATACTCGCTGCCAACCCTATATTCGCGGCTCTCGCTGGGCTTATAGCCTTGGGTACCGCACTCGCAGCCTCAACCTATGACGCTGAGACGCTGGCCGACGCTCTCGAAAAAGACAAGGAGGTCATCGAGGCGCTAGGGGGAGTCAGTAGTGAGGCTCTGGATAGAGGTGGATTCAAGGACGAGAACGCGCGACGCGCATCGCAGCTCTTGCAGCGGCGAGCGAAACTGCTTACCCGAATCAACAACCTGCAGAACAACCTAGACTCATACAAGATAGCCGACGAGCAGCGCGGCACTACGTCCGACTATACCGTTGCCACTGAGTCCAAGCTCAACCGCTCCACGACCGCGCTCGAAGGCATAAACGCCGAGCTGGACAAGTTGCTGGGCAAGTCTAAAGAACTGCAGGATAAGTGGAATGAGATTCCAATCGGCCCAGAGGTCCCACAGTGGCTCCTCGATAAAGGCTACGGCGAAGACGGCGCGTTCAAGCAGACACCGCTAGACCCAGAGTGGCTGCTGTCCCAACGACTGGCTGCCAAGCGCGAGCTACTAAAGTCCGTTGGCGACGTAGGTGACTGGTATGACATCTGGTACAACGCTTACGGCACGAACGCCGACGGCTCCATCTTTGGCCTCCAGAACATGCTGGAGCGAGCTGAAGAGGGCGTTAAGGATGTCGACCTGAGCTGGATTGACGAGTTCCAAGACCAAGCTGACCTCGACGAGTTCGACCTGATGTCTGACGAGAAGGCGGAAGCCATCGTCAAGCGTTTCGAGTGGCTGTCTCAGAGGGTGGTGGAGTATGGACAGGTGATGCGAAACATGTTCATCTCAATGGGCGAGGCCCTATCCAGCTTCCTATATGACGGAATCACGAAAACCAAAGACTGGGCAACCTCGTTCAAGGACAACATCCTCGATGCGCTCGGCGCAGTACTCAAAAAGGTTATTGCACTCACCGTTGCCTTCCTCTTGCTCAACGCAGCATCGGGTGGTATATTCGGCGGAGGCATCGCTGAGGTGGCGAACGCTGCACTCAACGGTCAGAACCTAGGACAGTTTATAGGGGCGGGCTTCGGGTTCGAATCTGGCCCACGTTCAGTTACTGTCAATGGGTCACTAGCTGGAACCGATATAGTATTAACGAATCAACGCGCAGGTAGCGCGATAGACAGAATCTATGGCTAGACAACTAACAGACACTACGTATAGGGCTCAAGATGGCACCAAGTACCGAATGGAGCTCTGGGACAACGACTCCATACCCGCAGGGACTCCTGAGAAGATTGAGTTAGACTCTGAAGGCTTCAGGATTCAATGGGAGGGAGACGAGGGCGACCCCTCTCTCTCAATGCTGTCATCCAGCTGCAACTTTACCATGCACATGACCCCAGCTCAGCGTGCAGACTTCATCGCTGCTGCGTGGGGAGACGCCGAGTACAACGTGATGGTTAGGCTGTACAGAACCAACGACCTAGACAACGAGTCGTTATTCTGGGCTGGGGTGGTGTTGCCTGAGACGGTCAAGGAGCGCATCGAGGACGGCTACGTCCAAATTGATGTCAACGCGGTAGACGGCTTGTCTCTTTTGAAGGAAATCAACTTCGTGGACGACTCCCTGAACCGATACAGTGGTGAGAAGGATGCGATTGAGTGGATTTACGAGTGCCTCAAGAAGGTGCCTACCCACAACTACATGTTCAGCAACTTGGCCCTTGACATGTTCCTCGAGGAGCGAATGATTATGCGCCCAATCACAGACGCATACCCAGCGTTCGCTAATACGGACGCGGTACTCGATACGCTCCAGATGCACTCCAACTCACTCTACCAAATACGAGTGGAAGAGGCTCGCGAGCGAAAGGGATTC
>Ga0222718_10005122_pt1 | contig 10693 bp, 12 predicted proteins | sample C33_27DmetaG_FD_165045 | JGI IMG/M metagenome (GOLD analysis project Ga0222718, IMG submission 165045) | Estuarine water microbial communities from San Francisco Bay, California, United States - C33_27D | ecosystem: Environmental > Aquatic > Marine > Unclassified | place: USA: California... | reverse complement strand
GCCACCAAACTCGCTAGTGTCATTGAGCCATTTGCAACAGAAACCGAAACGTTGTACCATGTGTGTATTATAACAGATATTTGTGATATGTCTAGTCTAGCAGTGTTTCCATCATGGCCCAGTGTCCGATGATGTCACTACAATGCAGTTTGAATCCGTGCTCTCTGTCTATGTCACGTAAGATCTTGTTGGCCTTGGCCATGCTCAGTCCTACGTTTGCTGGTAATTGCAACGCATTTATTGTTTTTCTTTTGAGTGCTGTTGCGGCCTGTACTCTATGCCACCCGTCTGTCAATAGATAGTAGCCTGAATCTTTTATTGGTGTCACGAGTATTGGATCCCAAGCACCGTCCTTTTTAAGTTTGTTGATCCATGTTCTCTTCTCTTTATTGAGTGGACGTTCAACACCCAATCCCATCTCTGCCATGGTCACTAACTTGCTTAACTCAACTTTAACTTTTTTGATCTTAATCCGTTTCATAGTCTATCGAATTGATGTCTGTTATGATCTGCCATTCCGGACCATTGGGCAATGGTTTCCTTTGTGGATAATCGTTCACGTCTGACATTTCTCTGTACTTGTTGGCACAGGCAGGACCACAGAATGGCCTGATTATACGTTTGTCGTATTTGGTGTCGTGTAGGCTGTCGTACCAGTATATTGCGTTTAAGAATTGTTTGTTGCAGACGTAACAGATGTGTAGTTTAATCATTGCCAGGTAACGAAGTCATCTGACTCATGCCACCTGTGTTCACGTAGCCGGCCTTGGTCCTGTTTTGCTCGGGTTCTTCGTCTGACACTAGTAAGATGTCATTCTCGTCAATCATTCGTACTTCTAGTTCCACGCCCTCTTTCTTGACCTTGAATCCTCTGCTCCATCTTCCGTGTGACACCATTACCCATTGTCCCACTGTGACATCTTCCTGTTGATCCCCGATGGCGTAGACCTTGCCCCATCTAGGATGTATGCCCGATTCTGAGCCATCATCGTCTGTGAGTATGATACCGCCCTTGGTCTTTGTCTCTCCAAAGTGCATGTCTGATACCAACACCCTTTTCTTTAGTGGTGTGATGTCGTAGTCGACGGTGTATTCCTTACCACCGTGTGATCCAAATCCTTTTGCCTGTAAGTCTTCTAGTTGTCCCATTATAGGATTATTATATAAGATTTATTCTAATCCGTCAAGAGCGGCGTCTATGCCTTTTTTGGCTGTGCTCTCTGTTTTAGGTTTGGAAGGTTCCACTGGCTTTACTTCCATTTTCTTGGTCTGTGGTGCAACGGTTTTCTTTGGTGCTGGCTTGGCCGCCACCGGTGTCATCTTCTGCACTGTCTTAACTGGCTCCGCCTTAGGCGCCGGCATTGGTTTGCCTCTGTTTGGTGTATCACTGACCATTCCCTTTGGTTGTTCGTAGTACTTCTTGATGATCTGTTCCTTTGGTGTCACAACTTGTCCACCTGCTCCCAACACATCTCCCCTTGCGTTGACATTCATATTACCAACCGCTTGAACTGACTCGTTGGCCGCTCTAAGTTTCTCTATGTCAACCATACGTCCTTGCATGGTCCTATACATTCTTTTTCTTGGTGCTCTTGCTACCATAATAATATGCTCCTATATTGATTACTTATCATCGCAAAAATTCGGTGACATCCAAATTGTACATCATGGGATTTATCTTGTGAACTCCTATCAGGAACAGGCAGAAACTGGCCACGCTTGATCCCCTGCCAACACCCCATACTATGTTATTGGCTCTCAATGTGTCTACAAAATAGATCAAGAACTGCAACACTCGTATAAAATTTTTCTTTTTGAACAGATCATATTCTATCTGCACACGCATTTTCTCTTCATCGTTTTGACACTTGTCCAACAACCATTGCAGTACGTTAATTTGGTAATACTTTTCAGGCATGTGCCATTGCTCGCAGTTGTTCTTGTCGAACTCTTCTGGTTTTGGCCTTTTTGGTGCTGTGTTGATCACAGGTAAGTCTATGCCCAGTTCTTTCAAACTTTTTGAATATTTTTCTATGTCGTTGAAGTACAGTTTTGATATGTCGAACTCAGGGTTTGTGTAAAGCAGATCAATTGCATCCTCCTCCGAGAATATCACATCGCCATGATCATTTATTTTTGTTTTTTCCGCCATCTAAAACCTTTGGTTGAAACTCGAATATTTTAGCATGGTACTCGTGCTTTTTGTCAACTGGAATTTCTTGATTGTCCCAACTGAAGTGTCCTGTATAGATGCCTTTGTCAAATTCTTGATCATATGTTGCCGTGTCTGCCCTCAACCACCATGGATCAAATTTACTGTATTTGTTTGAAAACCAATCGGGCCTATCTAAAAGTATAAGCTCTCTGCTGTCTTTGTCAACCTTATAGGTAATACCATCGCCCTGCCATGATGATAGCTCTATGTGGTTTATAACAATTTTACTGTCCAAGATAGAGTTTGCCTTACAGAAGCAAACTGCGGCCATGATTTGGTCATAGGGAGGTTTTGGTAATTCAATGAATCTATTAATTGTTGATTTTTTCAGTATTGCGTAAAGAGGTTCATCTCTCCATGTAGTAATAGTGTTGGCAAACACCTGTTCAAAAAGATTTTTTAGCCTATCAAAGTAATTGGTCTGCTCCTTAAGGTTTGCAGTGTGTGGTGTCAATGAAATACGTACTTTGTATTTATTGGAAAACAATTCTCCATCAACAATGATAATGGATTTGAAATTTGTGTCCCAGGTAAATGTGTTTGACATCGAAAACTATTTACTAATCGATGTTGATGAGGTCTCCGATATCTGGTTCGTTCCTCAACTTCTTGTTATTCTTGTGCCATTCCTCTATTCGTCTTTCTCTGATGGCATTTCTATAAGTGTTTAGAGCAAACTGTAAATTGGCCAACATATCAGGATTACGACCTCGCCTTGCGATCGCAACTTTTTTCGTGAGCTCCTTGATTCTTTTTGAAATATCTTCCTCGCTCATATTACCTATCTCTTCTTGTAATGGATGGAAGTACATAATACTCCTTTACTTGTTAGACGTACTGTTTGCCCAATTGGTGCATTAACACAGTGGTGCCACCGTCAGGTGAAAGGAATTCAAAAAGGGCCCTTCCAAGTCCTATTGTGACCTGATCTGATGTTCCATCACTTCCTGTTACGTTGTCTGATTTTATCACAGCACTAGGGAATGTCAATATTCCTGTGGATGTTGGATTAACTGTGATGTCTAAAATTATTCTGCCAACAGCACCGGTTGGAAAATTTGAAAATGCAAAGGTAGTATCTGCTGTGATTGTCAATGTCTGATAATGACCATTCTCGTGATTCAAGGTTACCGAACCACTGGCAACCGTGCCATGTGAGTAGATGGTTTCTGAATTGTCCTTTAACTGTGCGTTTTGTATTGTGTTGCCACTGAAATTGTTTGCGGCGTTGAGATTTGCCTTGTTTGTCTGCATTGTTTCTATCTCACTTTTCGCTTCAGTGAAATTGTTTTTGATCGCATTAAAGTTGTCTCGAAAACCTTGTGAACTATTGTCTTGTCCTGACTTAGGATATGTTTCGTCTATGTTTCCTGGTACTATGCTACTAGCCATTATTGTATTCCTTTATCTCTAAATTTCAGATATTTATCGTTGCTTCTTTCCACTTTGATTATTGTGCCCGCCTGTGGCACTTCTTTGGTAAAAGTGATCGTTGTTTTTTTGGTAGTGGTGTCGTGCGAAAGAGTGATGCCGAGCTCATGGTCCGCGGATCTAATTGTGCCGTCAGCCGTAAGGTAAGTTGGTTTAATGTTGTTGTCTGCGGTCACGCCCGGTCCAACATAGACTATTTGTACGCCCTCTTTAACAAGGATGTCTTCTTCGTGTATCAGTTCAGGCACCACAAAACTTACAGTGGATCCATCACCTGTGAAAGTGTCTGTGGCCACTTTGCTTTTGCTTACAACGTACCTATCAACTATAAATTCTATGTTTTTAAATTTCAATGCTTTATCTTCTATCCTCTTTTTGACCAAGGCACTTTTTCCGGGTTTGCAATAGCAAACTGGCACAGCAGTCACGAAGCCCAGTGGAGCCAGATCACCTGCCTGTGTTGTTTTCATCCATAAAGGCAAGTAATCCCACTCTTTGTGTCCTAGGCTTTTTAATCTTGAACGCATGTTGGTAACTGCATTAGGGTATACTGTTTCAATAAATCCCAAGTCAGCACTCAGTTGATTCGCGTACCTGACTTTGGAACCAGACGTGCTAAATGACAATCCGCCATCTGTCGTGACTTCATAGTTCACGTAATCTGCCGTGGCATTCATGCTCGATGCCCTAGGACCAAGTACAGGTTTGGCAACTTCCTTTCTTAAATTAATAGAACTTGATATTGCATCTCCCTTGGAGTTGACCATCGTGTCTTTCACTTCTAAATATACAACTTCGTATTTTAATGTTGTGCCTTCCTTGGCAATCGCTGTTTTTAAGTCTCCAAAATAAAATGTTTTTGGCGAATGGTTCTGCTCCATCTGTTGCTGGAACGTGGTAAGTGTCTGTGCCTCGAGGCCGGCCATCATGAGCATGTCAGGTTTCAACTGCATTCCAAAATTGCTGTCTTCCGATCTGTAAATATTTTCCATTGAGTTGATGTTTGGATCTTGTGCTATTTGGTAAAAGATATTCTGGTCGATGAATGACGTTGCATGTCCGGTCATGTTTCCATACTCTATCTGTGTATAAGGAATATCAATGTTGAGTGTAAATTCTTTTGAAGTGGCCGCTGATTGATATTGGTCGCTGGCTGTAATAGTAAATGTGAAAGATCGGGTTGAATCTGTGAAGTCACTAGGATCTATTATGCCCACTAGGTTGCCTTGGCTGGACAGCGTTATTCCGGTTGGTAAAGATCCAGAAGTCAGAGAATAGGTCAATTCTCGGTCGGATCCTTCCGCAACTGCTTCCACATTCAGTGTGCTGGGAATGTCCGCCTTAAGTGTGCCTATTGTAGATGCTGTGGTGAATGAGATTCCTATGTCAACCTCACCTATTACTTTCATAGTGAAAGACTTGTCAGTAAAAACATTCACTCCAGGACTTATCACTCTGTTTGCTCTCACGGTAAAGGTATGTGTGACCTCAACAGCAGACTGTCTGGAAAGCACACCATATATTTCACCAGAATTAATATCTATAGAAAGTCCATTGGGTAGTGCTCCTGACTGTATGGAGTATTCTAAATCGGCCTGCAATGGATCAAAATCATCAACATCAATTTTTATAACAACTGCGTTGTCATGCCTAAATGAACCAAGATCGGATGCTGTCCGAAACACAGGTCTCCTGTTGGCACTTAGGTCCATGGTCAAAGGAGAACTGTCTATCTCAGTTGCATCGATCAATATAACACTGTTCGATACCCTAAAGAAATCAGCGGAATACACAAATATTGAGTTGTTTTGCTCAACAAAACTCGTGCCATCTGAAACTCTTATTATAAAATCAAAATTCTTACTGACACTTTTTGTTGTAACTGTTCTGTCATATATCCCATCAAACTGATCTTCTGTTCCTGTACCATCATAACCACCACGCTCAGCGAAACGTTGATCTTCTGTTAGTTGAACAATACCTGATATGAGACCAGATTTTGTCATTGTAACACCTGGAGGTAAGGAACCTTGCACAATTTCATAAACAAGACTCTGTCCTGCCCTCGTGTCAGTGTCGGTTGCCTGAACCTGGAATGAAATTTCCGCTCCATCAATGACCCAATACAGGCCAACACTGGTAGAGTCGTCTAACTTTAGTTGTCCTGATGCAGTCGTAAACACTGGAGTGTCTGCGCCCTGAACATCAAGTGAAAAAGTTCTATCTGTAATCTGGGTACCGGCCGTGGCTCGCACGACGAAGGTGTAAAGAGTTCTTTTGGCAACCTCAGCCGGAGTACCCGTCAGTAAGCCTGTAGACGTCACCTGCATTCCTGCGGGTAGGCTTCCTGCAATCACGGAGTAAGTGATGGCCGTTGAATCGCTTGTATTCGCCTCCAATTGGAGAGAATACGCTACTTGTTCATCAATAGTTGCAATTTTACCTGCTGTGGTAGACCACACTGGTGTTGCCATTACTTTACTCCTTACAAGGGTATTTATTGCCAATTAAAGTCTATTATTCTGTGTACGGATCCAGTGTTCAAGGTGTTGTCTGAGGTCTTCTTTCTCAATCTTGTCAGTAGAACGTCGTATGGCCTCCTCCAAGCGTTTTATCTCGGAATGGGCAGATTTAGGCCTATTACGGTCGTTGTAACGTCTTCTCATTTGCCTTTCAGGACTTTATTGATTATCTATTACGATGCGTTAAAGTATGGTATAACTGCATCCACACCACCAATTTTGATCTTCAGATAGCCAAGCGGTCTTATCTCATTTGCAGAATCAAGTGGCAAGTGTGTCGCGGCACCAACTGCGCCAACCGTGGTCTGTGTGGCTGTGTTGAAATCTACCACACCAGTACCCTGTGTGCTGATACTGATGTCACCATTTGACGTGTCGTTCTGTATTGTGTCTGCCCTAACGGTTGTTGCTTGTAATAAAGTGATGTCCGCCGCACTTGAAATGATCTTCTTGTTAAAAGTGATGTTCTGTCCAGTGGCCGCGTCTATGGTCATACCACCCGATGTGGCAGATAAAGTGTTCCCATCTAATCTCAAGTTGTCAACATTAAGTTGTCCTGTAGTTGTCTGTGTCCCTGTTGCAGTGATTGGACCAGTCAACACAATCGCTCCTGTTCCAGCAGGATCTATCGTGATGTCACCGTTGGAGTTTGAGATGAACGTGTCCGCGTTCACAGAACCTTTGACAATCAGGTCGCCGTCCACTGTGCTGTTGCCAGTCAGTGTGTGGTTTCCTGTTGTGGTTATGTCAGCAGTTGTCAATGTGCTTGATACTGATGCTGTTCCTGTAACGGCAGTGTTCGCATGTAATTGTATTGTTCCAGTGCCACCTGGATTCAATGTAAGATCACCATTTGATGCAGTAGTGATGTCTGTGTCATTGAAAATCAAATTGTCAACGGTCACGTTGCCCGTCATTGTCGCACCATTGATAGTTGGTGCAGTTAATACTTTGTTTGTCAATGTCTGTGAACCAGTGAGTGTAGCAACTGTTCCATCTATGGCGATGGTCACTGTATTACCTGTACCTGCAGTTGTCACACCTGTTCCACCAGAGAATTGTAAACTCTCTGAATCTAAGTCTATTGATAGAGTTGTTGAGTCATCACAGGCAAAGTCTAGATCCTGTGCTGTAACCTGTGAGTCTACATATGCCTTGATAGACTGTTGTGTTGCCAACGCAGTAGCAGAGTCACTGCCCATTGCGTCTTCGTCTAATATGGCTGTCACTGTAGCGCCAGATGCCAAGGCAAGTGATGTGCTCAATGTAGCCGCACCACTTATTGATGCCGTGCCATCAACCACCAAACCTTCGTTTATATTCACTATCGTTGAGTCGTCGGAACTGATCGTGGTTCCATTGAATTTTAGTGCACCAAGTTTGATACTTCCTGTACCGTTTGGTGTGACCGTTATATCACCGTTGGTGACACCAGTAGTAATGGCGAAGGTATTAACATCTAAATTTGCGTCCAAAGTGTTGATGTCATTATCGCTACCGTATAATTCTATGAAATTGTCATTAATTTTATCAAAAGCCGTTCTCAACGGGTCACCTGTTCCATCGTTAGCACTGGAACCAATATTGATGTTTTGTCTAGCCATAATTGTTTAAATCCCTTTTTTTTGAATATTTATTTTAAATTTTATAAACCTAATGTAATTATTATAGGTCAATCAATGTTCTTTGAAATTTGAACACAGTGCTATCACTGGTAATGTTAGTAGCCAATAGTCTTACGTATCCATCATCTATGTCTGCTGTGAAAGTGCATAGAGGATCAGTGTAATTGGTAGTAGATCCAAAAGTGGTCAGGTAGGCCTCGATACTACTGTCCGCACTTGGTCCGTGTATCAAGTTTGCCTCAACAATCTCAAACCTATTGTTTGTTGAATCTGATATTGATATGTAGTATTTTGCACTTCTGTAAGTTGTAGAGTCAAAAGAATCAATCTGTGTGGTTGCGGATGTGGCAACTGTTGTGCTGTTGTCGTTTATGTCTGAATGGTTAAGGGTGGCACCTGCTGTAGCAAAGCCAAGATTACCACTGCCGTCCGTTTTTAGCAACTGTCCGGTGCTTCCGTCTGAAGTTGGAAACTTCAAGCCATTTAATGCAACTGTCCCGGTTCCGTTGCCAGAAAGTTCTAGATCGGCATTTGATGCGTTGGAACTCACTGTGTTATCTGCTATGGTCACTCCATCTATGGTCATGGAAGACGTTGTAGACAATGTAGTGAAAGACCCTGTCGAAGGAGTTGCACCACCAATTACAGTGTTGTCAATGGTACCACCATTGACGTCTGCCTTTGCGACTTGCACAGATCCTGTGCCTGCAGGTTCTATGACTAGGTTTGAATTTGATGCTGTAGTTGTAATCTTGTTGTCCGTGATGTTGATGTTGGAATCTATAGTAAGATTATCTATTACAACCGAGCCTGTTCCGCCTGGTGTAAGATTTATGTCTGCGTTCGAACTAGAACTAATTGTGTTGTCCTGTATAGTTAGGTTGTCTATGTTTGTGGTTGTAAGATTTGTCGTGCTGGTGACACTCAACGTTGAAAGGGTTGTCAATCCAGAAGGCACAGCCAGCGTAGAACTAAGATTTGTTGCTCCTGATAGAGTTGCCGCACCAGAGACATTTATTGTGCCATCGACTATAAGGCCTTCGTTGATGTTGATTGACGCAGAGTCATCAGAACTGATTGTAGTTCCTTTAATTTTCAACGCACCAAAAATTACCGAACCAGTGCCACTAGGGACCAGGTTGATATTTTCATTTGATCTGGTGCCTTCTATGTTGTTGTCATTGATTTTGATTGCAGGAAATGTAACAGATCCAGTGCCAGATGGCACGAACACTATGTCATCGTTTGATCTTGTGGCACTTATCTCGTTACCACTGAATGACAGATTTCCTGAAAACAACGGAGAAGCGTAAAGTTCCGTAAAATTGTCATTTACCTTGTCCATAGCAACACGTAGAGTGTCGCCTGTCCCGTCATTTGCGTTTGATCCTATGTTAAGCGTTTGTTGTGCCATGTCTATACCTTGATTGGTCTCCTTACAAATTTAACAACTTGGTTGTTTGTGTTATTTACTTGTCCTAGCAATCTCACATCACTACCAGATACGTCTGCTGTTATGTCAAGCGTGTCATAAACGGATGACCCGTCACCTGCACCGTTGTCAACACCTGCAAATACACTGACAAAGGCGCTGACACCGTTGGTGGTCACGTTGGCTTCGATCAATCTGTACCTGTCTGCTGTTGCATCGGAAATCTGTAGTATGTACTTGCAACTCCTGAACGAGGCGTGGGCAAAAGTGTCAATGACCTGAGCGGCCGATGACGCCCCTGAAACTGTTGCTGTACCATCTGTAATTTCTGTGTGGTCAAAAAGTATTGGAGAAGTGAAAAAACTCAATGTTCCTGACCCGTCTGTCTGTAACACTTGTCCTGCGGATCCATCAGAAGATGGAGTCTTGATGCCGTTGACTGCCACTGTTCCTGTGCCACTACCGGTCAACTCAATGTCATCGTTCGACCTGTTTGCGGTGACCTCATTGTCAGTGATCGTGACACCGTCTACAGTCAGTGTTGGATCTGTGATAGTGACAGTTGTGAAAGTTCCAGCCGCGGGTGTATCAACACCTATGGCAGTGTTGTCGACTGCACCGGCGTTCATGTCGATTTTGGATATCTGAACAGAACCTGTGCCATTTGCTGATAAAACGAAGTCGTCGTTTGACCTTGTGACCTTTATGATGTTGTCTGTTAGATTGACGCTGGAATCTATTGTGAGGTTAGACACATTCACCACACCTGTTCCACCTGGTGTAAGATTTATGTCTGCGTTAGAACTAGAACTTATGATGTTGTCATTGAAAAGTAGGTTGTCGAAAGTTGTTGTGCCAACGAAAGACGATGTGCCTGACACAGTCAGCGTGGAAAGAGTTGTTGCTCCTGTCACACCCATGGTAGAATTCGCTGTTACTCCTGATGTAAAAGTGGCCGCACCTGTATCTATACTGCCGTCCACTATTAAGTTTTCATTGATGTTGACTATGCTAGAATCACTTGACACGATAGATGTTTGTGTGAATCCCAGACCATCAACAACCACACGTCCTGAACCACTGGGAACTAATTTGATGTCATCGTTTGACCGTGTTGTCTTGATGTTGTTGTCATCTATTGTGATAGCAGGAAATGTAACTGATCCAGTTCCTGATGGTTTGATCACTATGTCGGCGTTTGACGCAGTCGTGCTTATGTTATTTTGAATAACATTTATATCTGACACCACAGATGGTCTAGCATACAACTCCGTGAAGTTGTTGTTGATTATGATGCCCGCACGCCTTATGGTATCGCCTGTGCCGTCATCAGCCTGTGCTCCGATGTTGATTACTTCCTGGGCCATGTTAGATACTCGCTAGTGTGATCTTTTTCCATATCACTGTTGAACCATCATAGTTCGCAGTGCATACATATAAATTTGTTGCGTCCCAACTGATTGAACCA
>Ga0222718_10005121_pt1 | contig 10697 bp, 13 predicted proteins | sample C33_27DmetaG_FD_165045 | JGI IMG/M metagenome (GOLD analysis project Ga0222718, IMG submission 165045) | Estuarine water microbial communities from San Francisco Bay, California, United States - C33_27D | ecosystem: Environmental > Aquatic > Marine > Unclassified | place: USA: California... | reverse complement strand
CAAAATCCGTGCGCACTACTGCTTGGCAAGCAGCCAGTAGCGTTACAATCCCAACCAAAAATATGGCGTTTACCAAAATACGCCGACCATTGTTACGCCACATTCTCACGTACGATTCCCTAGGTAGACCCCGTGTATTAACGTATCCTATGAAGATCAGACCATCTGCCTTCCCTTTTATCGATACTAATCTCCCAAAGGCACTTCAGAACAGTGAACCAGTTATACAAAATTCTAAATTTATTCGTTTGGTTCGCGGCGATCGCGCTTCCTTTGCAAAGCCAGGTCGCTATGGCTCAAGGCTTTGGGTTGATCCGAGACACCGAAATCGAAGAAACGATCCAAGCCTATGCCAACCCTATTCTCGAAACGGCCGGGCTTCCACCGCAGTCTGTAACAATACGCATAATCGCCGATAACTCTCTCAACGCCTTCGTCACCACAGGAAACCGCATGTTCCTGAATACTGGTACTTTGATGGCGGCAAACAGTTCGTCGGAAATCATTGGAGTAATTGCCCACGAGACCGGGCATTTGGTTGGAGGACATACTGTAACATTCAGCGATCAAATGGAGGCTGCGTTACGTACAACGTTACTTACGACACTCCTTGGAGTAGCGGCGGGTGTGGCAACCGGCAACGCTGATTTGGGAATGGCAGTTGCGCTTGGCGGCCAGGGGACGGCACAAAGGCAAGTCTTGGCGTTCAGCCGCGGTCAAGAGTCATCTGCCGATCAATTTGCCTTAAAGGCACTAGACCAAACGGAACAGTCTGCCGAAGGATTGTACAAATTCTTTGAAAGAATTTCGGGCCAAGAACTCCTTATTACGGATCGCCAAGACCCCTACATACGTACCCACCCCCTGACACGAAACCGCATGACGTCTATTCGGGCTCACATAGATCAATCACCTTACTCGGAGATCGCTCCAGATGAGGGTTTGGAGGAACGACATCGCCGCATGGTCGCGAAACTATACTCATTTCTGAAGCCCCAAAACTCGACACTTCAAAAATACCCGGGATCAGATGTTAGCTTGCCCGCTCGCTACGCTCGGTCTGTAGCGCACTATCGACGTGGGCGTCTTGACTTGTCAGTCCCTCTTATTGACGGACTCATACAAGAACGTCCGGACGACCCCTACTTCTGGGAACTGAAGGGACAAATGCTATTAGAAAATGGTCGCATCCCAGAGGCAATAACCGCTTACAAAGAAGCCACACGCTTATTGCCGCTCGCGCCTCTTATACTGGTTGCTATGGCCCACGCCATGGTGGAGTCCGGCGACCCAGCGTTTACGCGAGAAACTCAAGATGCCCTGAGGATCGCGTTGCAAATTGATCCTAACGACATTTTTGCTTGGGATTTATCAGCAAAATCATATGCCATTAATGATCAGCTTGGCTTGTCTGCGTATGCTGCCGCCGAACGAGCTCTTTTATTAGGGCAGTTTGGAGATGTCGTTCGCTTTACTCGCAAAGCCGAAGAAGAACTGCCTACTGGAACCCCTATCTGGGTTCGGCTTCAAGACCTCAAAACTGTTGCTCGCAATTACATTGAGGATCAGAGAAATCGCCGGAGATAAAACCGGCGCTAGGCCTCATTTTTTGCAAACCCACTGGACTTAGGCGGCACAAATCTCCATACCAACGCCCGTAACGATGAATTCAGGATATTTATCATGAATCTACTCCCTTCAAGGCCTATCTCCTTAACTTCGGCTGTTAGGCATATAGGTGGTTTCGCAGCCATCATCGGGATCCTTTTTCACACCTCGGCCCTGGCAGATGATGGAAATTTCTCAGCGTCAGAAACCCAACAGATTAAAGGGTTAGTGCGTGAGTATATTCTTGAGAATCCAGAAATTATTGCCGAAGCAATAACCCTGCTTCAAGCGAAGCAAGAGACAGCCAAGAACGACAGGCAAAGAGCAAATATCGCACAGCTTCAGCCTGCTCTCCTAAACCCACCAGAGAACACTGTTATCGGAAACCCCGACGGCGATGTCACTGTAGTCGAGTTTTTCGACTACAATTGTGGATACTGCAAGTCGATGTTCGACACTGTCCTCGATACACTGCAAGACGATAAAGAACTTCGATTAGTGCTGATCGAGTTTCCCATTCTTGGACCGAACTCTGTAGCAGCCGCAAAGGCAGCTCTCGCGTCTCGCAACCAAGATATGTATGGGCCGTTTCATCAAGCGATGCTGACCCATCGCGGCGCTCTCAATGAATCAACAATTATGACTCTCGCCCGGGGCGTCGGCTTGGACATTGATCAACTTCAAACAGATATGAAAGACCCTAGTATTGACGAGATTATTGATAGAAACCGGGCGATCGCACAGCAGCTAGAGATCAACGGCACGCCAGCTTTTGTTGTAGGTGACGCACTCGTGCCGGGAGCTGTATCGCGCGAACAGTTTGATCAATTGATTGAACAAGCCAGATCATCCGGCTAGCAAAAGACAAAGTTAGCATGACAGCGCCTCAAAACCTGACCGAACGCGAACGAGATAGATTTCGCAAGCTATTGGAAGTCGCCAACTCAACCACTTATGAGGGCGAAAAAGAAGCAGCTCTGGCGGCAGCGACGCGGTTGGCGAGCTCGCGCGGCATGAGTCTACACGAAGCGGCTGGAATGGCCGATCCACCGAAAGACCACAAAAGAGCCGCCCGTGAGCGGCAAAAACGCAAGAAAAGAAACACGGAGTGGGGCTTTGATGACACGTTACGAACTTCAACGTCCCGTCAAAAATACCGTTCTGAAAGTGAACGTCTTGCTGCTGAAAAACGTCACCATGATCAAGCTATGGCAGACGCAGTAAAGCGCGGGCTACGACTAGATGACGAGGAAACAAATTCCAAGAAACCACCCATTACGCGACGTGCCGGGTCGGGCTCCTGGCGCTCTAGGCCTGACTTCATTCGAGTTCTTCTGAGAGAAACTCGCATGAGTGTGCACGAAATTGCGTCCACAGCTGGCGTATCCGTGCACGAGGTTTTTAAGGAAAAACTCTTGATGCGGCAGACTTAAGCCAACTGATTAAAAGACTATCGTTTGAGGTCTCTTGCCTGCTGTGTCATTTGGTCAGCAGTTCTGAGCACCGTCGCAGAGCTTGAATAAGCCCGCTGAGTCACAATCATTTTCGTGAACTGATCTGCCAAGTCTACGTTAGACTGCTCCAATGCCCCGACCACGATCTGGGCAATGCCGCTTACAGAGCCTAAACTACGAAGTTCCAGCTCGCTGGCGAGTGGATCAGCTCTAAAAAAGTTTCCTTGGACTGCCTTAAGGTTATTGGGCGCAGGGAAATTTGCGATTGGTAGTTTGAATAGTGGTACACGGCTGCCGTTACTAAAACTTCCGTATAAAACGCCATCCGAATCAAAGCTTGTCGACCTCAATAAACCCTGTTGAAGGCCACCTTGATTCAAGTTCAGAACGTCGATGCCGCCGTTCGATTGGAATTGCGTGGTTTGACGCAGGTCTAGTGTTATTACTTGAGGTCCGGTCGGATCATTTACTGTAACCGTAAACAAGCCATCGGCAGGTGCAGGCAAGGCACCCGAACCTGAAAAAGTAGCAACTGGTGGATCAATTGTGGCTGTAACCGGTTGATTACCAACTGAAATACTAGAGGCATCGAGATTGAATTCATTGGTCGTGGTGGCATTGAACCCGATGTTCAAAGTTCTGCTGTCACCATTGGCATCAATAAACGGCAGCCCCACACCCTGACGCCCCTGGGCTTCAGCGGAGACGTTAGACGGCCAAATTCGTTACTTGTTAGGCAAGATTTGCCCAACACATCGTGCTGTGATCTAAGCCGTTATTGAGTGAGTTTGCATTATCGAAGAGAGGTTGAGGCACCATGGAATATCGCAATCTTGGCCAATCTGGCTTGAAAGTGTCTGCGGTCGGATTGGGCTGCAATAACTTTGGCATGTTTATGGACCAACAACAAACCAACGCTGTGGTCAACGCAGCCTTGGATCAAGGTGTCACCCTGTTCGACACGGCTGACATTTATGGTGGGCAAGGGAAATCCGAAATCTTCCTCGGTAGGGCGCTCGGTAAAAAGCGTAATCAAGCGATAATTGCGACAAAGTTCGGAAATCCCATGGGAGACGGCCCATATAATACCGGCGCTTCACGTCGCTACATAATGCAAGCTGTAGAAGCCAGCCTGAAGCGCCTGAAAACTGACTACATAGACCTTTACCAAATACATACACCAGATCCACAAACACCAATCGACGAAACTCTTCGAGCGTTGGATGACCTAATCAGAGATGGAAAAGTACGCTACATTGGTTGCTCAAACTTCAATGGATGGCAACTTGTAGAAGCACATTGGATATCTCAAACATCTGGTCTTGATTGCTTCGTTTCTGCGCAGAACAGATACAGCCTACTTAGTCGTGAAATTGAACTGAGCCTTACGCCAGCGGCAGAAAAATATGGCGTCGGAATACTGCCATTCTTCCCGTTAGAAAGCGGCCTTCTCACAGGGAAATATCGGTCAGATAAGCCCCCCAAAAAGGGTACGCGATGGCATGCGTGGAAAGAACGCGGCGCATTAGCCGATGCATTCTGGTCTGATGACCGTTTTGAACAGGTGAACAATTTACAGACCGTATCTGAATCCTATGGGCATAGTTTGCTGGAACTGGCATTCGGCTGGCTGCTGGATCAGCCCTTTGTTTCCAGCGTTATTGCTGGCGCAACAAAACCAAACCAAATCAAAGGCAATGTAAAAGCGGCTGAATTTCGCCCATCTCAAGAAGAAAAACTGGAAATTGAGAAAATCACCAAGCCTTCTCCAGTTGGGGGCATGCCTGGTCGATAAAACGAAAAAGTGCCTACCGTCAGATTAAACCAGCCAAGGGAGAAGATGGGTCAGCATACATTTTCTTGGGCATTCGGCCAGCCTTGTAAGCGAGACGGCCAGCCTTCACAGCTAATTTCATCGCCTCTGCCATAGCAATAGGATCCTTTGCCTGAGCAATAGCGGTGTTCATCAACACGCCATCACACCCCAATTCCATCGCGATCGACGCATCCGACGCGGTTCCAACGCCGGCATCTACAAGTACGGGAACACTGGACTGCTCGATTATCAGGCGGATATGAACAGGGTTTTGGATTCCTAATCCGGATCCAATTGGCGCTGCAAGCGGCATGATCGCACAACACCCGAGATCCTCCAGCTTCTTTGCCATGATCGGATCATCGTTTGTGTAAACCATCACATGAAAGCCTTCATCGACAAGTTGTTTTGCCGCATCAAGCGTTTCGGTAACATTCGGATACAGGGTCTTTTCGTCCCCCAAGACTTCTAACTTAACAAGGTCCCACCCACCCGCTTCACGAGCGAGGCGTAGGGTTCTAACCGCATCCTGAGCGGTAAAACATCCGGCGGTGTTGGGTAAAAAGGTATACTTTGCCGGGTCGACGAAATCGATCAGCATGGGCTGCGACGGGTCTGCAATGTTAACGCGCCTTACTGCGACTGTTACAATTTCAGCCCCCGACGCCGCAATAGCGTCAGCTGTTTCTTCAAAATCCTTATACTTGCCGGTACCCACCAGCAACCGAGAATCGAACCGGCGGCCAGCCACCTCCAGGACGTCGCTCGAAAGCTCACCATCTCCGCCACCAATAAAGTGAACGACCTCAAGCTTGTCGCCTTCTTCAATTATGGTCGAACCAAACTGGGTTTTAGGAACAATCTCCAGGTTGCGCTCAACGGCAACCTTCCTAGAATCGACGCCCAAATCCGCCAAAAATGACTCAACGGATAGCGACTGTTCTACGTCCTTAGATTCTCCATTCACGATTATTTGCATTGCAGTCCTTACTCACCACCTGTGTGCATTTTTTATAGATTTGATTATGGGTCTGGCTCTTTGCGGATTCAACTCTTCCCCTCACCCAACACATGATAGACATAGATTTTGCCGATCAGAGAAGAATGGTATACGTCTCTACATACCAGAGAGAGCCGGGACCGCGTCTCGTATACTGCCGTTAAAGGACCGACAGGTGAGCCAAATCGTATATGTCATCAATGGACCTAACCTGAATCTCTTGGGATCAAGGGAGCCCGACGTATACGGCCATACGACCCTCTCGGATATTGAGAAAATAGCTATGGAAACTGGGGAATCACTTGGGCTTTCAATAGAATTCCTACAAAGCAACGAAGAAGGCGCACTCGTAAACTGGATACAAGAAGCTCGTGAGAAGGCAAAAGGCCTGATCGTAAACGCGGCAGGATATACCCATACGTCTGTGGCAATTATGGATGCCCTTCTCGCATCAGACATACCTATTATTGAAGTGCATCTTTCAAATATTTACAAAAGGGAAGATTTCCGTCATCACTCATACGTTTCTCCGGCCGCAAGCGGCGTCATTTGTGGTTTTGGGGCACACGGATATTCTTTGGCAATCGACGCAATGGCGAATTTACTGAAAAGCGACTAACACCTATGTCTAAAGAACCCAAAGGTTCCGCCACTTCATCAGACGAAATTAAGAGTGAACTCGTCCGACAATTGGCAACCATTCTTGACGAGACTGAACTTTCTGAAATCGAATATGATACTGGCACCCTGAGAATTCGCGTGGCTCGTCAGGTCGGTCAAACATCTGTAGCGCTTCCAGCCCCTCCACCTCCTCAGGCAACACCAGCAAGCCCAGCGCCTTCAGACTCAACTGAAAAGGCTGTCGACGCATCGGCTCATCCCAGTGCTGTAAAAGCGCCGATGGTAGGGGTCGCCTATTTGGCTTCTGAACCCGAATCTCCGCCGTTTGTTAAGCCCGGCGACAAGGTCACAGAGGGACAAACATTATTGCTAATCGAAGCCATGAAAACCTTTAATCCGGTTCCAGCCCCGAAAGCTGGAACGGTAGCAGCTATTCTTGTCACCGATGGGCAACCTGTAGAGTTCGACCAGCCGCTCGTCGTAATAGAATAAATACTGATTCCGATGTTTGAAAAAGTCCTTATCGCCAATCGAGGTGAAATCGCGTTGCGCATTCTGCGCGCGTGCCGCGAAATGGGCATCAAGACTGTAGCTGTCCACTCGACTGCTGATGCCGAGGCCATGCACGTCAGGCTGGCAGATGAATCGGTATGTATTGGCCCGCCATCAAGCACTGATAGCTATCTCAACAAAGCCGCGGTGATTTCTGCTGCAATGCTCACAAATGCCGATGCGATTCACCCAGGATATGGCTTCCTGTCTGAAAATGCAGACTTTGCTGAGATGATTGAAGAGCACGGTATAGCTTTTATTGGCCCCACCCCTGAACACATCAGAGTTATGGGTGATAAAGTTGCTGCAAAGGCAGCAGCCCAAGAGAGCGGCATTCCTGTCGTACCAGGCTCGGATGGTGCGGTAGAAACACCTGAAGATGCCAAAAGAGTCGGCGCAGAGATTGGCTACCCCGTCTTAATCAAAGCATCAGCCGGTGGCGGCGGACGCGGAATGAAAGTAGCAGAGTCTGAAGAAGACGTGATGGAAGCTTTCAAGGTTGCTTCCGGAGAAGCAAAGTCTGCGTTCGGGAATGGCGAAGTGTACATGGAGAAATACCTCTCCAATCCCCGCCACATTGAAGTGCAGGTCCTTGCTGATTCACATGGAAACGTTGTCCATCTAGGAGAACGTGACTGTTCGCTACAGCGCAAACATCAGAAAGTTCTGGAGGAATGCCCCTCCCCAGCTCTCAATTCCGGTGAACGAGCTAAGATCGGTGAAATCGTACGCGAAGCAATGAAGCGCATCAATTACCGCAATGCCGGCACAGTCGAATTTCTATATGAAGATGGTGAATTCTATTTCATCGAGATGAATACCAGGCTTCAGGTGGAACATCCGATTACAGAAATGGTCACCGGCGTTGATCTGGTCCGGGAACAAATCAGAATAGCTAGCGGGGCAGAACTCGACTTTACACAAGACGCAATTTCTATGGCAGGTCACGCAATAGAATGTCGGATTAATGCTGAAGACCCAGTCACCTTCGCCCCGTCGCCTGGCAAAGTAACCGGCTATCATATGCCGGGTGGGCTTGGGGTGCGCGTAGACTCTGGTTTGTTTGCAGGCGCATCAGTACCGCCATTTTACGACAGCATGATTGCGAAACTCATTGTGCACGGCCGTAATAGAAACGAGTGTCTGATGCGCTTAAAGCGCGCACTTAGTGAGTACGTCGTTGAAGGTGTAACAACAACCATCCCCCTTCATGAAAAACTAGTCAACGCATCTGACTTCGTTGACGGTAATTACGATATCCGATGGCTCGAACAATTCGTTCTGTCTGGTGCTGACAATTAATCATAGGAATATCTAAAGGGAAAATTGCACTCGCATGACCCAGATTACTCCTGAACTCCTCCTAAAAGCGTATGCCTTCGGGGTGTTCCCGATGGCAAAATCTCGAGATGAAGAAGAAGTTTATTGGGTTCAGCCAAAAGAAAGAGGCGTTATTCCCCTAGATAAATTTCACATCCCTAAATCTCTTCGCAAGTTACTGCGCAAAGAAGTATTTGAAATACGTACTGATACTGCATTCACGGAGGTGATGTTAGGCTGCGCGGAATCTGGACCAGGCAGGGAAGACACGTGGATCAACGAACAAATTATTGACCTATTCTCCAGTCTATTTGATGCGGGACTCGCCCACAGCGTAGAAGCGTGGATCGACGATCAATTGGTTGGGGGACTCTACGGATTGGCTATGGGCTCTGTGTTTTTTGGGGAGAGCATGTTTACCCGCCACGACAATGCATCAAAAGTAACGCTATGTCATTTAATTGCGATCCTGAAGAAAGGTGGATACAGGCTCTTGGACACCCAGTTCATAACCGATCATCTGACACAATTTGGCGCAGTAGAGATGCCCCATAAGGACTATATGCAGGAGCTTGGCGATGCTTTGAGTCACCTCGGGCGATTTGGCCCACCGCTGCCCTATTCAGATATTGAGCGCCTTCTATTCTCGCAATCGAGCACCCAAACGTCGTAGACCGCATGGTCCATTGCGGAAAGAGCTGGGCTCGATGCAAACATCCAGCCTGAAAAAACCTCTGTTGGGGCTTGGCTCGCCCTCCTGTCCCAAATTTTCAGAAATGCGGCGCTTTCAGGAGTCTCTTCCGGCGGACGAGTCATACAAGTCTGCACTTCAATGGATAACGTGCCGATCGAAACAGTGTCGCCCACCCAAGCTTCTAGCGTGCTGACACGACCTGTGACCTTATCTAGCCACCGCAGGACTGTCGTATCCGTCTGCAAATACGTCGCCGCCGCTGGTTGTGAACACGCGATCAGACCAGCAACTACAAGGCATGGCAATTGAACGATAGGTTTCAGTGCGTTTCGAAGGCTCATAACCGGCATTTGGAGCAAGAAATAGCGGCGTCATCAAGGCGTTCAACTAACCTCAAGAATCACCGCCGGTCGCCAAAAATATAATTTCCCCGACTAAATCCTCAAGCGATTGAAAGTCTTGGCTATTGGCAATGATTTCACCATCTCCCAGCGATTTTTCTGAACGACCAGCTCGAAGATCAACGTATTTACCGCCTAGAAGGCCATCACCCACGATTGCTGCGACTGTGTCTTCCGGAATCGTTACCGCTTGATCAATTACCATGATGACTTTGGCTTCGTAGGTTTCCAAGTCAAGAAACTGAGATTCAACTGTACCTACACTGACACCGCTGACGCGGACATCACTCCCAACTTGAAGTCCGCCAACTTTCAAGAAGGTCGCCTCTAACCTGTAGCCATCACTGGTCGCAATTTGAGCAGTCGAATAGGCCAATGAAAGAAACATCCCGGCGACCAACAGAACAATGGCCCCGAGCACAGTTTCTATGGGGTTACGTTTCATGGCACGTCCCTCTCTCCACTCGCTCTGCTCGCCTTGGCTCGGCTAACCACTTGATTCAACAGCGTTTCTAGGACAACAGAGTCCTGAACATATGAGATACGTTGCCCAGCGGAAAGAGATTCAATGTCACCACCCGGGTGTAATTCAATATACTTCTCGCCGAAAATACCGTCGGTCTCAATCACAGCAGCCGTATCCGAAGGCATGACAAGACTTGAGTCCCGAATAGCAAGCGTCACCAGGGCCCTGTGTTCGTCACCCAGTTCTACAGACTCCACATTTCCAATGTTTATCCCGGCCATACGCACCGGGCTGCCAGTCACCAAGCCATCTATTCGTCCAAATTCAGCCGTAAGCGTGAGAACTTGGCTTTCATCGTCTTTTGTTTGCGACGTATCGATAGTCAGTGCCACAAATAAGATAAAAGCAAAAAAGACGGCACCAAGACCTAGACAAACTTCCCGCCAGTTGAAATCAGCCATCCGGGCTCCAGGCCTCGTAATCGCCGGTCGCGCCAGCTCTTTGCCCACCTTTTCGATCATGACCCGGTGGCAGGTATGCGTCTTCTGTGCCTGTTTGGTTTGATTGGTGTGGCTTTTGCCAGGATTTTCTCTCGGTCTGGATCGGTTCGTCTGTTGTGTGGTGCAGCCAGGCATGCCATTCGGGCGGTACTTTTGACGCCTCAGCATCCCCATCAAAGACAACCCAGCGCTCTTCTCGGTTGCCAGCACGCTTGCGGGAAGATTTGTAGTAAACGTTCCCCAAATCGTCCTCTCCGACCTTTTG
>Ga0222718_10005120_pt1 | contig 10697 bp, 21 predicted proteins | sample C33_27DmetaG_FD_165045 | JGI IMG/M metagenome (GOLD analysis project Ga0222718, IMG submission 165045) | Estuarine water microbial communities from San Francisco Bay, California, United States - C33_27D | ecosystem: Environmental > Aquatic > Marine > Unclassified | place: USA: California... | reverse complement strand
AACTTCAAGTGCTTCGTTTGCCGATCCTGCTGCTGATGCTTATTGTACTTTCACAGAAAGAACTAATCGCAATTTTGGAACAGTGACAAGCGCTGGATCTAAACTACCTGGAATCGTGTTTACTCCGCCATCAACTGGCCGTTATTATATCTGTGCACTTGCTCAGGCGTCTAATGGTACTTCATCAAACTATAGTGCTTATAGTATGACGGATGGTACGACTGAGATTGCGCAAGGATCTTCTAGATATCCTAATATTGTATCAACTCCGATCTGTGGTATTTACAATGCGGCAAGCGTTGCTTCAACGACTATTAAGTTACAGCTTAAGTCTATTGCTGGTGGTAATGCGATTATTGATGGATCAAGTTCAAATGCGATTGAGTGGTCAATTTATTCATTAGATCAGGCTTTTCCTGCACCTGTATTAGTTGGATCTATTACGTCTCAGGCAACTGGGGCATTGAGATTTGAGTTTTTACAATTTGGTGGTGGTGCTTCTGGTGGTTTGGCTACTAGTTCATGTACATCAACACCTTGTACTATTGCTAATCAATCAGGATCTTGGATATCAAGTGTGGCTCGTGGTTCTGCTGGATCATATACTGCAACGATTGCTGCTGGTATATTTTCAAGTGTTCCATACTGTGTTGGTAATGCTGGGTTATTTGGTGTGGCAACTGGTGGCTTTTCCAATGTTAATGCTACTAATGCGACGACGGTTAATATCAATGCATATTCAAATGCTGGGACATCGTTAGCGGATAACGTAATTACTTTATTTTGTATGGGACCAAGATAAGAGGGGGTTTTATGTTTTGGGATTATGTTTATAATTTACCGACAGGGGCTACGGCTAGCTATTGGCAATTAGTTTCACTTTATGTTTCGGTTGGCAATGGCCAGGCGATTGCTAAAGTCAGGGGCTTTGTTAATGAGGCGGCTTTCTTAGATGGAAAGACTCCGCTAGTTGAGCAGGAAGTAAGCTTCCCTGTGTTACAACTAGACACTGACGGACAGCTTTTCCAAGGTGTGATGATGTTAGCAGTTAGAGCGCAAGCGGAGCAGTTTCCTAATCAACCGTAGGGGCTGTTATGAATGAGCAGGCTTTTGAGTTACTTTTAGAGAAGCATAGAGAGAGCGATAGAAGGCAAGAGCGCATTGAGCAAAAGGTAGATGAGCTTTTGGCTTTCAAATGGCAGATGTTGGGCGGGACAATTGTTGTGAGTATACTTTTTAATTTAGGATTGTTCTTATTTAAAGGGGGATAGCATGCATTTAGATTGGTCTCAGTTGATACATTACGGTTTGATTTTCGCGTATTCGTTGCTTGAGTACTGGATTGGAAAGAATAAGAATATTGAGTCAAACTCAGTGATCGAGTTTGTTTATAAAACCCTTGGTAAGTTACTTATCAAGAACAAAAAGGAGTAGGTATGGTTAAAGCATTTGACCCAGCAGATTTAGCAGAAAAGTTAAAAGGCAAAGGCCTTATTATTGCTGAGGAGGGTGTAAAGATCCTTGAAGAAGCAGTGATTGAATGGATTAAAGAGAGCGTTGTTGTGAGCGAGACTAAGCTTGATGACATTGCTATTCCAATCTTGGATGCTTTGAAGCCTTTCATCGATGCTCAGATTGCAAAGATTGACGGTAAATAAATGAATTTAGACAGCATCATTGCTGAGATTGAGAAGGACGCTGTTCAGTGGGGGGTCAAGCTTGTGATTGCACAGCTGGGCCTTGCCTCATGGGTAGCTATTCCAATCGTAGGTCCGTTGCTGTCTATGTTCTTATCTAAAATCGTTAAGATGATCGTTGATGGCATCGATCTTGTTGCATACTACAAGTACAAGGCCGTGATCAATAATGCTCAGGCAGTGGCATACCAGGACGCTGTCTATGCAACATTAAAGGCTACTGAAAAAGGGGACATGGATGCGATTAACAAGGCACGTGCTGAGCAGATTGCTATGTTTAACAAGCTGTTTAGTTTTACTCACTAGCTGTTATGATACCCCACCAGACATCGCAGGATGTACCGCCATGCCATCGGTTGAGTACTATAAGATGAGAGACCTGTTTTATAAACTCTGTGAACAGGATGCCACGTGTGTGCCTAAGCTTAATACTTGGAAGGCAAAAGAAGTAACCTGGGCACCGCCTATGGAATCTGCCTATTGCACTCATGTGATAAGTGGCAACGGCTATATGGTTGATGGATCTCATCCATTCCCAGGCGGTAAGAGTATAAAGGAATTATTAACCTCAAGTGTATATTTACCGGCCAAAGAGTCGTGGGCACCATTTAAGACATGGATTCAGACGGTGTGCCATAAGACAAAAAAGTGTGGCAATGATATCGGTAAATGGAGTGATAACCTAGATAAGATTCAAAAGCAGGCAGATAGGTAGATTGCATAACGTGCATAATTATGCATAAAAAACAGGTTGATCAGTAAATTTAGTTTTGATATTGAGTTAGTAGTTCATCCTATTAAAGTTTTGTTAGTTCAAGTTCTGTTAAAGTAAGCATTGGGCTCGTAGAAATACGGGCCTTTTGTTTTTTCGTCACTTGTGTCTATAAGTTCTACACTACCACACAGCCTCATATCTAATGTATTACTTTAAAGCTTGGCATATTGAATGCAATAGTGGTTATGCATAGGAGATAAGTTATGCAGACTGATTCATTATATTTAGATTTAAGGTTTAAAGAGACGGATAGCGATGAAACGGCTCAGGTTGAGATTAAGTATATCACGATAGATAGCTATGACGGTGTTGTGGGCTCAATAGTAGAGGTATGTTTATTTGTACCATCGCTGGGTGATTATGTTGATATGATGGGGCATTTAATGAATGACGATAAGTACCGCTATGCGTGGGATAAGATCAATGAAGAGTTTGATCGTTACATAGAGTTTTTCAATCGAACACGGATTGAGAGTGAGTCTGATAAGTCTTATGAGCGTTATATTGATATGCGAGAGGAGTACTAAATGGAAAAGAAGCAATCACTGTATGAGCTAACAAAGGCAGGTAATGATTTATCAAGTGCTATCATCGAAGCAGGTGGAGAGATAACTCCAGAGATAGAGCAGGCGTTATCAGAGTTAGATTTAAAGACGAGAGACAAGATAGATGCCTATAAGTTCGCAATGGACACGCTTGAGTATAGAGCTGAGCAATTAAAAGAAGAGGCCTCTATATTTATGAACACAGCTAAGAGTTTGATGGCAGCACAGGACAGACTAAAGCTAGCTATTAAGAACAACATGTCAGTTAATGGCACAAGCCAGGTAAATGGTAATAGATACACATTCAAGCTGGTGCAATTAAGTCCAAAGATGATCATTGATGAAAAGTTTTTAGAGGACAGGTTTTATAGAGAAGAAGTGTTGAAAAAGATCGACAGACCTACTATCGAACAAGCAATCAAACAAGGTGAATCAGTGGCAGGTGTAACACTTGAGCCGGTATTTGCATTAAGACCATCAATCAACAAAGGATAGGGATATGAACAGAAGTGAATCAATTAAAGAGCTAGCGAAAGCATTAGCACTTGCACAGAGCGAGATTAAGGGTGCTATAAAAGATAAGAGTAATGATTTTTATGAATCTAGCTATGCTGATCTTGCATCATGCATTGAAGCATCTAGAGGGCCATTAACAAAAAACGGATTGAGTGTTGTGCAATTGGTAGAGACTGTTAATGATAAAATGTATTTAACCACTATTCTAATGCATTTTAGTGGTGAGTTTATAGAATCATCAACAGAGGTTGCTACTACAAAAAAAGACGCTCAAGGGTACGGCAGCGCTATCACCTATTTTCGCAGGTACTGTTATAACGCAATGGTCGGAGTGGCTCCGGTTGGAGACGATGATGATGGAAACGCAGCTAGTGATATAAATGAAAAGCGTCAAAAGCCTGCTGCAAAAGATCCTGTTATAATGAAAGACCCAGGACAATACAAAATGACGTTCTTAAAAGCTCACACTGGCAAGTCAGTTGCTGATCTACACAACTCCAAAGAGCTTGTTGGCATTATCTCTTACTTAAGCAGACAAGAGAGATTAAGTGGCGATGGCATTAACTTTTTAGCCAATGCTAAAGCTTACATTAAGGCTCTAGATGAGGTTCCTTTTTAGATCTTGATTTTATTTTGTAATTATTGCTAAGGTCGTCTTACTTTAAAAAAGAAAGGCGGCCATGGTGACCGCCAAACTAAGAAACTGATACCTTAGTTTTTGCCCCTTAATTGGTCCAAAGGCAACTCTTTTTGAAGTATTTTATAACTTTTTAAAGGGGTAATTATGGCAAGAATTCGTTCAATTAAGCCTCAGTTTTGGTCTGATGTTAAAATCGCAAATCTTAAAAATAAACTGGCTGGATACTTTTTTATAGGGCTTTGGAACTTCGCAGACGACGAAGGAAAGTTTCCTTTCGATCCAAAGGCACTTTCACTCCACATGCCAATTTTTAGGAGTAAAGAGATAGTCACATACTTGTCAGAACTAAGTCAGCAGGGACTCATTAGGAAGTCAGCGTGTAGTCAGTGGGGACTCATCACTAACTGGAATCATCAAAGAATTAATCGACCAATAGTGCCTAAGATAAAAAAAGAAGAAATTCAATGGCTTGAACATTCAGACTCACTGAATGTAAATGAGGACTCAGTGAACGATCATTGCAAGGATAGGATAGGAAAGGATAGGATAGGAAAGGATAGGATTAACAAGAGTTACAAGCAGGTGAGCGACTCACTGAAAGAGCTTAACAAGCAAATATGGGATGCTTACAAAACAGGCTATGAAAAACGATACAAAACTGAGCCCGTTAGAAACGCTTCGGTAAACGCAAAGATTTCCCAGCTCGCAAAGCGGCTGGGTGCCGATGCTGTAGGGGTCATTCTTTTTTACACAGAGCACAATAATCCATTCTATTCTCGGCACATGCACGCTATAGGACTTTGCTTAAAGGATGCAGAAGCTCTTCATACTCAATGGAAGACTGGGGTTGTTGCTCCGACGGTGGTGAGCATGTTTGCACCTAAGAAAATTGATTGGGATGAGTTTGCTAAAGAACTAAAAGGCAAGGATCAACAATGACTCGTGATGAATTTTTAGACCAGTACAAAAGATTAGCAGAGTGTTTCCCATCGCGTTATGGATCGAAAGAAAAAGCTCAAACAATATTCAAATTAATCGAAGATATGGAAAATGCATGGTTGATTAAGGCCACAGACCGCATTGTGGCGTCCGTAAAGGGCGATGGTGACCTCGTAGAGGCCGCATCCATAGAAAGACGGCACCTAAGGTCCAAACGCTTCGCTGAGGGCATTTGTGACGCTTTAAACGCGTGCAAATATTCTGAGCATGGTCTTGATGATATTTTAAGCAAGTATAAAGTTAAGAGTTTGGTAGAAGCAATTGAAAAATCTAAGTCAGGAGATGTTGGTTAATGAAGAAACTTAAAATCTATTAGGCAACTGTACCCTTACGTCAAGTTGCTTTATTCTTTTAATATTGTACATTTGACTCATGAAAAATTCCTTTATGAAGCTTTTGAAAAAGTCTGCCCAACCTTTGAGAAAATCAAAACAGGCAAAGCAGTGTCCGACTTCCGATGAGAATACCGAAAAGAAAACTCGTCAAGGTAAAGCTGTAAATGCTTCCGAGAAACCGAGTGATAAGTCCCATGAACCGAACGCTTAAACTGTGACCAGAAACCTTCGATAGTATTAGTATGAACATCCCCGTCAACGTATTGGCCTTTGCTATGATTTATTGATTCATGTAAATGACCTACTTTCTTAACATCGTTGTAACTATTTGATTCATCGGTAACTATTACAGAATTGTCGGCTACCATGTCCTTTATCAAAGGCATTAAAGTTAGCTTCCTAACATTTAACACAACCTTGGTTTTAAGTTTACCATTACGTTCAACTGCCCCAAATACAGGTGTTTTCTTAGCTGCTCCACGGCCTCTTTTACCTTTGGCTTTACCGCCGACATAAGTTTCATCTAACTCTACAATTTCATTATCGCCTAATGGCCCATCATCATCGGACATGAGTAGTCGTATTTGTCGTGCCATACGCCAAGCACATTTATAAGTTACACCTAGTTGGCGTTCTAGTTCTTTGGCGGCTACTCCATTTTTAGACTGTGACATGAGAAAAATAGCGTGAAACCAAAGAGTTAAAGGCGTACTTGATTTATGAAAGATAGTCCCTTCGGTTGGAGATACTTGATAACCACATTTACAAGCGTATGATTTACGGCCCTTAACGTGGTAGAAATCCTTCTTTTCACAGTTAGGGCAAGTTAAACCCTTGGGCCAACGGTTTTTGAAGGTGAAATCTAAACAAGCATCATCGTTCGGGAAGTCATTTTTTAAGTTTTTGATTGTATATTTCATTTCTTATTCCTTAGTTTTCGGCTAATTGCTTTTGCTCCACTTGGGGCATCAATCGGATGGTTCATTGCCTCAAAAAAGTCTCTGTTTTCAATGCTTTGTTGAAGCGAGCGAGCTATTAAATACATTTCAAGTTCAGATAATTCCCTTTCTATTTTAGATACGGCCCAATCGTAAATTCGCTTTCTAGCCTTGGGTACTAATTCAGCATCTAGTTCAATTGCGTAAAATTTGAATAATGTATCTGCTAATGCTTGAGTTTTGTCCCCGTACTTTTTTAACAACTCATTGAAAATTCTATCAACGATTACAACCAACATGGCCCCATCACCACAAGTTGGTTCAAAGAAGAAAGTCTCATGGTCTGATAGTAAATTCTGGTCAAGCATATCAATCATTTGATTTGTTGCCCAAGGTGGTGTAAATACTTGGGCTTGCTTTAATTTCTTCATATCTACACCGCCTCTCTAGTTCTATCTCCTGTATAAAGCTTCTTAGGTTGGATTGTTTCAAGAATTACATGGCTATCAGGTATTTTCTTAAAGATTGAAATTATAGAATCAATAGATTCTTTTGTTGCTATTTCAACTACAACATCGGGGAAAAGCCCTTTTCTTTCAATTTTTACATCATATTCAAACTTGGCTTTTTTCATAAACTCAAGTACCTCGTTAATACATTCTGCTCTAAATTTATAAGTTTGTTTTTTCATTTCGTACCCCTTGGCTAAGTGTCTATAATCAGTATAGCACTATTTTTACTTGTTGTCAAGGGATAGTTACCTAATAGTATTTTCCGCGTGGCGAGAAACATAGATCTTAGGGTTGATGCAATTCTCTATCTGTACAATCCTTGCCTCTAATACTCTTAAATCATTAGCTGCATCACTTACTGCATGCCAGTCTCTCTCATCTACCTTGTGATTTAAATACTGAATCAATACTTCCACTGCATCTTTCAATGCCTTCTTCTGATTGTCTGGTGACATCATTACCCCCATTTAATTGTTGTAAGTGTTTACATAATGTAATAGGTTTACAAGATCAAGAGGTAAATATGATCTGTCCACACTGCAAAGAAGTGATCAGTATTCGTGTCACACAACAAGTAATTAACAAGATTAAGTCTTATCGTAAAAAGGGATTATCTTATCGAGATATATCCAATGCTATGGCTGATGAGGGATTTCATGTAAGCCATGCCACAGTTGGTAAGGTGTTAAGAAATGGAATTTAAAGTCGGTGATATATTTGATTGGTGTGGTATTCGTGGAACCGTTCTTAATATAGAAGAGAAACATCAATACGGTTTGTATACCAGATTAGAAAATGGTCTTGATTATACCTTTACATTAGATGGAAAACTTCATAGATGGCTCAAAGAGCCAACTATTAAACTTATTGAAAGACCTGAAGTGCCAGAAATAACAAAGAGAATAGTTAAGAAATATAATGTGCTCTACAAGAGAATATCTGAACCTTATGAAGAATATGAGATGTCAATTTATCGCTTTTCTTCGCAAGAAGAATTTGAAAAAAGACATGCGCATGAACCTAATGTGCATTTTGTTAGATTTGTCGAAGAGACAATGATCGAGGTAGAGGAATGAAAAAATATGAATTAACCGAAGAGCACAGAGCGCAATTAAAACCTCACGCTGATTGGTGGATTAAAAACGCCCTGTCAACTAAAGCAATGGATGATCACGATAAATCTGAAATGCGAAAAGCAATTAAAGGACTATATGAGTCGGCTAATTTAGTGCCGCCACCAGATGAAAGAATAGTGTTTGTATCATCACCATTTGTTGCAAGATTTGCTGGTGGTTTTGCTGCCGCTATTTGGTGGTTAAGAAATAATAAAAAAGAAAATGTTGAGGCTGCAACTAGGGATGCAACTAGGGATGCAACTTGGGATGCAACTGATGATGCAACTAGGGATGCAACTAGGGATGCAACTGAGGCTGCAACTAGGGATGCAACTGAGGCTGCAACTGAGGATGCAACTGATGATGCAACTGAGGATGCAACTTGGGATGCAACATGGGCTGCAACTGATGATGCAACTAGTATTACAAAAAACAAATGGTTTAATTTTTCAATTAAATCAATGATCAATTTATCTATAAACCTAAAGATAGGTAAGTTTGGTTTGGATTGTGCCTATAAATCATCGAAAATGTGGAACGGCGGCAATCAGTGGTCAGCATATCCGTCTTTTTTATCTTTTTTCAGACATGTTGCAAAATTAGATATTGATTACACTAAGTGGGATTATTACGAAAAAGCAGCAATCCATGCAGGACATAGAATAATGCACGAAAAATTTTGTATTATATCCGATAGACCAGAGATTTTAAAAATAGATGAACAAAATAGACCACACTCATTCGATGGACCTTTCTGCCGTTGGCGCGATGGCTCTGCTTTGTATTCAATTCATGGAATAAGGGTACCTATGTGGATATGTGAAACTAAAAAAGAAGACTTTAAAAAAGAAATGATTGTTAACGAAACTAATGCTGACAATCGTAGATGCATAATCCAGAAAATAGGAATAGAAAAAGCTATTGAGTTATTAGGTGCAGAGGTTATCGATTCTTATGAATCACCAGTCGGCGGATTATATGAGCTTTTGCAAATTGATTACGATGGTAGAGGAGAGCGATGTTATCTAAAAATGAAAAGTAAAAGTATTGATGCGTATCACATAGAGGGCGTTAAGCCTGGTATTATAACAGTGAAAGATGCAATTTGTTATCGAAACGGATTAACACAATTTTCAGAACCAGAAGTGTTAACTTAAAATTAAAGGCGGTAATTATGTATTTACAGACAGGTGACGTATTATATTTTAAGACATCATTAATTCCTAATAATGCAATAAAATTAGAAACTGACTTATTTCATAAAGGTGCGAATCATAATCATAGAGTGCGAGGAAAGTTTAATATTTTACAGCACAAAGATGATTTATATCTTGAGTGCCTAGATGACTGTGAGCTTTATCACGAAGAGCATTCGTCTGTCGTTGCTAAGCAAGGTATATATAAAAAGAAAATTGTTGTAGAATACGACCATCTACTTGAAGAGAGTCGCATGGTAATTGATTGATCTACGCAGTAATCTATCTAACAATCGGCTTAATATTCACATCCCTCGTAAAGCTAATGAGGTTCTATGATTTTAATCGCTATGAGCTTGCTCTTGTTTGGCTTGGCTGGCGTAGGGGATGACGAATGAAGTGTCCAATTTGCGATACTAAATACATATGTACTTGCAAATCATGCACTGAACATACTCCAAGTAATTGGGAAAGAGTTAATATGAGTATAGATAAATCAAGCTGGGATGAGATTTGTCCCACCTGTGGAAAATCAGAATCTATACATTGGTGGTTTGATGAAAGTTTTAGACAATATGAAGTAACGAAAATCAAAGAAAACGTAACTAATGAGAGTGATAATTAACAACGCGCAAGGAGAATAAAAAATGGCATTAAATACATTGAAAAACACAGAAGAAGTAAACGGCAATAAAATTGTAGTAATGGACGAGCTAAGAAATAAATATCCTGAAAAATTTAATGAATCAGGAGCAATGGATTATTTATGGTTTGAATCTGAAATAAGGCCACACGCTTTTATTTATATAAGACATGATAAAAATTCAATATCTTTTACCTTGCAAGATGGGCCAATAAAAGAATTTGGTAAAAACGGATGCCAGGTAACCGATATGATATCTATTTCAAAAATAATAATAGAAAAATTAAATGAACAATATCCGTGCCGTGAAAACGCCATGACCATCACTAAGCTAGATGAGGCATTAATGTGGCAAGAAAAGAGAACTAATGATAGAATAAAAAGAAACGTGGAAGGAACATCTAATTTATGAAAACACTACTAACACTAATTGTAACACTACTAACAACACAAGCGATGGCATTGGTTCACTCAACTGATCAGTATCAGAAGATAACAGACAACTCTGCAAGAGGACCGGTTGAGGTTTCAGGAATAAGAAACATGCGCGAGGTAATTCCTGGCATCATGTATCGATCTGGTTCTGTAGGTGGACAAAACCCATTAAATGAGAAAGCTGTTCAGAAGCTTTGCAAACAAGGATTTTCAATTGCATTCTATGATTACAACACAGGAATGAAGCAGGATAGAAATGTTCCATGTGGAACTAACGAAATGATGTATCGAGTGAAGCCGTCACTAAACTCAGAGTCAAACATTCACACTCAACTTGCTGCTGTCTATGAC
>Ga0222718_10005118_pt1 | contig 10698 bp, 15 predicted proteins | sample C33_27DmetaG_FD_165045 | JGI IMG/M metagenome (GOLD analysis project Ga0222718, IMG submission 165045) | Estuarine water microbial communities from San Francisco Bay, California, United States - C33_27D | ecosystem: Environmental > Aquatic > Marine > Unclassified | place: USA: California... | reverse complement strand
ACACGGTTGAATTTACCAAGAAGGGTTTTACCTGTGATTGCATGGGTATGACAATGCACGGTAAATGCAAACATACCAGGGCTGTTGCTGACAAGTGGCACACCGCCTGTTCAACGGATTTTAACTACGCACTAGGAGCCTAACATGACCATGCACCTTGAACGTGGGCTGACCACACTAAACACTCGAGTAAGGCGCAAGAAACCTACCAAGGCTAAAATCGAGCAGTGGAAGGAACAACACAAAATTCACAACAAGCATATGAAAAAGTTAGGCATGCACAAACACATGCTAACATTTGATGAATACATAAAATACATTCACGGTGAACTCAAGATAAAAACGGAAACGGTTATTAATACTCCGTGGCATCATACAGAAAGCACATATCGCAGAGAAACAGCAACGGATCATATTCCAAGTTATGTTTCCAAGGGTGGGTTTGAGCCCTGCACAAAGAAAGAACCAATGCAGTATACGGGAGAGCGTAAATTGATTGGTATAGCAACAATGCACAAATCAAACATGGTTCCAATTTTTGCCGATGACGATGATAAAACCGGCAAGAAACAGGCAACCGAAATAGCAACTATGAGGCGTAACTAAATTGGACAAATTACTCTTGACATCTTTTATGAAAGATAGTATATTAGTAATGTTTAATACACACAGAGAAAGGTAAACTATGAAAAAGGCAATAACAAAGGCAGCACTGTTGGTAGGACTAGTAAGTATGCTAGGTGCTTGCTCAACAATGAAGACAATAGACGTTCGTGAAACAAAGGCCAATCCTAATTGGTATGTTGATTGCGAACAAATCGGCAGCGAAGGTTTTCTATTTTGGAAAACGGATTACGCATATGCTTGTGGAATGGGTGAGAGCATCTATGAACAGGCTAGTGAATCTCAGGCTTACGCATTCGCCGTAAAGGGTTTCGCTGAAAGAATCAACGGAACTGTAAACTCCAAAACGGTAGTGGACATTAAGAACGATACAAGAAATGACTCTACAAGAGTTGAACATCTTGTGAAGGATACCACAATCAGAGAGCATCTGGAAGTCAAGAAGTATTCATACGAATTGGCAAGCACTGGCAGGGTTCATACCTACGTGCGAATCAAGATGCCGCTTGATGTATTTGATAGGTTAATAGCAGAAGCGAAGCAGGTGCAGTAATGATTAGGTTAGCACTGTTAATAACAGGTGCTATTCTACTTACTGCCTGTGCTTCTACCCAAGCACCAGTGGTAGCAGAAAAGCCACAATACTGTCACACATCGCAGGAAATTGCTGTCAAAGATAGCAACACTGTTAACAGTGTTACTGTGGTTGAATGCACAGATGATGAAATCAAGAAACTATTCCAGGTAAGGAGCGGCATGGCTCCTAACTGTGGAGAGTTTACATATTGGATGAAGATTGGAGGAAATGATGTTCAGAGGCGCGGAGTTAGTTGTCAAAAGCCTGACGGCACTTGGGAAATCGTTAATACTGGCATCGGTTATTAGCACAACCGCAATAGCGGATGATGTTTTTAATCCTAAGTTTTACGAATACAGTTCCAACGGAGTTATCAGTAAAGCAGTTGAATTTAGTTTTGGATGGAATAAGAAACTAAATCAAGAACAAAAATTAGTATATCATCAGAGCATTATACATGCGCTAGAGTATGCAGAGAACGGCGAGAAGGTAAAGTGGTATAGAAGTAATGCCAGCGGATATTCCATTCCTGTTATGACGTGGCCGAAAAGCAACGGCTATTGCCGAAGACTTCATCTAAGTGTAATAGCATTCAATAAACACAGATCGATGCCCATTACGGCCTGCTATAATAATATGACTAGTAATTGGTCTTGGTATTCAGGTAAATAATTAACTATGATATTTGGAATTTTAACATTTTTATCTGCACTTACGATTAGTGCAGTTGCTATATATTACAGTGTAGCAGGACTTGCCGCAATCTTCGCGGCCGCAGTTATTCCCATTATAATTATGGGTGTAGCATTAGAAGTTGGTAAACTAGTAACAGCAGTATGGTTACACAGATATTGGAGCCAAGCCACATGGTGGCTGAAAAGTTATCTTAGTTTAGCAGTATTTGTTCTCATGTTTATTACAAGCATGGGTATCTTTGGATTCTTATCTAAAGCACACATTGAACAAACTAGCCTATCACAAGAACAAGTTGCTCTTATTGAAACACTAGACGACAAAGAAACACGTAGCAGTGCAAAGATTGAAAGATGGCGCGGCGAATTAGATCGCTTAATGTCTGGTGAAGACGTTCGTGTTGATAGCCTTATTGATGGCGAACAAGCAGGATTAGACAAAATTTATGCTCGTATCAAGGGCGAGAAAGATGCCCTAAGAGCAGATGCTAAGTTTGAAATAGAACAGCAACAATTAAGAATTAAACAAGCACAGGACAGACGTGATGCAGAAATAGACGCGGCTGAGAAAAAGTTTGAAGGTTCATTAGGCGGAACCAAAGCATATGAGGACGCAGTTAAGAAAGCAAAAGACAACGAATTAAGTGTGGCTTCAAGAGCACAGGCAGAGATATTAAAAATCAACACCAAGTTAGATGAAGACCTTGCCAAGATTGATGCCAAGTATGCTACAGACATTGCTTCAATTAACAAACGTATTAACGATTTACGTAATCAAGCAAACAACAAAACACAAGACATTGAAGGACGTATTACTGAACTTGAAGGTTTCATAGACGGCGAACAAAAGAAGATAGATGATGTGCGTGAAGAAAAAGCAGTCTATCAAAAAGAGTATCGTAAACTTGAAGCAGAAGTTGGTCCTATCAAGTACATTGCAGAATTTATCTACGGTGAACAAGCAGATACAAATTTACTTGAGGCCGCAGTAAGATGGGTGATTATAATCATTATATTCGTGTTCGACCCGCTTGCTGTATTACTACTAATTGCCAGCCAATACACATTTAACTGGCATCGTGAGAACAAAGGCGGTGGTTCGCCGGGAAAGCCAAATCAAGATCCTGATCCAGAACCGGAACCTCCTTACACAGACAAAGAGTGGAACGAAGCACACAGACTAAATCATGAATTTGATCGTGCAAAGAAGATAGCAGAAAACGTTCCGCCTACGCTTTCAAAAAAAAACACTGACCAATACTTGATATGGCCAGATGTAGATCCAGATAATAATGTTCAGCCACAAGAACAAACATTGCATGAAATGGCTATGGAAGGATTTAGGCAAGAACAACAAGATTACGAACAGCAAGAATTAGACTTTGAAGCACCGGCAGAAAACAATGTAGAACAATGGAATGAATGGGTAGAAGCCGCTAACAAAGCCGCTGAAGAATCTCCCGAAGAAACCGAGACTGATTTTATTGAAAGTTTTTCCAAGGAAGAACAAGAAGCAATTACTAAATGGAAAGCAGAAGACGATAGGAATAGTCTTAAGTACACAAGAAAGTTAAAAAGTTTAGATAAAATAAAAGAATGGCCTTGGATGCATTATTTAAAGCCGCAGCCTGATTTTGAAGATAGTAAATTTAAAATTATGCCAGATTTACAAGATCATATTAATTCAGGCAAGCCACAGTATACAGAAGTAGTCGACTCAAAAAAAAAGAAAGAATATCTAAATTGGATGGAGAAGGAAGGCAAGGACCAAATCCGGAAGTCCAAGGAAGTGGACGAACAATAGGCTATATACAGAACGCAGAACAAAACGAACAAACAATTTGGAAGCGGATAAAGGCATAATGGAAAATAAGATTACACTAGTCACAGAACCAGATGATATCAATATCGATGGTATAAGAATTTTAGCATACGATTTAACTCCTGAACAATCACAAATTTTTTCTAATTGTTTCTTACCAATAGAAAACTTTTCTCCAATAGTTGTATACGTTGCAAACGGACAAAATGATCCAAAATGGACCATTGACAAAAAACAAAAATGTAGTATAATAATATTAAATGCAGAATCACAAGATCAAACAATGGTAGGGTATTTAACAGCCCAAAAAAATTCTTATTACTTCGGTAACCTGAGATCAATAAGTGAAGCCAATGTATCTTTGATACAAGACACGACACAACTAACAACAATTATGGAGGAACACATTACAAAATATGAAAAACTATAGTAAAAACAGGCAAAATTTTAGAGGAAATAATAACTCGAATTATAAAAATGACAGAGGTCCTAAGCCACAGGGTTTACAGGTATTTGTTAGAGAAGGCGAGGATATTAGCAAGGCACTTAGAAAATTAAAGAAAAAAGTAGAGGCAGCAGGTGTACTAAAAGATATCAGAGATAAACAGTTTTATCAAAAGCCTAGCGAAAAAAGAAGATTAGCAAAGAAAGCAGGTATTGCAAGATGGAAGAAAAAACAAAAGGATGCAAAAAACTTTTAATCTCTTGACATCAACAAATTAATCTGTTATAATATACACATACACTAGAAAGGCAAAGAATATGAAATCCGATGTAATGATTGATCTAGAAACACTAGATACAACTCCTACCGCAACAGTACTGACAATTGGTGCAGTCAAATTTGATCCATTCGGCGATACAATTTCAAAGGATCCGGCGGATAACCTATATATTAAAGTAGACATTGATAGTTGTGATAAATTAGGTTTAACTACATCACAATCCACAATAGACTGGTGGAGTCAACAAGATCCTAAAGCACAAGATGAAGCGTTTAGTACTGAAGGTCGAATCCCCATCCACGAAGCAATGAATCAATTATACAAATTTTGTTGGGGCGCACAAAGAGTATGGAGCCATGGATCCGCTTTTGACATTATTATTTGCGAACATATTTTTGCTAAACTAAGCAAGGCAGTTCCTTGGAACTTTTGGCAAGTACGATGCACACGTACATTGTTCGATATAGGAATTAATCCTGAACGTGCAAGTGTAACTGCGCACCATGCATTATCAGATGCAATAGACCAAGCATCAGGTGTTCAGACAGTTATGAGAACACTAAGAACTAGCACTAAACTAAATGGTCAATTAATACAACCATATGCTAACATGAGGTAACAATGAGAATCGAACAAGATGTTAAATTAGATTATAAAGACGTACTGTTTAAACCAAAGCGTTCTAAACTAGAAAGTCGACGTGATGTTGACCTAACTCGTACGTTTAAATTTCATTATGGAAATGAATGGACCGGTGTACCTATTATGGCATCTAACATGGATGGTGTCGGCACATTTGAAATGGCAAAGGTATTACAGGAACACAAGATGCTTACTGTGATGCGTAAACATTATTCAGTCGACGACTGGACTAAAAATGCTAAAGGTGTTAAGATGAAATACCTTAGTGTTTGCACAGGCACAGGAGTTATTTGGGATCCTGATGCACCAGACTATGCTACAATGAAAGCAGTACTGGCAATGTATCCGGACATTAAGTTTATTACAATTGATGTTGCAAATGCTTATCACGAAAACTATGCAGACTTTATTGCAAGAGTTAGAGATGAATATCCAGACAAAACTATTATTGCTGGTAATGTTATCTCAGCAGAGATGACTGAAGAACTTATTATCAAAGGCGCTGACATTGTCAAGTGCGGTATTGGTCCAGGATCAGTATGTACTACACGACTAATGACAGGTGTTGGCGTTCCACAACTATCAGGTATCATCGAATGTGCTGATGCAGCCAACGGTATTGGCGGACACATTATTGCGGACGGCGGATGTGTATATCCAGGTGATGTTGCAAAAGCCTTTGGAGCAGGTGCTCATTTTACAATGTTAGGTGGAATGTTAGCAGGACACGATGAATCAGAGGGTAAGATTGTAGACGGCAAAGTACAATTTTACGGTATGAGTTCGAACGCTGCAATGGCAACACATGGAACACGCAAAGATGGTTATAGAGGAGCAGAAGGAAAAGTAGTTGAAATTCCGCATAGAGGTCCTGTGGACCCAACTATAATCGAAATCTTAGGCGGTATCAGAAGCACATGCACATATATTGGTGCAAAACGCATTAAGGATATGCCAAAGTGTACGACATTCGTAAGATGTACACAACAGGTTAACCAAGTGTTCAATCAATATAACGCATAGTTTGGTAAAATTTAGAACTTGTAATATGTCAAATCATAACTATATAATATGTAGTATGATAAATACTTTTGAACAAACGCCAAATGGGTTTGTTTAAATTAACTTGCTTAATAAGGAGAAAACTATGACAAGCAAAAATCTATCTATCTTTAATCAACTAAGACCAGTAACAATAGGCTTTGATCCTATCTTTGATCGTTTCGAAAGAATGATTGATGCGGATTTTTTAAACACGCCTAGTGTTAACTACCCGCCGTACAATATCGTAAAGACTGGTGATTACACCTATGATATTGAACTGGCACTTGCTGGTTTCAACAAGAAGGATATTGACGTTGAATACAACGATGGTGTTGTAACTGTTAAATCCATTCATGAAACAACGTCTGAAGAAGACGAGCGCAACGGAAGCGTTCTACACAGAGGTATATCAAAGAGACACTTTACAAAAGCATTTCAGATTGCTGATGATGTAGAAGTAAAGGGTGCTGAACTTATGGACGGATTGCTTAGAATTTCTTTGGAAAGAATTATTCCAGAAAGTAAAAAGCCAAGATCCATCGAAGTTAAGTAAAGTATAACGAGTAATGGGGGACTTAGTCCCCCATTATTTTATAGGAGAAACAAAATGTCTAAAGAAAGTATAGCAGTTGATGAAAAAATCAAAGTTGACATACAACCTCCTAAATTATGGAAGGTGATATTTCTTAACGACAACGTCACTCCGATGGAATTAGTAATTGATATCCTAGTAGGAGTATTCAAACACAATCAAGATTCAGCAAAGAAGATTATGCTAACTATTCATAACGAAGGAAGTGGGGTTGCAGGAATTTATTCTTTTGAAGTTGCAGAACACTTAGCAGTTGAGTCAACTCATATAGCAAAAAGTAACGGTTCGCCGTTAAAAATACAAGTGGAAGAAGAATGAGTGATAGAACTAAGGAAGAAATTGTAGAAGAAATTAATGCTATCGTTGAAAAAAATATTCAACCAAGTGTAGCAATGCACGGTGGTATTGTTGAACTTGAAAACTTTGATATGGAAACAGGAATCGCCACAATGTTAATGAGTGGTGCTTGTTCTGGTTGTTCCAGTAGCACAGTGACTCTAAAGTTAGGAGTAGAAAACATGCTAAAACATTATGTTCGTGAAGTAAACGCAGTTCAGGGTGTTGACGATCCTAACTTTAACGATCCATATTATACTTAAAAGGTAATTTAAAATGAGTGATTTAAAAACTAAAATAGATAACAGAATGGATCACTTGCAAACATGTATGGAGGCACAGGCACATCTTGATCGTCCCGAATATGTTATAGATGTATTAGAATCAGTTTCTAAATTCTGGTCTGCACTTAACGAAGAAGACAGAGAATATATACATTGTGTAAGAGATGCATTAGATAACAAAATGGAATGGAAAGTATGAACTTAAAAGAACTAACAAAAGAAAATCATACTAATGCTGAAAGACAGGCATTTGTAAAACAATTAATGGGCGGAAAGATTGACCCAAAAATATATGCAATATATCTGTGGAATCAGTTTCCACAATATGAAATATTAGAGTTAATGGCAAATCAACACGGGTTACTTGATGACATCCCAATGGTGGCTAGAAAAAAAGCAATTATGACAGACTTCATGGAACTTTGGGATAAAGATGCTGATGCTCCAGAAGTTTGCGAAAGTACTAAAAAATATATTCTACATCTAAAAACTATCATGGATGATCCAAAAAAACTAATGGCACACATCTATGTTAGACACATGGGAGATCTAAGTGGAGGTCAAATGATTTCCAAACGTATTCCTGGTAGCGGAAATTATTATAAGTTTGACGCTGATGTAAACGAATACAAAGAAAAAATTAGAGCCAAATGTGATGACAGTATGGCAGAAGAGGCAAAGATTTGTTTTGATTATGCTACAGCACTATTTAAAGATATGATGCAGTATGTCAAAGAATAGCATTATTTGGGATAAACTAATTTCCTGCAAGGAAGAAATCATCAAGATATTTGATGAGAACGCAACTGAGTTCGATGAGCCAGGACTGGCACACTTCAATAACGACTTATGGATTAACAGAGTTTGGCAGAATGAACACGTTCGCCGAGCACACATAGATGTGGTTGATGCACGTGATACCAAGGGACTATGGATGATGCATGTTTGTGTGTTCCCCGTGCTTACCAACGATGGACCCATATATGGGTTCGATGTTATATCAGGCGCAAAGAAGATGACGGGCGCATTCCACGATTTTAGCCGCAGCAGTGGCGGTAGCAATCATCCCATGATTGATGGCTACAGAGAAGCAGTGGCAGACTTCATACCAAGCAAACGCAGAACTCTTCCTGAATGGGCCGAAAACATATTCACTGATTCAATGATAGCCGCGGGCAATGTGGCTACAGAAGAAGAAGCAACTGCCATAGTTGATCTTGCATTAAACAATCTTCGTGCCTACTTTGCAGAAATAGGTGCTTTCACGGGCACTGCTGACCCTGACAAAACAGCAGAAGCGCAGAACTACTACTGCCACAATCAGCAACAGAACCCACACACTCCGCGCACTATGAAGAGCCTAGGCTTGAATGAAGCGGATGTTGATAAGTTCTGCACTGATATGCTGTTTCCTAAACTGGCATAAATACTACGTTATGAGAGCATTTGAATTTTATCAACAAAAGAATCTTCTGGAACAGGCATCAGCAAATGCCAAGAAAGAACTACAAACCATCATTCAGGGGGTAAAACAAAATCCACAGAATGCGGATGTTGTTGCGAAAAAACTTGCGGCACTTAACGATGCGGCTGATAAAATTATTGCTGCTTCAGATAAACAAAAAGCAAAAGACAAAGCAGTAAAACCAATTGCTCCAGCAGTTAAGCCGATTACACCAGCAGCACCTCCAGTTGAAAGCCTAGATGAAGCAGCAACTGATAGTGTTAAACAAGCAGAAAAAGAAGCACTAGAATTATCGAGTAAAATTGACAATGCCCTTTTAGCGATGGGCGCAGTTAGTCCTGAAAACAAACAGATGATGTTAAAGTTATTATCTGAGGTTAGTGCAGATTCAATGGCCAAGGGCGTGGAAAAAGAGAGATCGGGTAACGTAGAATTTATAGACGGATTACAGCAAAACATCCTTCCCAAACTAGCACAAAAAATAGAAGCAGAACTTGCAAAACTTGCCCAAGCACAACCTTATTCAGATGTTCCAACTAAACTTTCTCAGAAAGCACAAAAACTTAAAAATGTGCAGACCAACATTATTAGAGGGTTGAGTGGGGTGTTTGCTAACGAAAAAGATCAAGCAATTAAGGGTGGATCAGAATACAGAGCAGCGGTTACTGATCTACTAAATGATTTTATCGTTGGTGTTGTCGACTTTGGTAAAGTATTAAAACAGGGTTCTGGTAACATCACTGACATGGTCAATAACAGCATAAAGTCTTCAGGCAAATCAAAATTATACAAGGATGTGTTTGATAGACTGAAGGAAGCATTATACACAAGCGTAATTGACATCGGCAAGGGAACAAACATGGGACCGGGAGAACTTGGTCTTGCTCTTATTCTAAAACCAGCCAGTAAGGCAGGCAAGGGAGATCTTGGTTACGGTGATGAAGTGATTGAATTAAAGGGTTCCAGAGATCCTAAGTCTGGTGCTAGACTTGGACTGGAGATGGGTAATAAATCAAAGCAGGTAGACTCCTTCCAGGAAAAAGTATTAGATAAGCATTTTGGCAAGGGCAAAGTTCCTTATGCACAAAAAATAGAAGGAAGAGCTCAGCCAATAAACCTTAATCTAACAACACAGGGCATTAACAGACTAAATCAAATAATTCCAAAGTTTTCTAATTTTAATACACAAGAGTTTTTATTGGATTCTATCATGCTTACACTTGACGGAAGCACCAAAGAAAAGGAAAAGTGGCGTTCAGACATCGATAAGTCAGGATTCATAAAGGATGCCGTGAATGCTGATGGAACAATAGATTACAACAAGTGGGTCAAAGCACTAACGCTCATACAATACGATCTATATGGCGGCGCTGAATCAGGACAATCCCAGTTCAAGACAATCATGGTATTCAGTCCTACCAGTTCAAACTTTAGAGTGGTTAAGAACTCCAAGGAGTTTGCCAAAGCAATTGACGACGGACAATCAGGAAAGCCCAACGGAGTTGTTTTATCCGGCGGCCTAGCATTTAATTTAGACAAGTTTGCCAAGACACCACAGGTTGGTATAGCATAATCCATCCACTTAAATGCGCAGTTATTAACTGAGCATATCATACCCACAGTCATTACCAATAAATACAGTTGGAAATAATTAATTCCGGGAGCGAATCGGATGACTAAAATATACTTGATAATTATCGGACTAACGCTAATTGCATCTAGTGCCTTGGCTGATACAATGACCTTTGAGTTCAAAAATCCCTCATTTAGTGGGCAGGGTTACTCTAACCACGTGCTGGCAATAGAGCAACTACAGGCCAACAGAAAACAAGCACTAAAGGAAGAAAAGGAAGCAGCAGAAAGAGAAGCGGCTAGAGAAGCGGCTAACACCACTC
>Ga0222718_10005116_pt1 | contig 10698 bp, 15 predicted proteins | sample C33_27DmetaG_FD_165045 | JGI IMG/M metagenome (GOLD analysis project Ga0222718, IMG submission 165045) | Estuarine water microbial communities from San Francisco Bay, California, United States - C33_27D | ecosystem: Environmental > Aquatic > Marine > Unclassified | place: USA: California... | reverse complement strand
ATAATTTTGGTGAACTTTTAATCGCAACAGTTCTTAATGGTTCTACTTTTCAATGGTCACCAACCACGGACGGATTAACAGGTAAAGCAAGTTTAGTTACCAATGCTCCCACTACTTCAAAGTTTTCGTTAGTTTCTACTCCTGATCGACATTTAGTTTTATTTGGAACAGAAGGAACAGTAGGAACCGCAAGTTCACAAGATCCTTTATTATTACGATTCTCTTCACAAGAAGATATTAATACTTACCAACCTCAAGCAGAAAATACAGCTGGCTCGCTACGTATACAAGACGGTTCGACTATTGTGGGCGCTGATAAAGCTCGTGGTCAGATTTTAGTATGGACAGATACTTCTCTTCATGGCATGCAGTTTATTGGTCCTCCTTTTACTTTTGGATTAAATCAATTAGGTAGAAACTGCGGACTTTTAGGTCAACACGCTGCTGTTGTTGTACGAGATGTCGCCTATTGGATGGGACAGAATGCTTTCTTCGCTTTTGATGGTACCGTGAAAAAAATACCTTGCACCGTGGACGATTTTGTTTTTGAGAATATTGATCTGACACAAACGGATCAAATCTTTGCCGGTGTCAATACAGAGTTTGCAGAAGTTATTTGGTTTTATGTCACTAACCCAGATAATGTAGCACAACCTCAAGTCAATAAATGCGTTGTTTATAATTATTTAGAACAATCTTGGTATGTTGGAACTTTAAATAGAACTTCTTGGGTTGATCGTGGTGTATTTCAATTTCCTTTAGCAACGGAATATTTAACAGACACTACAGCCAACGCAACTCCAACTGTGATTGGTTTATCTAATGGTGTATCGAAACATTACAAACAAGAGTTTGGTACCGATGCCGATGGCTCTGCCATGGAATCTTTTATTCAATCAGGTGATTTTAATATTGATGAAGGTGGGGAACAGTTAATGCGTATTGCGAGAATTATACCTGACTTTAGAGATCAATCAGGTGATTTAGATATAACTTGGAGTTTTAAAAATTATCCTTATGGTAATGTGATTAGTCAAACAGCATTGACTGTTGCTACCACTGATACAAAAAAGGATATGAGAGGTCGTGGTCGACAAGCTAATTTTAAAATTACAAGTAATGAATCTGGAGGTAACTTTAAGATGGGTACTTTTACAATGGATGTATATCCTGACGGAGGACGATAATGGCGAAGATACCTCAAACCAGATTTCCCGATCCACCTCAAGATTACGAACCAAGGGCTTTTGCTGAGCTCATTCGACAATTAGAACAGATTGTTCTACAATTAAACTCATCCTATCAACAAGATAACAAAGACGAAGTTAACAGAAGAACTGTTTTCTTTGCAACTGGAGGAACCACTGATGCCTGATCGTTTTCGAACCTTTGTTTTAAGTCCTGCTAACACAGGAGCGAATACCTTATTTACTGTGCCTACAGCGAATGTAGCAGCCACACCTCCTGTTCCCGTGACCACGTTTATGGTCAAAACCATTGTTTTACATAATGATGCAGGTTCAGGTACAGTCGATGCGGTATTGACTTATAATGATGGATCAACAGATTTTGAAATAAACAACGTTTCTGTACAACATCAAGCAACCAAAATTATCAACGGCACCTTTGTTTTTGAGGGTGGAGATAGTTTAAAAGTGACTGCAAGTGCTGCGAATGACCTTGTTATCAAGGTTTCTGTGCTTGAAATGAAGGATCAACAATAGTACAAATAAAGGTTAGATATGCATAAAATAGTCGATGAACCAAAGCTTTTAAGACATGAGGAGATCAACGGTGTCCAAGTCCCAGTATATAGTTGTAAGACAGAAACTGTCATTACGAATACACGAACTAATACAACTTACGAGTCAGAAGATCATTGTGCTGCTGACGTTGCTGATCCTAACACCGATACTACTGATACTGATATTAAGCGAGATGTTACAATCTTTGCACCACGATTGGCGGATCTGGGTGCGGTCAATAAGAAAGAATAGAAATGTTTAAGAATCTGATCAAAGGAGTTAAAAAAGTTTTACAGAGTCCAGTCGGTCAGATTGGTACTGCTTTATTACTACCTGGTTTAGCTGGTATTCAAGGAGCAGGGACCATGGCTAATATAGCAAGAGGTATTGGTAGCTTCGCTGCTGCACAACCCATGCTCACACAAGCGGGTATTGGTTTATTGGCAGGTGATAAACCTGAGAACGTATTACGAAACGTAGCCTACGGAACAGCGGCTCGAGGCATAGGTGCAATGATGCAACCAGGTGGTACTTTTATGGGTGGTGTAAAAAGTGGTTTTGGCATAACACCAACCGATGTTCCAACAGCAACACCAATTGTAGATACAGAATTAGCACGACTTGGTACACCTGAAGCAATGGCTCAGGCTCAAGTAACAAAACCAGGAATGTTAGAAAGCATAAAAAATTCTTTAATTAATGAAGGTGAAACAGATTTCTTTAAAAAATATTCTCCTCTTTTAAAACTCGGTGCTGTTGGTGCAACTATCGCTGCCGCAGCAATGTCTGATGAGGAAAGAGAACTATTTTATGATCCAACAAAAAACCCTTACTTAACATCAGGTGGTAGAGAAAAACAATTTTATGAAGACATTAATCCTTACTATGCCGCCTCTATGAACAAAGGCGGAGTGATGGACTTTCCTGAAAAAGACGGTATGATTAATGGTCCAGGCAATGGTCAATCTGACGATATTCCTGCAATGCTCTCCGATGGCGAATTTGTATTTACAAAACAAGCAGTGATGGCTGCTGGAAATGGTGATAGAGAACAAGGCACTAAAAAAATGTATGAAATGATGTACTCTTTAGAAGACAAAGCAGAAAATATGGGGATAGGTAGAATCTAATGACACCAGAAGAATTACAAAAAATAATAGCACAACAATATGGAAATGTTTTAACAGCAGGTCAAACTTTAACTGCGAACGCAGCTGCTGTTCCAACAGCGAATGTTGTTACTCCTTCTGCCGCTATTGGTCAAGCTACAAATTTAGCAGCAAATGTTGCAACTACTGGACCAGATTATTTTGGTGCAGGTGTCGGTGCTCTACAAGGTGCTGCAAATGCAATCTCTAGCGCCATGTCAACTACTTCACAACTAGGTCAAGCTTATGATCCACAATCCTATAAAGGTTTTATGGATCCTTATCAAAAAGAAGTTATTGATCGATACTCACAAGAGATGCAACGTCAATTTGATATTTCTGGTCAAGGCAGAGCAGCACAAGCAATTGGTGCAGGTGCCTTTGGTGGTGGTCGTGAAGGTGTTTTAGAAGCGGAAGCACAAAGAGGTTTTCAACAACAATTAGGTACAGGTATTGCTGGACTTTTATCATCAGGTTATCAAACTGCACAACAACAAGCACAACAAGCTTTTCAAAATCAACAAGCTGCTCAACAAGCGGCAGCGGGTTTACAACTTGCAGGTGGTGAACTTGGTACAGGTATTGGTCAACTTTATGGAACATTCGGTGTTCAGGCACCAATGACACAAGCGAACTTAGCAACAACATTAAGTCAACTAGGTGTCACAGAAACTGCAGCACAACAACAAGCTGCTCAACAGGCTTATCAAAATCAATTGGCACAATACATGCAACCTTATCAACAACTACAATTTCAATCGGGACTTTTGAGTGGTGCCGCACCATCTTTTATGCAATCACCAGCAACTTCAATGGGTAATCCTCTTCTAGCAGGTATAGGAGCATTAGGCGGGTACGCAGGATAAGGAGGGTCAATGAGTTCTTCAGGATATGACACCCTCAGCGATTTTAAAATCGATTTAACCGTTGATCCGATTCAACCTTTAAATTCTATTAGACCAACTCAGGGTGGTAAATTTTCTATCACTAATGAGCCACAATTCACACCAACTCCTGAAATGGAAGAGAATGCGGCAGCTAGTGCTGAACAATCAGCCATGAGTGTTAATACAACCTCTTATATGAATATGATGGCAAATGAATTTGCAGGACAGTATTTACCTGTCCGTGAACAACGAAGAGCTTATGCTGATCAATACTACAAAGCGTTAGGTTTAGGTGAACGTTATAATCCTGCGGATTTTGAAGCACAAATACGTGAATCTTTAGGTCCTCTTCCTGAGAAATCAGGTCTTGATCAAACACTTAATTTTGTCATTGACGCTCTCAATGGAAGAACTCAATTCAAAGGAGTTGCAGGAGCGTTAGATATTTTAGCTCAAGCAACAGGTAAAGCCTTGAGTCGATCAGAACAAGATCAACTCAATAGATTAAATTATCAGTTAAAAGTAGGTGAACTTGCTGTGCAACAAGCACAAGATGCTAATAAAATTATTATGGAAAAGGAATCCGATTTCTTTTTAAAGATGATGGGTTATGACAATGATGACATGACTATGTTCATGAATTTTAACAAAGATATTTTAAATGATGTATCACAACATAACTTAGATGTTCAAAAAGAAAGAGTAAAATCTTCTTTAAATATGCTTAATAATTTAGATAAGCCCTTGAATATTACTTTTACTGATGGAGCCGGTAATAAACAAGTAGGTTCTGTTCGTCAAGTTCCCTCTGAATTCGGACCTCAGTTAATGCTAGGTCGAATGCAAGAACTTGAAGACGGAAGAAAAGTTCAAGTGTTTGATGTACCTTTACCCGCTTCACCTGATGGAACTTTAAATTTTAATATTTTAGGAACCGTACAACCAGGAACAGAGGCTAATATGTTTGATAGTTTGATGCCTTCTGGACAAAAGATTGTTGAAAGTGTTCAAGACTTTGCGGCTTTGGATAATATTAGAACAGACATCGGAAATATTCTAACGACTGCTGCTACTGACATCAATAAACTCGGTTTCTCTGGTAACATTCAAAGTATTATTCAGACTGTTGGATTTAATATTGAATCTATTCTCAATGAATTATCTAAAAACACAGGCGGTACAGGATTGTCAGGTACAAATCTTTTTCAAGGGGGAGAACAATTATTTAACAAAGATTTTCTTGAATATGATGATTATAATCAAACAGAAACTCAAATTGTTTTAACAGATTTACCTGGAAGCAATCCTTTTGTATCGAAATCAAAAACAGTTCCTGTCTCCATGGCAAATTTATTTGACGAGGAGTGGTTCGTGGACCAAGGATATGACACCAGTTATGCAGAAAACAAAGTGCGTGAAAACTTTATTATCTATGGATTAGCCAGGGCCAACAAACCAACCGGTCGTTTGAACGTGGATGATATTAAACGTGCGAGTGATGCGATTTCTATTTATGGTGCAAAAGCTCCTCAAGACGTGATCGCTGCGTTAAAAGAAGTTGATCGTAAGATTAGAGCAGCACAATCAGGTTTACTACGTGCTTATCCAGAAATTATTATTAAAGATCCAACATTCTCTGATCCTGAAAAAAGAGACAGTATATTAAGAACTCTTGGTCTCGATCCTAATGACTTTGCTCAATACTTTACACAAATGCAACAAACAGGACAAAGTCCCAACCAAAGTGCTAATATTGCTGACGATCCAATTACTAATCAACAACCAACTATACCTGATCCTGAATTTGATAATGAGGGAGAAGCGTTAAGCGTAGATGAGTTATTTAATGCGTCATCCGTGGAGGAATTAATCTAATGGCTCAACCAGGTTTAAGAATGAGTAAAAATGCTGTTACGTTGATGGCAGGAACTCCTAATGCAAAAACTTTTTATTTAGAAAATCCAAGCAAGCCGACAGCTAATGACATTAACAAAATTAAAAAAGCTTATGGAATCCCAGGAGATTTTTCCTTAACGCAAACAAAAGAAAAACTTAAACAGATTGAACAAATGGAGAAAGCCTCTGTCTTGTCCGACATTCCTTTTGAAAAAGGCACTAAACAATATTATGGTGAACTCGCTGAAAAGACTGCGGATGTGCTTGCAAGAGAAGAACTTATCAAAGATCCGATGAACTTCTATTACAATCAAGCAGCTAAAGAATTTTCTCTTCCCAATCCTGGTGCATATATACCTTTTATTGGTCAGTTTTTACCTGATAATATTAGACTACCTCAAGATTTAGTATCAAAGCCCTCTGCCGAAATGGTAGGAGGTATGACTGCTGTCACCGCAGCTCAATCCGCAAAGATTTTAGGTACAAGAAATCCTTTTGCACTGATGACTCCGCAAGAGCTTTATGGTGCTGAATTCTTAGGAACACAGGCAGGAGGATATGCTTACGATTTTGGTAATCGTTTATTAAGAAGTTTGATTGACTTACCGAACCCTGATTTAAAAGAAGCGTCTTCTCAGTTCCTTTATGACACGATGATGAATGCAATGTTTACAGGTGGCGCCGCCTCTATGGGTCCTATCTTTAATCACTCAAAAGCTTTCATTGGTAAAAACATTTTTGGTATTGATCCAACAAAAAAGAATTTAGCTAAATTAGCTGAGATATCAGACACTTATGGTATGCCTTTAGGTATCATTCAGGCTTCTAATATGCCTTTCTGGAGAGCTTATAGTAAAGTGATTGGTGTTTTACCATGGGTAGGTACACCTTTTGGAAAGCAACAACAAGCCGTGCAAGAAGCTTCCAGACAATATTTAGGTAAACTCATGAACTCAGTAGCTCCTTTACAGACGGTATCCATGTTAGGTAAAGATTTATCAAAGATGATGCAAGGAAACTATGAATCCGTAAGAGCAGCACAACAATACTTATATGAGAATTTTGAAGAGTATGCGAAAAAACTAAAGGGTAAAAAAGTAATTAATATAGAAAACTTCAGACAAGTTGCAGAAGACACGTCTCAAGCTTATAAAGAAGGTATTCCAGGAGTGAGAGATGGACAACCTTTCCGTTTCCCAGGTTCACGATCCAATGAATCTTTTGGTCAACTCTATGACATGCTAAGTAAACTAGAGCCAAACGTTACTCTGGAACAAGCCATTACATTACGTCAGATGTTTAATGACTTTGCTACTAACTTTAAAACAGAATTTAAAGGAAACATTCCTAAAGAACAGGCTCAGAATCTAATGAACCTAGCAGGTATGTTAGAAAGAGATATTTTAAATTTACAAAACGTAGGAAATGAAATTGATGATGTTGTATTTAATACTGCACTGAAAAAACTTTCTGCTGCGAATGAATACTTTGCTGCCACAATACCTGAATTCACAGGTGGTGTGGCGTCTAATGTCAAACAAGTAAATGCTAATATCTTTGGTCCAGGGCCTGATCAAAAATATGGAATGATGTACACCAAAGAAATGTTCGATACTATTTTACAAAGAGCAAAAAACGATCCTGAAGCAATGAAGCATTTATTAAATCTTTCTAAATCAACACCTGAACAAATACAGGCTTATAAAAAAGCAGGTAATAAAGAAGGTGTAATGATGGATATTGAAACTTTAGTACGAAATGATGACATTAATAGTCCAAACTACGGTAAAATGGAAAAGAAAACGATTCCAATTATGAGTGCTGCACCGAATGCAGGACAATTAAAAGTAGTGAGAAGACTACTAGGTGATGCATTAAATAATTCTATTACGGGTCTTCCTGTCGGTGTGACACCTAATCAATATTTGAATGTAGTATCTGCAAGTCCTGATTTAATTCAGAAAAAAGGTTTAAAATCAGCGGCTCCAGAAATGTTAGAATTTAGTCAAGTTGAATTTAATCCAGCACAGTTTGCTAAGAATTTAGGTTTAGGGACAGAAGATGGTATTGAAATCTTACAAGAATCATTAAAAGGCACAGGCGTTACCGTTGATGGTATTCAAAATTTCCTCAAAGCAGCGGATGCTGCAGGTGCTTTCGTTGTTAATGATCCTTCAACCTTTGTTACAAGAAGAATTACATTGAGTGGTTTAAAAGGATTAATGCTATTTCAGGGTGCAAGTGCAGCAGGTTTAACAGCTTTAAATCCTGTGATGACCGCTTTATTCTTACGCTATGGTTCTAAGATACTAACAGATCCAAAAGTTTTAAAATCATTTACTGATGTTTATATTGATGCAGTGAAGTATCCCACTAAAGATCCTTTAACTAAGTCAAGAAGAAATGATATTTTAAAATGGGCGGAAGGTGTTTTACCCACAGAAGCAGAACTCGAAGAACAAGATTTTATTAGACAAATTGATCAATCCATTCTCAGTTTAATTGACAATCCTCAAAGTAAATTAGAGCAAAATGCAGCGAGAGATAAACAAATTGAATTGATGAGTGAAATGCCTAAAGGAACAGATTTAGAAACAATGAGAAATATTCAAGAAAGAATTACACCTGATACCTTAGAACAACGTTTTTATGATACCGAATATGTACCTGATGTATCATTACAGCCTAACATTCAAGGAACGCAACTTGAACCACAAACCAGAAGTAATTTAGCTTTTGGTACACTAGATGAAGCGTTAGAAAGTCAGATGATGAAGAGAGGAATAGGAACATTATGATCGCTTTAGATGCTGTTAGACCTTTGAGTGCAATACCTCAAAAGAAAAAACCTATAAAGATGCAAACAGGTGGTGAAGCTATTCAAAATTTAGCAGAGGGTCCACCAGAAGATATTAATCAACCTGTTATGTTACAAGATGGTGGTCCTTCAAATAATATTTCTTCTTTAATGCCTCGATTTGATCAATTTTCACCTGAACAAAAAGAACAGTTAGACCAAGAAATTTATAGAAAACATTTTTTTGATATGATGAATGAACAAATACTAAGAGACGAAATGGAGAAAGATCCTTATTTTAGAATGGAAGAAGAGAAAAGACGACGTCAATACTTTAATATGCCTGAGCTAGTCCCAGCAGGTGGAATTATGGGTATTTCACAATCAACAAATACAGGGTTGCAAAATAATGGGATTATGGATATAGTGGAAAAATTAAAAATAACAAAACCACTATATGATATCTAAAATTAAAAAATTTATATTAAACTTATTTAAGAAAGGAGAACCCGATGAACATGAAAAACATTGGGGTATAGGAGCATGATTGATTTAACAGATGAACTGAAAGCCAGGGTACGTGAGCATGAAGGTGTGCGTACATCCATGTATTTAGATTCACTAGGCAAAGCCACGATTGGTATAGGCCACCTTATTCAGCCTCACGAACGAAGTAGATACTCAGAAGGAGTGGAAATTTCTATGGAGGAAGTCGAAGAACTATTTGATATAGACTTGAATAGAGCTGCTGCGGGGGCTGATCTTTTAATTGACGAATGTGTTGGACACGATTTACCACAAAATGTGTCAGAAGTAATATTAGAAATGGTCTATCAACTGGGGACCCAGGGTGTCCGAAATTTCAAGAACATGTGGAAAGCAATGAGAGTTAAGGATTGGGATAAAGCAGCCGCAGAAATGAAGGATTCTAGATGGCATTCTCAGACCACAAAAAGATGTGAAACCCTTGCAGAAATCGTTGCAAATACTTCTAAATTAGCATAGGATTAAGTCATGGGTAATTATACTTACAAACATATTAAGATAAAAGAACCTAAGGTTATAGACGAGTCAAAGATTTATGACGTACCAATGCCTAAAGGTATGGTTGAAAAAGCCTATACTGCAAGAGCTATGAAGCTTTATGGCAAAAAGAAAAAATAGGAGGCTTTATGAAAAAGAATTTAAAACCCGTACCAAAAGAGAAGAAAAAATCTCTTGGTAAACTTCCAAAAAAAGTAAGAAATAAAATGGGCTACATGAAAAATGGTGGCGAAGCAAAAGTACGTGGAATGGGTGCTGCTACTCAAGGCGGTAAATTCCAGGGAGTATTTTAATGGCTGGCGGTAAAGAAGAAGATTTAATTGCAAGAATTAATGATCTTCGCACTTCAATGACAGAGGACAACCAAACTGAAGTTGAAGCAGAAATTATTCAAATAGAAGATTTACTTACAAAAGATAGTGACTAATCATGAGTATTGTAGGTGCAGCATTAAGAGGTTTTGGTAAAGCTCTTGGTAAAAAAACTGGTAAATCAACAAGTAAATCTGTAAAAAGAAGAATTGTTCTTGGAGCCACTCCACTTAATAAAAAAGAAAAAGCTGTAGTAGGTGCTAGCGGTGCAATCGCAACTGCAGGAGCTGGAGCTATTGGGTATGGATATAAAAAAGCCTATGACAAATTAAAAGAAGTCAAGGGAAGAATTAAATCAAAAAAGAAATAATCATGGGTATATTTGGTATTGCTAAAAAAGGTTTAGGTCTTTTAGGCAAAAAGAAGAAAAAGAAGAAAACCTTTCTCGACCGACCTGAAAGTAAAGTTATCAAAAGAATTAAACAAAGAAAAAGAGATGATGCTATTTTTAAAGGTATAATGGGTGGCACCGCCGCAACAGGTTATATTGGTATTAAATTAGAATCACAAATGAGGGATAAAGAAAAATATAGAAATAAAAAAGAATTTGAAGCAAAAAAGAAATCTAAGTAATCCACTCTTTTAATTCATCACCCATCACTTGACTGGCTATGTCAACCTTGTTCTTCAAGGCAGTTAATATTTTATCATCAACCGTTCCCTGGCAAACAAAGTCAACATACGTCACTTTATTCTTCTGGCCAATTCTGTGTGCACGATCCTCACTTTGTAATCTTATTTCAAGATCATAATTGTTTGAAAAGTAGACAACAGTACAAGAGGCAGTAAGAGTGATTCCATATCCACCAG
>Ga0222718_10005115_pt1 | contig 10700 bp, 14 predicted proteins | sample C33_27DmetaG_FD_165045 | JGI IMG/M metagenome (GOLD analysis project Ga0222718, IMG submission 165045) | Estuarine water microbial communities from San Francisco Bay, California, United States - C33_27D | ecosystem: Environmental > Aquatic > Marine > Unclassified | place: USA: California... | reverse complement strand
CTGAAGGCACTTGATGATATCCTCACAAACCTTGCGATACAAAACCAAAGAGGCATTCGTGATATCGTAGATGGCATTGTTTCCAGCGGCGAGGGCCTGCTGGCGAACGCCAACAAGTTGCTCCCCCTTTGGAGATGAGCCGTCCATAACCTCGTTAATGCCCGTTGTATCACGAATCATATTGAGGTAGTGATTGTAATGGTTAATCAGCTGCTCAACGTTCCTGATGGCATTGTTAATCTCACGCACTGGGGGATTCTGGAAACCGCCTTCTGGATTGCGAGAGCGATAATAGAAAACACCAGTCTGTTCGTAGATGTCTTGAATCTCAAGCGGCTGTAGTTCTCCGCCCATTCCAAGCTGAACATTTTCAAGTCCCTCAATGTCAATAACTAAGCCATCTGGTTTAGCCTTAGCGATAGCCTGTTGAATCTTAAGGTGTGATATCTGAATTTGGTCAGCAAACGTAGTAATACCAGAAACCAAAGACTTTGGAATCATACGGCGCATGTTGACAGCAATTGGGCTATAAGACAAGCGTGTCTTCGTTAGGTCGTGTACGTTTTTGGGTACATTCTTCTTGGGTCCGTAATCAAAAATCTTATCACAGCCGATGATGAACTTACCGCCGTATACCGTAGCATTGTACATGTATACTGGCTCTCTGTCGTAAACGCTATTTGTTTGAGGCTTGTAAACCTCTCCCTTGTAGTAGAAGCCAATGTTTCCGTAACGAGACTGCTTCTTCTCAAAAATCATGCTATCAACAGACATGAATTCAAAGTCCAGAACCTCTACAGTGTACTCATCGTAACCGTAGTGATATGTGTCAAGGCCAGATTCATAACGAGAGTCATCGAAGCGGTTAGGGTTGTTAGAGTATTTGTTTCTAACAGCATTTGCCATTTTCTCGTACTCCTCTTCCGTGAACTTATTACCCGCAACACGCTTTAGTTCAGCGATACTCATTCGCTTAATGTGTCCCGCGTAAACGATATCTGACAGGTTGGGGTCTTCAGTAAAAGAGTGGATAAACCTAGCCGGGTCGACATAGTCAGTTACAATGCCGTAATTGGGGTCATTGTTGCGCTTGACCACAGCCATTCCGCAAGTAACTAAGTCTTCAACACAGCGTCTCTGAATCTTCTCGTCATAGTCATTCCAAGAAAGCGTCATTTGAGTTGCAATCTGAGCTGCAATCTCTGCGTCTGTCTTGATGTTAGTCTCTAAGAATATTTCTAGTTCCTCCTCAGTTTGTGGAAGCGTATCTGGGTCTGTATCTACTTCAATACCTAGGGCTTTTGCCTGGGCAATGAAATCTTTATTCTCGATACGAACACGGACCTTGTTTTTCTCTAAGTCTTTTTCATTCTTAGAGAGGGGGTCTGTAGCTTCTACTTGGGGGTATGGCGATGAAGAAAGAATCTTGTTGACTACAATCTTTAAAAACTTAGGAATGATAGGGACGGGTGACCAATCAATATTAAGTAATGAGCCATCCCCATTGTTCGGGTTTAATGACGACAACAACTCTTTATACTTGCTAGTATCCTGAGTGCCATTGGCATAGTCCCGCGATGTCTCGAATTCCCTAAACCTTCTTCGGTAAAGGGAGCTCTCAGAATCTAACGAACCCCACTCTGAAAAAATAGCTTTTGCATACTTAATACCGTATGAATCAGAAGCTTTCTTTTCATGGCTTGCTAAAGGGTCAGGGAAGGTAGACTCTGCGTTTGTCGCTATCCCATTATAGTCCATATTGTTAGCCAATCTATATTATACTGGCAAATATACAAATATTAACCACGTGTACTTTTGAAACGGCGAAAGAACACTTTGTCGTTGAAATCACTTTTTACTACCGTAGTCTTAACCTTCTGAGCGGCTAGCAAAGCAAGTCCTGAACTAATCGTCAAGTCAAACTTCGTCCGGTCATCAATCCTGAAGTTAATCCAGTCTTCAAGCGTCCTGTCAAAATACATCTTACCCATTAGAGCGGTCTCCTCATTCATCCCTACGTGATTATGAATAAAGTCCTCTACGGATTGAGCGTGAGCCTGAATGACATCTTGAGAGTTAGATGGTATGCCCTTTGTCTTGCTTCCGTTATTGAGACCAAGGTGTGCTGGCCTCTCCATAAGGTATCCGTCGTAACCCCTTGATTCAAAGTATCTTGCTATCCCGTACTTGTTGTTTTCTATAAGGATAGGGTAGCCGTAAAATACAGCAGCCATCAAAACATCTTCATAGAATATCTTAGCAAGAGGAGGTCTGGAGGCGTACTCCGCAACAAACATATTGCTAGGGTGCTCCATGTTAAACTTGTTATAAAGGTGGCAGGCACCCTTTGAACCGCGTCCATCTACTGTAGCATCAATATCATAGGAGTCAACGCCACCGCATCCTAAAAACTCATTGGGGGCTATGCGCTTTCCGTTATAGTTCACCTCTTTGTTCCTGATGTCTTCGGGCGGCATCCAGCACACACGCCACCTACCATTTACGTCTGGCTTAAAGAAAACTTTCGTGTCCTGAACGCCATTCTCCCAGACGAAGTTACCGATAACAACAGGATTCGGGAACAGGTCCATGTTGTGCTGTATCTGCTCGTATATCTTCCCGATATTAAAAAGACTAGCCTTTGCCGAATCCCTAAACGCTTCGTCCTCCATGAAGGGGAACTGACGTATGACTTCGTTTAGTTCATAGCTGTCGTTTATGAGCGCCTTCCTTTCATTCTTTAAGAACGTCTTAGCCCCTACGGTTATTACGTCTCCCGCCTCTCCGATAATGGGGCTTTCTGGGTCTTCAACAACGGGATTGCCGTATCGGTCAAAAAACCCCTCTAGAGCTTCATAGGATGGAATAAAAATAGAATATAGCCCGCTCTTAGTCCTTCCGTTTTCATTTCTGTCATTCGGGTCTGAGGAGTAGTAAAGGTCGCGGTACTGACGTCCACCCTTGTCAAGTGGGTTCACGGTGCTACCTACAAGCGCCTTTCCGACAATCTTACGTCCAACCAAAAGACACGTTCTATGTATCCGCCAGCTCTCTCGGATGTCCGTAGGCTTCTCCCACTTGCCCGCTTCGTCCAGATACAACACATGGAGCTTTTCGCCGTCATATGCGTTATTAGTGGTGTTCTTCCAGTTTATAATCGTGTTCAGGGCCTCGTCTGTCTGCGATGTTTTATTCTTCTTGGTAATGCGCTTTGAAGGCTCCCTAAAGGCCAACTCCATACGTGGGTTGGTGGTACCATCCTGAATAGGCTTAAAGAAGAAAGGGTAAGACTTATATATGGAGACCACCTTTTTCATAAAGATGTTTTCCTGAGCATCAGAACCTGTCTTGCTCATGATGCCGAGAAGCTTGTCCTTTACCTGGGAAGCTTCATCCGCCAATACGGCGCTACACATATTGGTGTATCCAGAACGTCGGCATTTGGTGTAAATCTGCCCCAGTGAGCGTGGGTCCGCCTCACAGGCAGCCATATGTATGAAAAGCTTTCTCTGGAAATCTAGATAGCTAGGGTATCCAATATCAATCTTGCTCCACTGCAAAAACATATAATGGTGTCCCGTGATATATGTTGGAACGCCATTGTTATAAAACCATAGGCCGTCCTGTCTCCTCTGGAACTCTCGCTCGACATATCCCGAATGCTTCTCCCTGAACTCTCGTGGTGCCTCGTACCACTCGTCCATAGAACGTATGTTCGTTAGTTCTTTGGGTACCTCTTCCCTGCGCCAATGCTGTTCTTTTTTGGGAAGGTCATGGAAAAGAATATCTTCCTTTCTGGGCTTCTTCGGTAGCTGTATTTGTAGATTCGACAAATCAATGATGTCCCCAGCGCTACCGTTGGGACATATATTAATAATAACGTCTTTTTCTTTAACAACTAAACCGCTCATTTTTTAACGAACCTCTCGGCGAAACCGCCTTTGAAGTCTTTTATTTCTTCAATATTTCCAGTGTCTGATAGCTCATGTATCATTTCCTCTAGTCTCTGCCTTTCCTGCAGTAGCTCTCTGGCATCTACAGCTGTCTGCTTGATAGACTGAAGCTCAGCCTTGCGTTGAGAACCTGATAGCTCTTGGTCAACGGGCTTCTTAATCTCAGCAATCATATTGTCGATAGCCGTCTCCATAGAAGATAGCAATCGTCGTGCTGCATCAATCGTTGTAAACTTTGGCATAGGTCAACATTGATGTATTCATCCGCCAGTACTTATTCCCGTCGAGCTCCATCTCGTAGTCGGCATCCTTCTGGAAGAATACCCTATCGCCTTTCTTTAAGCCAAGCTCGTTAATCGCCTCAGAATCAAAGGCTACCTCCCCCTCTTTGTTGGGGTCTTCTTTCTCTCTATATATATGTATAAAATTGCTTTTCAGCTCTGCCTCCTGCTCCACGGGCTTAATGAATACCCAATTTTGAAGCGGTGATACCTCTCCGGTCTCCTTGGATTTAAAGGCATATGCTTGGGACAAGATAGGCTCTTCAGGATTTACCGTTACATAGTAGATATCATTCTCTTTATCTATGGCTTGAGGCGGCTCTAGAACCACATGGTGGTGGAAATACAGTGTATCTCCAACCTTTACTGGAACATTAAACCTCTCTGGTATGGCAATTACCTCGCCTTCCATAAATCGATGCTGGAACTCGTTAAACTTGGTATCAAGATAGAGTTCCTTTTCGCCTACCTGTATTGTGTCTTTAAAACGTTTAGGTATGCGAACTAGATAGTGTCGTATTGAGCGCATTAAAAATTACAGTCATATTCAATTAAACAAGGCATATCCTCCACTGACTTCCAGAGCTTAGTGCCAGAGTTCTCGTCGGATATATAAATTAAGTATCTGCGTTTGCCTGTATTGTGGAAATGTGATTTATCAAGAAGAATAGCATCTACTGATGAATCTCCCGCTCGCTGACCTACAAAATAGGCCATGGCATCCTTTGGGTTAATACCCACTACAATCTTTCTAATAAGTTCCATTTCAATTTAAGCTTCGCCTGAGCTTCCAAATTTAAGCCAAAAATCTATACTATCAGACCTTTCTGGCTCAGGGTTGAATTGTTCGTACAAATGAGTAAGGACGACATCTAGCTCATCTTCGTCTACGACAGTCATTCCCGTAACAGCCCTGATGCACACCTTTTCGTCGCCGGGCTTCATCTCATCTGAAATGCCAAATATAAATGCCGAAACAAATTGCTGCCTTAAATCATACTTGTCTACCAAGTCTGATATTTCATCCATTTTATCTCGTAGCTCTATAAAGAACTCAAGCTCTTTTCCCCTATCGGCATCCATATCTTAAATATACGGAACAACCATTAGAGTTTCCGGAGATGGAATACGCTGTATTGATTGAGGGTGGCTGCTGAGGCAGATGCTTTTGCCTGAACAGAAACAACATCCCCACCGCTTAGGTTAGAAAATGTCGTCTGCGTGATGAAGTGCTCACCGGCAGATGCGATGGACGTCGCAGAAGTTCCCTGAAGAGCTCCATTAATACGAAAATAAAAAGTAACCTCTACGTTTGAAGATGTCGTTGTAAGGTTTGCAGAGAGGGTAGCTTGATACACGCCCTCTTCATTGATGGTTACGGAGTCATTGGTTGACCCATAAACATCAGAAAGCGTATATACTGTATTTGCGTCTCCAATCTGTACCGTGGCGGTGCTAGAAGAGCCAGTATTAGCGAATACCAAATACTTGCTGGTCGTTGTAAGGGAGATGGCTGGACTAACACGCGCAACAAGCTCAGGGGCTGATACATAAGTGCTAGATATCAACGCCGTCTTAAGGTTGTTGTATGAGATAGACTTCCAAGAGGAGGTGCTCTCATCCCACATCAAGAACTTATCATCTGTAGCATAAGTGCTGGAGGTGATGGCAGATAGGTTCGCTGGGTCATCGAGTGTCACATCGCTGCCGCTGATAACCACCGGGGAGGCTACAGAGACGGTAGAAGAAGTAAAGGCAGTAGAATCTAGCTCTCTGGTGACGATATTATTGGTAGCGCCATCCAGAAATAGAGCCGTAAGCTCCGTAGAGGAAGATGCTGGTGCTGAGGAGATGTTCAGTGTACCTGCAACCTCAACCGCTTCGGTAGAAATCTTAAGGGCACTGTCGTTTCCCGAACCGTCCTCAACAACTTTAGTAGATGACGTAAGGGTTCCTGTCTCCAGCTTTAGGAGCGATTGATAAGCGTCTTTTACCTTTTGACCTGTCAGAGTAGCCATATATCCTTAATTTTGTTACAAATATAACTTTTAATTGAATGCCTAAGCGTAAAGGAGACCGTGAGAAGATGTTCCGTGACTTTTCCAAAATGAAGCCGGGAACACTGAAAGCAAATTACCTCAAGAATTTTGACCTGGCAGTAAAAAACACCATCAAGACGCAGTCTATCAGTTACGCCGAGATGATGTTCATGCTGTTTATATACGACTACGAGTTCTTTACTATTGACCACATCCATAGGGAGTACAGACGCAGTTATATGAAGCTAGAGATTAGGCTGCTGTACCCTTTGCTTAAGAGGGGATACATATACAAGCACTTTGATAAGCTGTCTCCTAGCGAAACATACGAAGACCACATCTTCAGAGATGAGACCAAGTACAACTACCGCGTCAGGTACGCATTATCCCAGAAGGGAAGGATGGCTGTCGCTAAGTTCTACAGGAAGATAGAGGGAGATGAGCCAATAGATTAGTGTGCCTTCTTAATCTTAAAGGGCATCTCTAGGGCTGCATTGGTATGCGGTTTAAAGTCTCCTTCGTGGGGCATAAGGTAGTACCTACCACGCTCTGTCATCCAATGATAACCGCTTGGAGCCTTAACCATAACCTTAGAGGGTGACTTCTTAGCCTTCATTACTTCTTCTTTAACATCTTGAAGTCAGCGCCTGAAATCTTACCGTCTTTATTGGCGTCAAGCTTCACCTGACCTCCAGTAAGGTACTTCATCATACCACCTTTCTTGTACTTCATCTTTCCGCCCTTGGAGAACTTGTCTTTAATCTTCATAAAGCGCTCTTCATACTTGGTACGCTGCGCCTCACCACCGACAGGTGCAGATGGAGACAACTCGTTCTTCTTCTCCTGCATCATCTTCTTAAACTCCTGAGTCTCGGTAGGAGTCATAGGCATCTTGGAGTACTTCTTAGTGGGGTCTTTCTTAGCTTTCATAGTTTCACAATTTCTACAAGTATATCATCATACCTGTTCTTGTTGCTTCGAAGGTCAAAAATAGTGAATTTTACCAAGCCTTTTTCCATCGCCGCGGTTCTGAGGTCATCACACCAGCTGATATTACGGACGTCCTCTATGATGAGCTTACCGCCTTCTTTTAGCTTTGATGTATAGTGCCGTATAGCATACAGCATGCTCTCCAGAGTATGGGGGCCATCATCAATAATATAGTCGTAATGGCCGTCCTGATACCTTGATACCGTATCCTGGCAGTACGCATCACCTATGTAGGTGTTCTTAGCCATAAACCTAGGGGTATTGATATCTATACCTTCCATAATAGCATTGGGCATCCACTCAGAAAACATCACCATAGAGCCTCCCTCAAAGACACCAATCTCAAGGATGTTTAAAGCAGCATCCCTCTTGTCCTTAAATTCCTCTTGGTAGTATCCATTGATGTAGTCGTGCGTATCCCCCTTATCGGTAAGACCAGCATAAGACTTCTCAAAGAGTTCCTGGAGTGTCACTTCTTAGCTCTGTTTCTAGATGCAGAAATGAACTTCTTCTCTGTATGGTCATAGTCCATCCCATCCCCAGTACCGTACCTGCCTGCCTTTCTACGGAGGCGGTTTAACTCAGCTCTGTACTTCTTTCTCTCCTCTGAAGAATGGTACTCCGTATCATACGCCTTCTTCTTAGCCTTGGCCTTTGGATGGGTATCGTAATAACGCTTGGACTTCATAATGACAAATATACGAATACATCAAACACCGCATAAAGGGTGTTATAACAACTATTGACTTTCTCACTTTTTTGTTGTACCTTCGCTAAAGACTCCGTCACAAAGCATAATATCTATATCGCTCACGGTGGAGGGGGTCTTAAAACCCCCCACCGCAACCGCAGAGTCTCCACCTCAGGAATCCCCAGGCGCCTTATTTTCTGTAAAAAAATGCTTAAACCATTAGTTTAAGTAATAACCGCATCCCATTGTATATCAGTGGGATAGCTCTTGAAGTTTTTGATGAGTAATGTTTAGGTGGGGGATTATATATATAATAGAACGCTGTAACTCCAAAACCAAAACGCTTATTCATAACCCACCCCCTATAGTTATAACTCTCTATTCCTCAACTTTTTAGGTTTTCTAGTTGTAGTGTTACTTTAGATAACTGCTAATACTATGCTGGATATCAGTTCTTTGGCGCAAGCGCACAATCACCCCCCTTTTAATTCCCCCCAACCTCATCAACCTCGATGGGCATCACATTGCTTCCCTTATAGGCCAACTAACCCCCATAAAGGGGGTTAAAAAACTATAAGGAAAAAAAGTTTGCCTGACTACTCTCTCCTTCGGAGAGGGCTTTTTCAACCCTAAAGGGTTGGTTGACTTGACAAGCCCCCTATATTGTTGGAAGCCGCCGAAAGTCGGGGCAGTCCTTCCAAAGTCAATAGATATGGCTAAAGTCAAAAGAAATCATTTAGAGTCTTCTGTTACTCCTATGTTCCGTCCTACTTCAGGGATATACTATAGTCCGAATATCTACAAGGGTAAGACCCTTGTAAGGTTCAAACTGAAGTTCAACACGAAGTGTTTTGAGACTAATGTTCCTCTCCTGAAAGGAGAGATGGTTTGCTTTGACAAGTTATCAAAGAGATTCTTCTCTTTGAAGTCTATGACTTATGCTTATTCTATCTAATAACTAAATCTAAAATGATGGCTATGACAAGAAATCGTCCTAAACTATATCCTAATGGATATACTGCAAAGATTGCTTACTGGAGTGATAAGTTTCTAAATGCTCTTACTCAACAAGATAAGGAGTATGCTATTCAGAAGTTGAGTTACTTCTTGGAGCGTGAGGCTCAACGGCTAAACCAATAATCTTTGATTATTGAAAAAAAAGTTCTTGACAAACGAAAAGCGGTTTGTTATATTGAGAAAAGCAGTCGGCAACTGCAAAGTCCAACCTTAAAATTCTGTGCCATGACAAAAGTCGATGTTTACGAAAAGATTAACCAACTCGTTATTGATGGTCTTTCAAAGAAGGGTCTGAATTGGTTCAAGCCTTGGAAGGATTCCAATGGTTCAGTAATTCTCCCTATGAACTATGTTACTGAGCGTAACTATTCAGGGATGAATATATTCATGCTCTCTGCTGTTGCTTCGGAGTTTTCATGTAATGAATGGCTCACCTTCAAGCAAATCTCTGCTCTTGGTAAGAAACTTACCAAGGGGAGCAAGTCGACTTCGGTTTACTACTTCCATGTATCCTTCAAGGATACCGATACCAACAAGTTCTATAAGAATGAAAGGGAACTTAATGATGCTGGGTTGCATCGGAACGATGCAAATGTGATGACCCTCTTTACTCTGAAAGAGTACCGAGTCTTTAATGTTGACCAAGTAGAAGACTTGGAGCCGAAGCGAGTAACTCCGAAGGAGGGCACCGAGGATGGCCTGGAATTTATTCCAGTCGACAAGGCAGAGAATGTCTTGAAGAATTTCAAGACTATCCCGACTATTACTCATGTCAAGAATAGTGCTTACTATTCTCCCTCTGAGGACTTGGTGAATATGCCCAAACCCGAAGGGTTTTTGGATGCTGACTCCTACTACAAGACCTTGTTTCATGAACTTGTTCATTCAACAGGTCACAAGAGCCGTCTGAATCGCTCCTCTCTCAATGAGATTGCTCATTGGGGTGATAGAGTTTACGCCAAGGAAGAATTGGTAGCAGAGATTGGCTCTATGTACTTGACTACTCTATGTGGCTTGAGTCCGAAGGACTCCGATGACAACTCATCGGCTTACATCCAAGGATGGATTAAGAAATTAAAAGACCACAAGAAGATGGCCGTTGAGGCCATGCAGAACGCCACCAAGGCGGTTGACTATATCCTTGGGTAACCAAGGGTTATAGGGGGGGCAAAGTGCCCTCCCTTTCTTTTCTATGTAATGTTTTTTTGTGTGATGATGAGCAAGATGTTCCCCTCTGTTGTTAAGGGCGTAGCCCTTTTTATTTCCTACTATGTTGTCTTTGCTACAGCAACATTTCTGACCTTGGCTTTACTCTTTGGTCTTGACTTTACTTCATGGAATGAAGTACAAATGGAATGGTTTAAGGGTCTTACCCTTGCCGCTACCTCATTTGTTTGCTTGGTAGAAATTGTATCCTGAATTAACCCTTTAATCTAATTGATATGTTTTATAAAATTCAACACGAAGATTTTGCTGATGACCCAAGATGTTGGGAAAACGTGACCACAATGTGTTTACATCATAGAAAGTACAATGTATCCAATGAGACTTCGGTTCATGTTGCTGACTTTAATGGTTGGGACGAGATGCAGAAATTCCTTGAAAAGGAATATGCCGTAGTGGTTCCGGTCTATATGTATGACCATAGTGGAGTGTCTATTGACACTACCCCCTTCCCTTGTCGATGGGACTCAGGTCAGATTGGTTTTTGTGTAATATCAAAAGAAAA
>Ga0222718_10005114_pt1 | contig 10702 bp, 16 predicted proteins | sample C33_27DmetaG_FD_165045 | JGI IMG/M metagenome (GOLD analysis project Ga0222718, IMG submission 165045) | Estuarine water microbial communities from San Francisco Bay, California, United States - C33_27D | ecosystem: Environmental > Aquatic > Marine > Unclassified | place: USA: California... | reverse complement strand
AGCTACTCTCATTTATAAATCTCGCTAGTAGATATATAGCATTGTTGCCCAGTTCGCACGTGGGTCGCTTCGTAAACATTTATTCCAAAAACATCACCTATTGGTGAACCATTGTTTACTTTTATTTGATCTTTAGGTAATATAATTTCATCCAGAGTACGATTACACACTTTTGCAGATTTAATGCGATATACACCTGGAGCAATCGTTCCATCTTCTAGCATAAACCATTGGTTATTTTCTGCTAAAAAGTCTTCAGGTTTAAATCCAAACTCTTCCATAATCTTTGCAAGATTTTTATCATCTAAATTATATTTTTCTTTGATAAGAAATAACGCTGCAGCAAAGGATCCCAATGCTGTTCCTACAAGTGGAATTTTAGAAAGTAATCTTTTGACATTAGCACAAAGACGAATAAAAGGAGTATATGCTGCCTTTTGAGCAGGCGTCTCTATAGGTTCAGATTTAATTCTTTTACCTTTTTCGTCAATAAGCCCTTCTTTATATGCATCCCAGCTTTTCCAATCTAATACAAGCATCCGAATAAATCGGAAGGTATAGATCATATCTGCGCCACGTTTTAGAATACTCATATTTGTCTTAGCCTATCTACAACCGTTGGATCCATTAAAGGACCAGTAATATCATCATCTTTAATATATTTTAAGTATATCAAAAATGGTTTTACAACCGGCCAATGCCTATCTTCTAATTTTAGTTTTAAAATCTTAAGAGATGGTTCGATACCAAAAGAATTGAAAATTACGATTAAATGATTTAATATTAATCTTTCAGATAATTCTTCATGCTCAAGATATCGATTTACCAATCTCTTAATATATTTAAAACGCTTTAAGTCCTCATGGAACTCTTCTATGTCAGAAAAGTTTGGTTTGTAATATGCTTTTGCTGCATATAATAACAAATTTTCTTCGGTTAATTCATTAAATATCATCATAAAATTATATATCAGATATTAACCGAATAATCCAAACTTTTTCTTTTTTGCACTTGTTTTTTTCTTTGGTTTTGGAGCTGGAGCTTCTATAATCTCTTCAACTTCTTCCTCAACCTTGATTTCAGGAGTAGCAACTTCTACAATTGTAGGTTCTACTAATAATTGTACTCCATTATATTCATCGAGTTGTTCTTGAGTAATACGCTGTGATTTAAGAAGTTCACCAGTTCTTGGATGGACCCAACCCTTTGCTGTTGGAATGGATCCATTCGGACCTGCTACTCCTGCGATTCTTTTAATTGCCATTTTTTACCTCTTCCCAAGCTTTAGCAAGTGCATCAAATTGCTCTTTTGTAGTTTTATTTGCTGGATGATCAGGAGTTGCAGATTTTATAGCAGCCTTATCACCTTGTGGTTTATCACCAGTACGTGCAGGTGAAGGCTTAGTTGACCTTTCTAAATCATCGGAGTTGTCATCACCAAAACCTTGGTTTGGTCTAGCAACTGGATGACCTGCTTTCATTTTCTTTGCACTACGCTCATCATCTTTTGTCATTGGTTCTGGAGCAGTTGCACCCATGGTACGTTTAGCACCAGCGGCATCTTCCCAGATAGATGTTAATCTTTCACGAACTGTTGATTCTTTTTTTATAGCTTTACCTATTGCCTTACGTCTATTTTTAAGATACTTATCTGAAGCATCAACATCACCATCATTATCGATATCAGCATCAGCTTTACCGACAGGATCAAGTTTTGCTTCATCTACCTCGTTATCATCATCATCGTCGTCATTATCATTTTTTGGCTTGTCATGAGTATAACCCATTTTAGCTAATTTTTCATGATCTTCAGGAGTTTTAGCTTCTACCCCTTTACCAGTTTTTGGATCATACATCATATGCGGATATTTTACTTCTGCTTCTGCAACATTTTGAGCCATTTTAAGATGCTTAAAATCTTCTACTTTATATTCTTTACCAGCAACAGTAAAAGTAGCATCACCATTTTTTCTTGCGGCCATTAATTCTTTTGTGAATTTATTGCCTTCAGCTGTTTTAGCTTCGGCCATTTGTTCTAGTGCGGCCCGAACACCATCTATCATTTTTTTCATCTGTTTTACTCCTACATCCAGATGTTACTAGCAATTGCCGCTGTTGCGGCCGCTATTACTACCCAGAACAGTTTATTGATAAGTTGGACCGTTCTAGCATTATCTGCGGTTTGAGCCGCAATATCATCTATTTTATTAGATAATCTATTTAATCTTTCAGTTTGATGCGTGTGCATATCTGCAATTGAATTTATTCTTTCTTCAGCTCGAGCCAAAGACACAATAGCTTCAGATAGTTTATCAATTTTTTCCTCGATTCTATCGAGCCTTTGTTGTGTGTTTGACATCACATCTTTTCCTGATTCTATTTTCATTGCTTTTCAATCTTTATTTTAAGATCTGTTGCACCTTTAAGTAATCTATGATATTCATCTTTAATTATTTCAAATTTCATTCCTGGTTTTATTAAAAATGGTAAACAATTTTCAAATTGTAGTTGCCAACCTTCTCCTTCAATAATTTCAATAATCCTATCTTCTTTATCTCGATGCCAAACAAACTCTTCAACCGATTGATCAACATTAAAAGATCTAATATTTCCATCATCTATATATGGTTTACCAGAAATAATCGCCTCCACCTTTTAATCCTAATTTACTGGCATATTTAGGCAATCTACATGCCCAATAGCCAGGTGACATTTTATCAGTTTTAGTGTCACAATTATGTCTAGCGGCAAATGCTCGGGCGGCATCACGATCATTAATTTTTGATGTAAGACCACCTTTCTCATCGCCAAATTCTATTTTCTTTACATTGCCTGTTTTTGGATTCTTAACATAAACAACATATTTCTTTTTTCCACTTGATCTTTTTGGAGAGTTTAATTCTACATCATCAGCCTCCAACATTGGAGTTTCTAATGGAACTTGTAATCCCTCACATAGACCAAATGCAAATGTTTTAAATCTATCCAAACTCATGACCCGCAATTCTTTTCATTTGTTTATTGAACTCTGCCTGACTTGGTTTATTCTTATATAATTTTTTAGTCAAAGCATTATTCTTTTTACCTTTGATTCTCCACTTGAATCCTTGTTCTTTATGCTCAGGATCTGTAGTCTTTACAAGCCTACGCTTATATTGGTCTTCATAAGACTCTGGTCCTTTTGGTGCATCAGTTGCACCTTTTTGACCTTCTACAAATCCCTTAAATCTTTGCATTATTTAATACCTAATGCCTGCTTATAAAGATCTAGTGCAGATTTAAACTTTTTATCTTTCATTAATCGTTTAACTTCTGGGTGCTTTGGATTATCAATTGCCATACGGATGCCATCGTCATCTACTTGTCCTTTATTTACCATCATTTTGTAACGAGTCAGGGCATTTGTATCTTTTACCATACGTATTGCTTCATTTGTAGCATCTTCTGGTTCATCCCTGTCTTGTGCCATTAAATAATCACGAACTGAATCAATATAATCTGCTCCTTTTGTGATTTTATTCTGGCACCACTCTGGTAAATTTTCATCATCATCTACTATGTCGTAGATTTCATCTGCAGCATCCATTATGATATCAAGATGATCTTTCATCATTTCACCTTCATTATCGTATTCGTTTGGATCTTTTTCAACTTCTTCTTTAACAGCTTTCTTTGCTTTTTGGAATACTGTAGTGTCTCCAGTAACCAAATCAATTAAACTGCCAAATGCATCAAAAATAATTTTACGTTGATTCTTTGGAACTTCTTTACCAGCATCCATAGCTTTCATAGCAGTCATAAGCTTTTGTACATCGCCTCTGTCAACTAAGCCGAGCATACCAAGCTGTTTAATCTTTTTTAATTTAGCATTTTCTAAAATAACATCGCCATACATTTCTTGCCATTCACGCGTATAACTAGCACCTAATGAACGAGCTTTTTTACGAGTACCAATTGCTCTTGAATCACCTTTGTCAAGCATACCTTTCATGCCGGTGCCTAGATCATCTTTACCGTGATATCCTGCTGCCTTACCTGGTGGTAGCTTTTTAACTTTACCGCCTTTTGCTTTAAACGCAGCAACTTGTTTTGCTAAATCAGCTTTTTGTTTAGCAGTCATTGCTTCTTTTTTTGTAAGATTGTTTGTAGCTTCTGAAGCTGCAACTTTAGAATTTTTCATTTTAGACTTAGCCATATCAATACCCTTATTGCGTTTTACTTGATTGGCATATGCGTCATCACTTGTTCTTCTACCGAGATCTCTTTGTGCCCATTTTCTAGACTTATCTTGACCAGCTTTTTTAATATATGATGTTAATTTACCTTTTGATATTTCATTTACTTTAGCTTCGTTATTGCCCTTAAACATACCTTTTTGGCGTTCAAATACATCTTTCCCTTGAGCAGCCAAAGTTTCTTGTCTAACTCTTTCTTCTTTTTCTGGTCCACGTTTTGCAGAAAGATAAGCGGCAACAGCCATATCTCTACGCTCTTCTTCATTTTTTCCTTTAAACTGTGGGGCATCAGATTTTCTAAAATCGTCAATCCAAGCCTCAATACCTTGTGACACTTTTAACGGCATTTTACGTTTTCCTCTTCGGTTGTTTGGCCATTAGCGCTGCTAATTTACCAAGAGTATTTTTATCTTTTTTAGTAATCATGGCCTTCTTTTGATCTCTTTGTTTTTTAACCATGGCTTTACCATATCCAATGGTTGATTCATTTTGTTTTCTAAGTTCAGCTTTTACTTTAGGATGATTGGATAACCCACGAGCAATTTTGTCAATAGATTTAACCGCACTTGTCATATTACCTGATTTATCTTGTGCAATCTTAATAGCCATTTTAATATGTGCTGGCTTATGTGGTTTTGGTTTTAAAATAGGAGCATTAATTGCTTCACCTATATATTTTGTAATCAAATCATTGACTGCATTTTCATCACCTGATATCTGAATATGATCACCACCCATTCTTGCTTTTGATTGGTTTTTCGGTTTCATCACTTTTATTTTGTTTTTCTTTGCAACTTTCATCATAGTATCATATACTTTTTCGCCCTTTTCGCCGACAAAGTCAAAGATATCTTTTGTGATCTTTTTTTCTACTACAAATTTACTAAATTTTTTCATTAGCTTCCCCTTACTTTAGCAGCAAGGTCTTTATCCGCCTTACCCCATGTTCCTGATGATTTTGTAACAAATGAATTAACGCGAGCTAAACCCCATTGCTGTGGAGTTGTTCCAGGCCTATGACCTGTTCTCCAGGCTGCAACACCTCGGTCATATACTTTTCTTAATATGCCTAAAGGCATGCCTGACTTTTCAGCTTTCTTTTTTAAAGCTTCATCATTTGGCCCTTCGTTGATATACTCTTTAAACCTCATTAATCGTCCCCAAACATTTGTTTAAATTTCTTTGTATGCTTACTCGGCTTTGTTTTTGCACTCGCATCACCAGGGGCAGGTTTATATGCTGCCGGATCATCATCATCCATCTTTGCTTGCTTTTTAAACTGAGCATCTCGTTTTGCTTTAGTAGCTTTTGATTTAATTCCTTTAAAATAATTAGCAGGTTGCGCACCTTTTCTATCACCAATATCAGGATCTTGTCTTGCTTCACTTTGCCCTGGTGTTATTTTCTTTGCGTGTTGAGTTGCTTCAGGAGTTCCTTCTTCATATTTGTATTCTTCATTTGCTGGTTCACTTCTTTGAATCTGGTTATTTGGCATAATATTAAAATAATCATGATTTGGATTAAGCTTATCAACAGCATCTAGCCATACTCTCCATGTTTCACCTTTTGATTCAACGATAAGATAATTAGAACCTAAATGTCTAATTTTACCGACAATGCCTTTACTCTTTATAACAACTTCTTCATTTAATTCATATAAACCATTTGAAACATAATTTTCTCTTATTTCAGATATCGGAGCAAATTGTACATGGTTTTTAAATTCTGTTTGTTCTTTTAATCCCATACCTTTACGAACATCATTATAGATCGCTTTAGCATCATTATTTTTTATAGTTTTTGGCAAACCTTGAGCAAACGTTGGAAAGTCATCTTCTGATGCAGCGTTACGCATTTTAGAAGCTGACATTCCTGACGCACCTTCAGCGTCCGGATCTCTGTCACCTGCTGATACTACATCAATACCTTCAAAATTATATAAGCCGTGTCTACCTTTTTTACCGTTATATTTATTCAATAATGTTTCAAATTCAGTAGTCCTATCAGAACCAACAACCATTACAATTTTCTTAAATCCTTCATCATATAACTTTGTAGCAACATCCATTGCATTTTTAATTTTATTGTCGATCATGATAGATCGAGCGTGCTTTGGAAACATCTTACGAGCATATTTGACTTTAGACTTGTAATCCAATGGATTCTTTTTTGGATCACTTGATTGAGATAAATAAACTCGATATGGATTTGACCTTGAAGCAGATGCTAATTTATTTAAAAGCTTTTCATGCCCAATAGTCGGTGGATTCATTCTACCAAAAGTAAAATAAACTACCTTTTCCTCTTCAATTAAATAACTTTTAAAACTAGATATCATTATCTTTTTCTCGAAATTTCTGCTTTACGTTTTTGTGGTAATGTTCTTTTTGTCAATGTAGCAATTCTTCTTTGAATAGCTGGATTAGCTAAACGCCTTTCAACACTTTTCTTTTGTGCTACAGAAAGATTTGTTTTACCTTTTGTGAACTTTTTAGCTAATGTAGCTCTTGCTGAACGTCTTGCTCTTTTCTTGAGAACACCTCGAGTAGCCATACGTTTTTGAGCACGAGCTCTAGCTCTTTTTAACTGACTTTTTCTACGTTTCATAGTGCGTGATAATTTACGCCTTCCAGCTATTGATAAAGCTTCAATTACTTCACCGTCCAGATCTACATTTGTACGTTCTGTAGCTTCACTCGTTTTTTTTACCATTCTTTTTTGTTTTTGATCTCTGTATTTTGTTTCATCATCTGCGCCAGGTAAAGTGTCAGGTGTTACAACTAGATCTTTAAATGAAATAAGTTTATTAGCATATAGATTATTGCCGAAGTCTTTACGTTTTGCAGGCTTTGCTATATTAGTACCAATACCTTTTTTTCGCATAAATTTACTTATGCCTTTTTTACCTTTTACAGGTGATATTAAATTTGGTAATTTTTTGTCTCTTTTCATAGACAATTCGGTAACTGATTTTTCAGTCATTAACTTCTCCCTGGCGTATCCCATCCTTTTAATATATCGGGTGAAAAGTTGGCATATGAGAATTCCATACGGTCAACAATTTTCACTGCATCACCACCAAGCTTATCGATTGCTACATAACCTTCTTGGCCTGTAACTCGATAACCATTTTTTGTTTTCAAAAATGAACCCACTTTTGAAACTTTGTTTAATCTATTTATAAGTTTTAGTTTCGCCAGAACAATGGCTCTTTGTAATTCAAATATCATTTCTAAACTTGTTTTATTTTCTTCTGAAAAGAAATCTAATAAAGCATTGAGTTTAGATTGTTGTGTTGCTTTACCAGCTTCGGTGGATCTTTTATCAATTTCTTTTTGATATTTATTTTTAATCCATTTAAGCAAATCTCTTACTCTTGCTTTAGGATCTGGTGGCAATTCACCCTTTCGAACAAACGAATTACCATGAGTTTCAATATGCTGTGCTAATACTTGATTCTTTTCTAATTGTCTTAACGCACTACCAGCAATTTTATTAAATGTTCTACCAGCTAAACTTAAATATTCATTTACTTCTTGTGTCTCGGCTGCAGTCATTGTAGCGGCAGTCGCATCTTTAAGTTGAGCATCTTGTGACCAAACATTTCTTGACTTTTTTAATCTACTTGCATCATAGTTATATGATGCTTTCATCGTTTCGAATGTTGATCCTTTGTACTCCGTATGCCATACAATTCCAATCTTTGCTGCCTTAACTTGCTTGGCCAAGTCCGTGCCAACTGGTATCGCATAAACAATTGTATTGGGGTGAAACGTAATATACGACTTCCCCTTGATTCGAGAGGTTTTAACATCACCTGGACCAAATACGAAATCACCTTGAATTACTCCTTTAATTCCAAGCTCTGGTAAAAGTTTAAGAGCTAGTTTCATTTTTTTATTTAGATCACCAGAAGTATCAGCATTAACATCTTTATCTGTTTTATATACCTTTGGATTTTTATTAAATATACCTTTTTTAGCAACAAAGAATTGACCATCTGATGGATCAATACCTGCAAAAATTGCTGGAGCTCCATCCCATTTTACTGAAACATTACCATCTTTTTCACCAGCTAACATGTCACGTAAAGAGCGAAGTGCAATGATCGCCTCACGAGCACCATTGACTCCACCATAGATCACTTTATCCTCAATGTGGGTCATGTGAGTATTTTTTTGTTCTGTTATAAATTCATTAAAGTTTATCATGTTATTACTATACACTATTTTTTTCTATTTGTAAACATTATTTTCTCACTAATGTCATATCGAATGCTGCAGTTACTCTAGCATTATTTGATCGTACAGCAGCCCTAATATCAATATCAGACATTTCTGGAATTTTAATCGGAATATTGAACTTATAAAAATACGGCATACCTGTTCCAGCTATTTCACCAGAATGTCCTATACGAAAAGATGTTTGACCAAAATATCTTACAAACATATCAATTGTAGCGTCTCCGCCATACTCAATTGAAGCGATACCTTGTGCTAAAAATCCATTATATCCTTTTGGCACTGTATATACTGCCATAAGAGTTTGAGCTTTACCAGTATTAATCCTTGCGACTGTCGTACCACTTCGCTGAATATTAATAATACCATCATTTGTAGTATCATTAAAATAATAAGCCCTATTAATACGAGCAAAGGTTTCAGTACCTGTTACTGTTCCAGATGAAGATAATGTGAATTCTTCACTAATTGAATTATAATTAGCATCTAATCCTTCGACTTGAACTTTACTTCCATTATCACCAGCATTCACGGCTGGAATTGTCAAAACACCTGGAGTATCAAAAGCTGACCACGGATATATTGTATCGTTAACATCCCAAATAGTACCAGTGGTATTGATGCTCATAGAAGGTACAGCACCGAATTTATGTATAGAATCGGTATTGAGCATCTGCCCATTTGATATAAAAATACCTTCATTTTCTAAATATTGACTACGACCACCCATTATACATCCTTTAAATAGGCTTTAAATTCTTTCGTCATAAATCCAGTTACAGATGGTTGTGATGTCCAAGTACCTGAACCTTTATATCTTATAGCAATATCTAATACTGGCATTCCGCCAATTGTAAGTTGAAGTTGTAACATTGCAGAATTGCCTGTAAATGATTGCCTATTGATTTTCATTTTAGGCTTTTCTTTTTTCAGAAGTTCAGCAACTTTAATTGTAACTGTATCAACTTCTACAACATCTGGTTTTTCTACAACTGGTCCACCTTTTAGATATCTACCAATTCCAGTAACAAGTGCAAATTCAAAATTAAACTTTTGTAATTCTTTGAGATCTGTTTTAAGTGTCAATTGCATAATTTGATTTGCAATTGTATCTTGTTCTTTTTCAAAAAGATCTGCTATTTTTCCAAAAATACTACCACGTCCTTTTAATTGATCATTAAAAAATTTATTAGGTAAGCCAGAAACAAGTTGTTTCCATGTCGGTCTACGTGAATCTTTATCAGCTAATGCTTTTTTTGTCGATCCTTTTGGTACTATATTTTTTGCTTCTGCTGTTTTAATTACAGTATTAATCATAAAATCTTGAATAACTTTATTATATTGATCTACAAGCTTTGGATCACTAAATAATCCTGAAACGGATTTATTTAATAGAGTGGGATCTGCCGTTGTTCCTCTATCTTTTTTCTTTAGTGATATCCCATAAAACTTTGAGCCTTTTTTAAGTACAATATCAGATGAATTAAAATCTTTCATCCCATATGCGTTTCTCTTAAATTGTTTAATATCATTATTCCAAACTCGGCCAGTTACATATGCTTGTTGTCCTGTACCACTCATAAGTTTTTGAATACCTTGAGCAGCAGAATATGCTTGACAGAAATTTGAATAGTCACCATCAATAGCATCAAATTCTTTTGAATCATAATCTTTAACTGTTTTTGGAATTATTTTTTTAACTTGATCAACAAGAGCATCTAATTCTACGATATCGGTAGGTATTTTATTTGGCAAATTCATGCATGCCAAACCTGCAGTTAATAATTCATTTGGATCTGTACGTCCACGCTTTCCATCAGGTTTAGTTTGTACAACAATATCTTTATCAAATCCATCAATTCTAAATTTAAAATCTTTTGTTGCGCGATTTGATGTTACTTCAATATATTGGTAATTGTTATCTTTATCTAGAATAGTATTTACTGCTTGAACATATGGTCGTCTTTTATTATCTGGAAGTGTTTGAGTGAGTGTTACTGATTTTCCTGTTTCATTTTTTAAAACAGTATTTGTGACATCAAATCCTGAAGCTACAGATGCAAGTGCCTTTGCGGCGTTAATTGCATCTTGAAACTCTAATAAAAATGTCTTAAACCGCATAAGTAACTCCACTTTATCATTCTATTTATACAAGTGCAAAGTTTAAAAAAGCACCTTATCGGTGCTTTCCTTTATTATCTGGCCTTTTTTTAAATTTAAAATCCG
>Ga0222718_10005112_pt1 | contig 10704 bp, 21 predicted proteins | sample C33_27DmetaG_FD_165045 | JGI IMG/M metagenome (GOLD analysis project Ga0222718, IMG submission 165045) | Estuarine water microbial communities from San Francisco Bay, California, United States - C33_27D | ecosystem: Environmental > Aquatic > Marine > Unclassified | place: USA: California... | reverse complement strand
GTTAGCACAGGGTAGAGTGACTACCGACATGAAGTGGATAGACATAAAGATCAAAGAGATCAGAGTTAAGATCAATGATCAAAGTGTAGAAGACGCAAAAAAAGGTCTTTTAGACATAGCTAGTTAATTTTAACCTAGCTTAATAAAAAAAAATAAAATTTTTCCCTAAGACTTCTGCGCTCTAAATTGAAGGTACTTGTTTACATTCAAATTTAATTGCTACTTTTTCTTTGTTAACTAAATCTTTATCAAGTTCTTTAAGATTTTTGTAGGATAGTTGATATCCTGCTAATGCACAGTCTAAGTGACTATCGAATTCGTAAGGCATGTAACTGGATCCAGGACACTGGCCACTGGTCATACTACATATGTATAAAATTAAAACAAACTTCATCCTATATTATCCTAGCTTATTATTTACTTGCATATCCCATTAAAATGTTTATATAGATAATATAACAATAACAAAGAGGAGGCCTTATGGCAATAGCAACTAAAATAAACATACAATCAAAGTCACCTGAGTTTATAGAGTTTATAGAAAAAATTGATTCTATACTTTCTAAAACACAACACCTGACAATTGATGGAAAACAAATGGACGTAAATGATCAGCACTTTAAAGATCAACGTACAAGGTTAGCAACAGTAAGACTTGAGTTTGAATGGGGTCACCCTATCTACCCAATCAATGAATATCTAGCATCTGATTTAGTTTACTCAGAGATAGCAGCTATACAAAACCAACAAGAAGAAATAGCAGCTTATCATGGAGAAGGAAATGTATAATAAAAATGTTTTATATTTCATTCTACTACTATTCATAACTTTAATCTCACCTAAAATATTTTTAATAATTATGGGTGGATTATTTTTTACAATGTTCAATTAACAAAAAGGAGAAGATATGAACAAAGCGATCGTTAATAAATTTTTTGAAACTACGGATTATACGAAGTTCAAAAAAACTAGAGGCAACAGGCCTGTAGATGAAGCACACGTACAACAACTAAAGAAATTAATTTCTGATAGAGATCTTCAAGATCCAATTAGAGTTAATAAAAACATGGAGGTCATTGATGGCCAACATACTTTAGAAGCTAGGAAACAACTAGATCTAAAGATTCCATATATTATTATGGATAGTGAAGATCCATTAGATGTGGCTAGATTAAACACAGGGCGTAAGAATTGGTCCATGAATGATTACTTGGGGCAACACTGTGCTAGAAATAAAATGGATTATAAAATCTGTAAAAGTAAAATGGCACAGTATGGTATGAATGTTGCAGAAGTAATTGTACTGCTTCTAAAAATATCTAGTCTGTGGAATAGAATATCTACTGATTTTAAAACAGGTTTATTCTTAATCCCTGCAGGAGGTATCGAAAACTGTGATCGTATTGGATCACAACTGATGCAACTAAGAAAATACTTTGTAGGTATGGAAGACTCTAGTAAAAGAATGAAACGTTCTATGGTGCATGCTTATGTTATAGCTGACAAACACCCTAGATGGGATTTTGCTAGATTTAAAACTGCTTGTAAACAAAGATCGAGTTGGTTACTTTCTGGAACTTCTACTGCTGATTACATTGAAATATTTGAAAAGATATTTAATGCAGGACGAGTGCCAAGTAAGAGAATTAATTTGGTTGAGTTTTTTAAAACAAAAGAGTATCAAGAAAAATAGGAGAAACAATGGACGTAAACAAATGGAAATCAATTGCTGTTGATATCGAATCATACACAATCATTAGGGCTATGGGGGCAAATGGCCTTAGAAACCCAGGCAACATGATCAAGAAAATGGTCAGCGATAGTATTAAAAAAATCGCAAAAAAAGAAGGTGTTGCTGAAGTTAAAATGAAAGAGAATTTACTTAACCAAGGGAAGAAACTCCTCAAGTAAGTAATAAACATCGATGTTGAATTAGGGCCGGGAGACTGGCCCTTTTTTTTACTTGCAATCAAAATTAAAATACGTATTAATTAAATAGTATTCCTAAGCCTAAATGAAATAAGTGGGGCTTTCAAAACACTTTATTTCCATGTAACAACGAAACTCAAATTTAACTTTAAAACAAAAGGATATTTTGTGGGTGAAAAAGCTATGAAGAGTAGTGAAGAAGCATTGAACCATGCGTTGGACAAGCTTGTTATGGTCTGTCCTAATAAAAAAACGTATGATGAGTTAACAAGTTTAATGTTTCAGTTGTATTGTGGAAATGACTTTGGTTTAGGAAATTTTAGTCTTTCTTTCCTTGAGAAAATTGAGGATAGATGGCGATCAGGAAGAAAGGCCGCAGCGCAAGCTAAAGGCATAAAACTGGTTGTTAAAAATGCTTAACCACGGTGTTAGATCACACAATCCATATCTTTTCCCACACTGTGGTTATGCAAATGAGTGCCAAACAAACTGATAAATTAATCAGACAGAGTAAAGCCATAATGAGTCTTATGTCCGGAGAAGAACGGACGGAATACCTGACCCGTATGTGGGATCTTTACTATGAAGTCTATATAAAAAAGGATTGGCGAAAATCAGCATTTGATACACGAAAAAAATATTCTCCGATAAAGGAGAAAAAAGCTTATGAGTTGCTCACCAGCCTTATTAAAGTTTTTGGGCATTAAATTGGCCACGGAACTTTTAAACACTAAAGAATATCCGGAACAGAGACTGTTTCAAGCTATCCTGGTGCAGGCGTTAGAGGATGCTGCGAACTCTTCAGGATTTAAAAAAGATACTTATTATAAGTACGATAGTCATGTGTGGTTTGTAGATAATTCTACAGAATTTCAAGACATCTGTTGGGGGGCTGACATGGATCCTGATTTTGTAAGAGGGGAGTATTTAAAGTTAGTTGATACTAAAAAAATTTATTTTACTAAATTACAGTTGTCCTGGATTCGGTATCGAGAGTTATATAGGAAGTATAGAGAGGCTTCTACTAAGGAAGAGCGAAGATATATTAAGACTCTGATATTAAAAGAAAATTTAAAAAGATTAAGTGATTAGGTCTCTGGAGGATATAACAGAGAGCAATCTAAATACCTCCAGAAACATGTGTAATATATAACAGAACAAGGGACACCGGACAACGGATAATGTGCTGCAACCTACTGTTGTATAAATGTCACAGAAATTCTACTATATAGATTATACAGAGTGATTGAAAAAGAAAAGTGCTCAGGGGGTAAAAGAGGTGTATCTGGTGTATCTAATGTTCTATTATTCAATTGTACCAATTTTTTTTATCAATTTTAATGGTGTATCTATGGTGTATCTATGGTGTATCTTGGATACACCATTCTTGCGGGAACGCAAACAGTTGGTTGTAGGGTTGTAGTCATTACTCTGAAATATCTATATAATAGAAAATTATGATGAAAAAATTACTATTACTTAAAAAAGGTGTTGATGTGATTAGAGGCGTCAGTAAAAATAAAGCTTTGTCTTCTGCACCAGGTAATAAGATTAATGATAAGTTTCAAGGTAGGTTTGCTTTTGAGAGAGCTAAAACTAAAAAAGCAGATAAACAAAGAATTATAGCTGCTAAAAGTTTTGCTAAAACCACAGGTGATTTTAAAAGTGTTCCTAAAAAAGACAGGTTAATATTAAAAGGCAGTTTAACAGCCAGAGAAACTGCTGTTGGTAGAAGATTGTTTTCCAAGTTTGCACCTAAAAGAAATCCGTTTTCATCTCCATCAAAAAGACAAGGTAGATACAGTAGGTTGATTTTACCTAGAAGTGCTGTAAAAAGATTGAAAGTTGATAGAAAATTAACTAGAGAAGTAAGAAAAGAGAAAAAAGGTGGTATGATTTAATTATGAAGAAAAAATTAGAACTTACTTTAATGCTTGGGAAAGGTTTAATTAAAAGAGTTGTTGGTGCTGTTAATAAGGATAGATCTGATGTTAGAAAACTTAGAAAAAGCAAAGAATTAAAATCCACTAAAGAAACTACTTATTTAAATAGAGCTCAAGAAAGAGTAGAGACAGCCAAAGATGTTAAAAATGTTTCCTTAGGTGCAATGAGAAAAATTAAAATGCCTAAAGAAGGTAGGGAAGCTTTTGAAACAACCTTTAATAAAGTTATTAAAAAAAGAGCTGGTGTTCGAAATATTTTAATGGATCCAAAATATTTAAAAATTAAAAAAAACAAAAGAGGTGGGATAATTTAATTATGTATAAGAAAATGAAAATTGTAAAAGCTTATACTGGTAAAGCTGTTAGACAACCACCTAAGATGTTAAAAGGTGGTTTCTTAGTACTACCATTTTTTAAAAAAACTTATAAAACTTTAAGAGAAATGGGTATGAAAAATTCCTCAAAAATAAAAAAAGAGTCCGGCGGCACTAAGGCTCAAGCTAAAAGTGATGTACTTTCTGATGTTTCAAATAAACTTAAAAATGTTTACAAAAGAGCAGATACTAGATTTCATTTGGTTAGTGATCCCAAAAGAAAAAATAACTTACAAAAAATTAAAAAAAATCTTACCTATACAATCCAAAAATTAAAATAATATGCCTGGTGGACTCAAGAAAAAAGAATTACGAACTGAACTCGATCTAACCCCTAAACAAAAAATGTTTGTAGAAATTTATGTGAAAGATTGGGGATCAATTACTCAAGCTGAAGCATTAAAACGTGCAGGTTATGTTTGTACTAATGAAAAAGATTATAGCTCTGTTGCATCTAGAATGTTATCAAGAAAGCTACATCCCCATATTGCAAAATATTTTGATAAATTATTTGAAAGAGAAATTAAAAAATACGAAGGTGACAACCTTAGAAGATATAAAAGGTTAGAAAGAATCGCTGACAAGGCAGAGAAAGAAAAACAATTCGCTGCTGCTATCAATGCTGAGTATAGATCTGGTCAACTGGCTGGTGCTTACGTAGATAAAAAAGAAATAACAGTTAGTGGTTTGGAGGGTATGTCACGTGAGCAACTTGAAAAAAAACTCAAGGAACTATCAAACAAGATCGATGGCTATAACGCCAAAACGATTGAAGTTGAGTCCGAAGACGTTACAGCAATTGAAGAAAGCTAGTTGGTCTGAATGGTTGGATGCTTTTAACCAAGTACACAACTCCACTATTACTACTTCAATTGGTACAATAAAGGTAGAGATTGATGACTAAAAAGAAAATACAACAATCAAAAATATTAAACTTTGATTTTAAAAATCTTGGTAATGTAATTGATGATTATCCATTTGTAGAAATAGAGTGGCTTGATATCGAAGGTGATGCTGGCTGGTCTAGCACTAAAGATTTAAGTAAGGAACAATTACCTGTATGTGTATCAAAGGGTTATTTATTAAGTCAAAGCAAAGGTATTACTAGAATGTTTACAGATTATATTAAAACAAAAGATAAACCTACATTTGACAATATTGGTAATACAACTATTATTCCAACAGCAGTAATTAAATCAATTAGAAAAATTAAATTATAAATACTGATTAGATCATGAGCTCTAAAAACAACGAAGCTAAGCTTTGGCAGAAGGTTAAAAAAGGACTGACTGATTGCTTTCTAACACGCATAGAATCTAGTACTATTAATGGAATTCCTGATATTCATGCAGTGCATAAACAAGAAGTATTTTGGATAGAATTAAAGTCAGATTCATTAAGTTATCCTGCACTAAATAAGTGGCAGGTTGTATGGATTAATAAGTATGTAAAAGCAGGCGGTAAAGTAATTATCCTAAAAGAGAACTTGGGTAAGACCCCCTTGCAGAGTGTCCTTAAACTGTACAGACCGGTGTCACTGTTCACTGAACCTCGGGATCTCGTTCCTCGTTCCTCGTTCTCGGCCCCGTATAACTGGACACTGGTCCAGCAGCAGGTGCTCAGGGAGCTGGGATCCATGCACAGCTCAGCGTAAGCTCGTTCTCGTTTCCTGGCCACCAATTTTTTCCTCTTTGTTAGGTTGGTGGCCTGGTAACCAGCAGCTCAGATGCTGGATCTCGTTTTAGTCTTGACAAACCTCCCATGACATCTTATATAGACAGTGCCTCGTTGTGGCTGGTCCATTGGAAAATGATATATGGAAACCAAGATGTAGCCACGGGATCGTAAAGTCCCTAGGAACCAGACTTTGGACGCAACGGGGTCTCGTTTCTCGTTCTCGGTAATGGATGAACCTCGTTCTCGTTTAACGGATACTGGATATCCTTCAGCAGGTGATGGAGCTGGTGCATGACGGCGTGCACAAACTTCTTCTTGACAGGTATCCCATGATGTCGTATGGTGAGACAAACAAAGGAGGAAAAGATGGCAGTAGATTTTGACGCGTTAGATCTCGTTCGAACACAGAACAAAGCTCGTTCTTATAATACTAAAATAGACGGACTGGTGCAGGAGAACACAGAGCTACGCACGCTGGTGGCTGACCTAACTAAGGAAATACCAGATGTAAACCGTAAACTCATGTACCAAGAAAGATTAAAAAAGATCGAAAACTCTTCTTGACAGATGTCCCATGAGGTCTTATATAAGTAATGCAGGTTGGTAACTACGTAATCAGCAACTAATCGGTGACCAGGGTCGTTTGCCTACACCGCGCTTTTTTGCGCCCTGCTACGTAACAACAAACAAAAGGAGAGCAATGAACAAAGAGAAAGACAAACCTACTAAGCAAGAAGACAAACCAGAAGAAGGAAAAGTATATGCATTGACCGGTGCCAAGGGCACGGCATGCATCGCCAACGGCAACACATGGAAAGAATCGGAGGTGAAGGATGACTGAAGAAATTCAAGAATGGTTCCTGATGCCAAGCATCAAGGAATGCCTCGTGGAGTACGAGAAGCAGGAGTTAGGATTAATATCAGACATTGCAAAACACGGCTGCAGCGGAGGCGTTGCCGGTATCACATATTACAGTGAAACTACTGCGTTTTATGATGCTCATGAGACTGAGATCTGGGCGATGGTGTCGGATGCAGCGGATGCTGCTGGAATCTTAAATGGTTTAATGCTGTACAATATTTGCAAGAATCCTGATTCTCTCGAGATCCTAAAGAATGACCTCGTTTGGTGGGCCGTTGAGCTGGCCGCACAGGACCTGCAGGAAAACTTAGAAGAGGATGCAGCTTGATCCTCGGAATACTAGTCACGTATCTTTTCGGTTGGTTACTTTATCCAGGAGCCACTGGCTGGATCACCTTTCTCCTGTGCATAGCTCTCGTTACATTCATCAATTGATGACCTCGCGCTCGGCATTAAAGTCTACACTGGGACGCTGGAGTTACACCAAGTAGCATCTGACGGCGTGCAGGAAGTTCTAGGGATAGTAAAAAGGTTTGGCTTTCTATTTTAGAATGGTTCTAATTTATAGTTTAGAATAATTCTAATTTATAGTTAAAAATTATTTTTTAAAATAATTGTTGCAAAGGTATATAAGATACGATAAGACATTAGACTTAATCAACAAAGGAGAAAAAATGGGATTAGATCAACACGCACACCTACGAGGTGAGCAAATAGATTGGCATAAATATTACTCTGATGATAATGATGATCAACAGAATATTTTTGTCTGGAGAAAACACGCAAGACTTCAGCAGTTCATGGCGAAGAAGTGGGCAGAACAAAACCCTGCTGAAAATATAGAAGGGCATTTAGCACATCTAGGTTTTAACGGAGATCAAGAAGCACCTTGCTATATGACCGAAGAAGTTGTGAAAGATTTAGCAGAAGCTATTCAAAATGACTTCAAGGACTATGAGGCAACAGATGGTTTTTTCTGGGGGCAACAGTTCCAAGAGGAAAGTGTTAAAGAGTACAAGGAACAAGATATCAAGTTTCTTAAATTTTGCGAACAAGCTATCAACGAAAAGAAAGTCGTTGAGTATTGGTGTAGTTGGTAATGGCTAAAGATAAATTTAGCGAGGCGACAGTTGTCGCCTCGCCTCGTTCTCGCTCGCTCGGTCTGTCGGTAAAAGATAACTCAACCACAAGTCCCTTCGCTTCGCAGGGGACAGGTGGCGAGGAAGAAAAAAAAATAAAAGAAAAATTAATATCAATAACAACTGATAAGGACACAAATGTTTTTAGTGATTTTGCTAAATTTTTGGAACAGCAACTCAATGAGCATATTGAAAAAGAAATTAAAAAAAAGTTAAATTAATGTTGCATAAGATTTAATAAGATATATAAACATAGAGTATTCATAAGAATACATAACTTAACAAAGAGGTAATAAATGCCACAAGCAATAAAAAAGCTAAAGCAAGACGAAAAAAAAGTAGTCCTAGCTTATGCATCACTAAAGCTAAAAGCAAATAGACTATCTAAAGAGTTAGATACAATGAAAGAACACATTGTAAATCTATTTGAAAGAACAAACCAAAACTTAATCATTGTTCAAGATGAGAATGGTAATAGCTTTGGTTTGCAAAAGATTAATAGAGTTAGAAAATCTTTTGATAAAGATAAATTTAAATTATCACATTTAGATTTATGGAATGCACACCAGAAACAAATTGAGTATTGTGAATATAAGGCTATTGGCGAGGTATCAAATGCCTAGTAGTTTAATTAATATTGCTCAAGCATTAGCAACTAGAGTTAAGGGAACAGAAGTTGGTGAACAGACACAACACCAACTTGATACCAAGAGAACTACAAGCCTTAACTATGAGTTGATGTATAAAATGCTTGAGAGTGAAGTAGAAAAACACATACTTGAAAATCAGGGCAATAGATGTGTTGATGAATTTAGGCAGAACATACTGACTAAATTCCAAGACCTAGTTCAAATACTTATCAAGTAATCCTAATGCGTGGGCGAGTTATCGCCCACGTTCACACACCTTGCATAGCAAGGCTCATACTCAATCTCAAAATACTTTTTAAGATTTACGCGACAGGTTTCGCGTTGCTAGGCTAGGTTTTTTGTTGCGAAAGGGTTTACAAAGTAGGTTATATACATACACTAGGGTCCCAAACGGGATGGAAATCTTGATATTTTTTTGTAAATCAACTACTATATAGGAAAGACCCTTTGTTTTTATTAGGTACCATACCCCCAGGGGGTATTTTTTTTAAGGTACCATACAGGTGGGGGGTATATATTTTATGAAAATAGAAAACCTTACTGAAGAAGAATTAAAAGATATCATTCTTAAAAAACAATTAGAATGGATTAAATTATGCCAAGATAATTTTTTGGTATTCGCTGAATCTGTTTGGCAAGATTTTATTTATCGTAAAGCAACAAACCCTAAAAAATACGGTCACCACCAACTTATTGCTGAAGCATTCCAAGACATTGCAGATGGAGATGCAAAGAGGCTCATCATTAATATGCCACCACGTCATACTAAATCTGAATTTGCATCTTACTTATTTCCTGCTTGGTATATTGGAAAGTATCCAAAGAAAAAAATTATGCAGGTTTCTCACAACGCTGAACTTGCGTCTAGGTTTGGAAGTAAGGTTCGTAACTTAATGAACACTAAGGAGTATAAAGAAATTTTTGGAAGTGTTACACTTCGAGAAGACAGTAAAGCAAAAGGCAGGTGGGAGACTAACCATGGCGGTGAGTACTTTGCAGCGGGAGTTGGCGGATCTATCACAGGTCGAGGGGCCGATTTGCTTATCATTGATGATCCACACACAGAGCAAGACTCTATGTCGGATACAGCAATGGAACGTGCCTATGAATGGTACAGTTCAGGACCCAGACAACGTCTACAACCAGGTGGAAGAATTTTAGTTGTAATGACTCGTTGGGCTACTGACGATCTAACAGGAAGATTACTTAAAGCACAAAGCGGTAATAAATCAGATCAATGGAAATTAATTTCTTTCCCTGCAATCATGCCTGATGATAAACCTGTTTGGCCTGAGTATTGGAACAAAGAAGATTTAGATTCTGTTAAAGCTTCCATCTCCACTAAAAACTGGAACGCCCAATACATGCAAGACCCAACCTCTGAAGAAGGTGCAATTATAAAAAGGGAGTGGTGGGTAGATTACGATAAAGAAACTTTACCAAAATTAATACACGTCATTCAAAGTTATGATACTGCATTTTCTAAAAAAGAATCTGCCGACTATTCTGCTATCACCACCTGGGGTGTCTTTGAACCTGTAGAAGGTTATGAAAAAGCAATTATATTATTAGATGCAATGAAGGGTAGGTTTGACTTTCCAGATTTAAAAAACGTAGCCTTAGAGCAATATCATTACTGGGAACCGGAAACCGTGATTATTGAAGCTAAAGCTAGTGGTACACCATTAATTCACGAACTTAGACGTGCAGGAATTCCTGTAATTGATTATGTTCCAGCTAGAGGACGAGACAAACATACTAGAATAAATAGCTGTGCACCCGTATTTGAGTCTGGTATGGTGTATGCACCTTTAGACGAACACTGGGCACAGGAAGTCATTGAGGAGTGTGCAGCATTTCCTAACGGACAATACGATGACTATGTTGATTCTATGACCCAAGCTGTGTTAAGATATCGACAAGGTGGATTTGTTTCTACATATTCAGATGACTGGGATGATCCTCCAATGAAATTAGAAAAAGAGTATAAATATTATTAGGAGTTTTTTATGTCAATGAAAAAAGCTAGGTTCGGAGATTTTATGAACACTTTTATTGCAGACGATACAAGATCAGTAGCGGGCAAAAGTGGTGGAGCCGACAGTGGAACAGCCGGAGAGATTAGAAGCA
>Ga0222718_10005111_pt1 | contig 10704 bp, 6 predicted proteins | sample C33_27DmetaG_FD_165045 | JGI IMG/M metagenome (GOLD analysis project Ga0222718, IMG submission 165045) | Estuarine water microbial communities from San Francisco Bay, California, United States - C33_27D | ecosystem: Environmental > Aquatic > Marine > Unclassified | place: USA: California... | reverse complement strand
AACAGTTGATACTTACCCAACACTAGATGGTAATGCAGACGTTGTTTATAACGTGCATTGGAGATTAAACGCTGAAGATGATGCTAATCAGGATGCTGATGGCAACAACTGGACTGCTTCTAGCTACGGAACTCAATCTGTAGATACAGCAGATATAACAGATTTCACAAGCTTTGCAGACTTAACAAGCTCTGACGTTCAAGGCTGGGTAGAAGCTGCTATGGGTGAAGAAGCTATTCAAAGTCTGAAAGACGGTCTAGATGCTCAGATAGCTGAAAAGATTACACCAACCTCTGTTACTAAAACAATCGGATAAAGACTATGGAACTAACACCTTATTTATTTTGGAACATCTTTATAACTTTGGTGTTGGCTCCAATACTTTACAGTATTCGACAGAACGCATCAGAAGCTAAAAGAATTGATATACTTTTGAATAAAACTCGTGAAGAGATGGCAAAAGAGTATGTAACAAAAACAGAATTAAAAGCTGACTTTGATGTCCTTATAAGCAGGATAGATAAATTAGGTGAAAAGCTTGACAAACTCTTTGAAGTCAAGTAAAATATACATGTAGGTATTATAAATGAGTAAAAAGAAAAAAACATATAAAAAGAAATATACTACAAAGGATAGATTGGATATGTCTAAAGGTGGTAGAGTAAAAGCTCAAAAAGGTGGATTGCGTAAAGCTCCAACAACTGGTAAAAGAAATGACGAAATGTTTATTGTTAAAGAGGAAGAAGATAAAAGAGTTCCTACTCAGCCTATTACTAAACCTATAGTAGAACCTAAAAGACCTGATGTTGTTCAGCCTACACAACAAACTGCTACAACTCCTGAAGAGATATCAGCACTAAAAGGAACAAGTGATTCAACACCACAAAGAAAAGTTCCTAAAGAACAAACAACAAAAAGAGAAGTTCCTACAAGACCTAATTTTGTAGCAAATACAAAACCAATTCCACAAGAAGATACAACTAATTATTATAGAAAAGCTATGAAAGATAATCCACTTGGAAAGGTGACAGGAATTCCAAAAATAATTCCTTATGGAAGAACTGGATTTGAAAGAAATCAAACTGGAAACAAAGTAGACCCTAATGAAATAACTTCTATTGAAAGAATACCTACACAAGAAGAATTAGAAAGAGCAAGGTTAGCAGAAGAACAACGAAGAAAAGCTGCGGAAGAAGCTGCAAGAAAAGCAGGAGCAATAATTCCTTCTGAAATTACAAAAACTATAAATGCTAGAGGAGAAACACTAGATGTTACTATTCCTCAAGCTCAAGCTCCTCAAGAAGTAGAAATTGGAAAATTAGGAGAAGCTAAAACTATAGCTGAAAGAGAAGCTTTAGAAGCTAGACTAGCTGAAGTAGAAGACGTTTCTGAAGCTGCACAAATGGAAGCAGTTACTGCAAAAACTCCAGAAGAGTTACAGGCTGCACAAATGGAAGCTGAACAAATTGCAAGAACTCCTGAAGTAGAAGTTGCTACTGGAGAAGTAGTAGAAGATTCACTTGCAAAGGCTGCTAAAGTTGATAGAGTTGCACCTATAGAAGGAGCTGAAGTTGAAATACCAGAAGGTGCTTTAGCTGAAAGAGTTGTTGGTACTATTAGTGAAGGTGCTAAAGCTACTGCAGTTTTAAACGTAGGTACAAGCTTATCAAGAATTACAAGAGCTAAAAAACAATTAAGTAGAGCTGGACTATCTGATGAAGATATAGAAGAAATAGGTAATGACCCAGAAGCATTAGAAGATAGACTAGCAGACTTTAGCGAAGAACAAAGAGGTATTATAGAAGGATTACCTCAAGAAGCTTTAGTATCTACACAGATGAATAATCTTCTTGAAGGTATTGAAAGTGGAGAGATACCACCATGGGCTAGACCTGCAGTTGCACAAGTAGAGCAGATGTTAGCACGTAGAGGTATGTCAGCTTCTACAGTGGGTAGAGATAGTTTATTTAATGCTATCATTCAATCAGCTATGCCTATAGCTCAAAGCAATGCACAAGCTATACAACAAAGTGTTAGTCAACAAAGAAATATAGAAGCTCAAACTGCTGAAGCAAATGCACAAAGAATGCAACAAACAGCTTTGACTAATGCACAAAACGTATTTAATATGGACATGGCTCAGTTTAGTGCTGACCAACAAACATCTTTATCTAATAGTAAATTTATGCAAACTGTTGGTTTAACTGAAGCTAGTAATAGACAACAGGCTACAATTCAAAATGCTGTACTAATGTCACAAGCTAATTTAGCTGAAGCTGATTTTTATCAAAAAACACAGATACAAAATGCTCAAGCTTTTTTACAAATGGATTTAACTAATCTTAGTAATCAACAACAAGCTAATGTATTAAGAAGTCAACAAGAGCAACAACGTATGTTATCTAATCAAGCTGCTACAAATGCTGCAAGACAATTTAATGCTGCTAGTGAAAATCAAACACAACAGTTTATGACTAGTATAGCTGCACAAGTAGAACAGTTTAATACTGCTCAAATGAATACTTCTGCACAATTTAATGTTCAACAACAAAATGCTAGAGAAGCTTTAGAATTTGGAGTAGAAGCTGATTTAGAAAAAGCTAACGCTGCTATGGTAAATCAGATAAATCAGTTTAATGAGCAAACAGCTTTTGAAAGAGATAAGTTTAATACAGCTAATGCACAAGCTATTGAACAATCAAATTTAGCATGGAGAAGACAAGCTAATACAATTAATACTGCTGCAGCTAATCAAGTAGCTATGCAAAATGTACAAAATGTTTTTAATATGAGTTCACAAGCTATGTCATTTTTATGGCAAGAGTTAAGAGACCAAGCTAATTATGTTTGGCAATCAGCAGAGAACGAAGAAAATAGAAAAGCTCAGTTATATGCTCAAGCACTAGCTAATGAAGGTGGTTCAGCAAATGATTGGAAAAATAATATAAGTTCAATGTCAACTTTAATAAGTAGTTTGTTTCCAAAAGTAAAGTAAAATAGGAGAATAATATGGGATGGCTTAGAAAAAAAGCTAAACAAATAGGTAAAGCAATTAAAAGCCTAGGTAAAAAAATTAAAAACGTAATTGGTAAAATAGCTAAACCTTTTGCAAAATTAGGTATTGTAGGTCAAATTGGTTTAGGATTTTTAATGCCTTGGGCTGCAGGTAGTATATGGAAAGGACTGACGGGAACTACTTTTTCTATGACAAACTTTGGAACTGTTGCAGGTAATTTAGCAAAAAGTCAAAATTTATTTAGTTCTGTTGCTGGTAAAGTAATGCAAGGTATTCACTGGGGAGCTACTCAAATACAAGGAGCTTACAATACTGTTACAGGAGCTATAAGTGATGGTTTTAATTCTTTTACTAATAAAGCTAAAGAAGTATTTGGAATCGATGCAGATGCTTCAGACTTAATTAAAAATACTCCTGAAGTTAAAGAAATTGATTTAAGTAAAACTCCATATGATAAAGCAGTAAAAGATGCAGTAACTTCACAAACTGTAGAAGGACAATTAGCTCAAACTATTCCAGATGCTTTAGCTGATAAAACAGCAGAAAAAGTTGCAGAAAAAACTTTACTTGAAAAAGTAAAAGAAAAAGGTAAAGAAGCTATTTTAGATATACCAAGTAAAATTACTACAGGAGTTGTATCAGGAGTTCAAGAAGGTGTTGCAGCTTCTATAGCACAACCAGATGTAGAGTATGCTGCAGACGTTGCAGACTTTTTAAGTGCTAATGCTTATCAAGGTTATACAACTTTTAATGAAGTAGACTTTACTAAACTAAATCAATACAATGACCAAGTAGGAAGTCAAGCAGGATTATATGGTGGACCAATACATACTGTTTCATTTAGTAATGATGCTAGTATAAATTTATCAAGTGTGGATAATTATATACAAGGATTAACACAAGGGAGATATTAAACAATGGCTAATGAAGTAGAATATAAAAATTTAGACCAAGACGGATTAGAGTTCTTAGCTAATAACGGTAGACCTATACCGGGTTCATCTTTAACTAATAGTCCAGATGCTCCTTATGCTTGGGAACAACCACCACAGTTTGTAGAATTACAACCTGCAATAGATGCTTTATTTCTAGAATTAACAGAACCAGAAGCTTATCATTCATCTATGGATTTAGTTAAAAATGGAGTTCCTATAGCAGATATAGCTCAAGTAATACTTACAGATGGATTCCAAAAAGGAATGTGGAATCCTGATTTAATGTTATTATTGATAGAGCCTACTATGTATATGCTTATTGCTTTTGCAGAAAAAGCAGGTATACAAGATTATATTACATATCAAGGTGAAGAAAATGATGCTTCTGACGAAAAAGAACAATTATCTGGAATTGAACAGGCAATTGAAATTGCAAAAGATAAAATAGTTCCGAAAGCAAAAGCTGGAGTATTTCCAAAAGAAATAGAACAAAGATTAGAAGAATTTACTCCACCAGAACAACCAAGTTTATTAGAAAAAAAAGAAACAAATAAATCAGAAAGTTTATTAAGTAGAGAGGAATAATATGGCAATAGAACAATTAGGCGAATCTTTACTGGCTCAAGCTAGAAGTAAAAGCAAAAAACAAGAAAAGAAAGCTAAAATTTTTACAGGTTTAATGTTAGGAGTTCAAGGAGCTAACTTTTTATTAAGACGTAGAGCTAAAAAAAGATGGGATGAAATAAATTCTGGATACACAGACCTTATAAGTTCAGAAACTCAAAGACTAAAAGATGGAGTAAAATTTTGGTCAGAACATAATACAATGTTAAATAAGCAAAACTCTTCACATGAACAATGGAGAGATGCTTATACTGCACAAGAACGTAAAAAATTAATTGAAAAATATAAATTATCAGCTAATAATAATACTGTAGAAGAAATTAATAGTATTGTTAATAATTTAGTAAAAGATGACTTAGAAGCATATCAGAAAAAAATTGACGCTTATAGTGAATTTAAAAGTTATAAAGATGACAAAGAAGATAGAACTAGATACTTTGCACCTGTTGCTAAAGTTATGCAAGAAACTAAAGATGCTATTGAAAGAAATGCTAGTGTTGGTGGAAAAATAGCATCTGCTTTAGGATTTGATAATTACAAAGTTAATATGGACAAAGAGTTTAATAAAGTTCAAATTGCTGGAAATATTGATACTCAAGATAAGCAAAGGTTCCAAAAGTTTTTAAGTACTTCTACAGATAATATGACTAAATTATCACAAGCAGATGATGGTGTTGATTATAAATTAGTAATGACCGAACAACAGTTATCTAGATTTAAAACTGCACCAACTTTTAAAGTTGATAAAGACATAGAAAGTTTTACAACAGCATATTTAAATCCAGATTTAACCGAAGAAAAAAGAAGTCAGATGGCTTCTATTACTACAGAGTTTAGTTTAATAGATAATCCAGACAAAAAAGAAACTTTTAATTATTATACTATATCAGATAGTTTACCAGCTATTCCTGCTAAAGGTCAATCAATGTCTCAAAGACAATTATTTCAAAGAGATGTAGATAGAGTAGCTTCAATTAAAAAATCTATTTATAAAGCTAATGCAGGAGGAGTAGAAGGATTTATTCAAATGCCTAGTGACATAGAAATTGTACAAGAAGCTTTAGATTTTGTGGTAGATAAAAATAAATTAGTTCTTTCTGCAGAACCTGTAGATAGATTAGTTTTTGCTGATACCAAAGCAGAGTTCCAATACAATAGATTAACTGCAGAAGACCTTGCAAATGCTGCAAGTGAAAGACCTTCCAAGATACCTGAAAATACTTCTTATGAGTTATCTGAAGAAGCTAATGAATTAGTGAATACTCCAGTACAAGAGGGAAAAAAACTTACTTTTGAAAATTTAACACCTGAAGGAACTATTACTTTAGCTAAAACTTTATCAAAAGACGAAACTTTTATAAATGAATCTGTTGAATACATTACAAATTCTTACAATACTATATTAAATAAATTTGCTAAAGATGATGTAGCTAATAGAACATTAATACAAAATGAACTTGATAAAATTTTAGATATGAAACAAAGAGGAGAAGTAGATACTAGTAAAGTTACGGATATGAAACAAAGAGGGGAAGCAGGTGAAGGTAATATAACTGAGTTTGTAATTCCTACTCAAGAACAAATTAATAATTTAAAAGGTCAACCAAAAATATTAGTAGAAAAATCTTTACAAGAATGGAATAAAATAAGTAATCAATTAGAAAATACTGAAGATTTATCTCCAAATCAAATTAGAAATTTAAATGTTAAAAAAGAAAGATTAGAAAAAACTATTGAAACTAATTTAGATAGACCTACTATTTCAGTTCCTGATAGAGAAGTTATTGAACTAAATCGTAAATTAAAAGCATTGCAAAATAGAAAAAAATTCCAAGCTAATAATTTAACAACTTCACAAATGAATGAATTAGACCAAGAAATATTAGAAATTGAAAATAAATTAGCAACTTTAAAATAATTTACAATGTCAGAAGATATTCTTAATCAATATATAAATAAGTATTCTACTTTACTTGCTACTCCGGAAGTTGAAACTGAAGAAGAGAAAAGAAGAAGAGAAGAAAAAGAAAGATTGGAAGCTATGCAACAAGAAATAGTTGTTAGTCAAGAACCTTTAGAAATTGATGATACAGATATACCTAACAATGAAGTTGACTTTAATCCTGATAAACAAATAGAAGAAGCTGTATCTCCAGTTCAAATTACAGAACCAAAACCAAAACCAATAGAATCAAAAGGTAGTGATTACTATTTAAATTTATATGCTTCTAAAATTATATCAGGTCAAATTGATGAAACTGCTTTAGAAGAAAAACCTACTACAGCACAGCTAACTGAACTAGGAGTTAAATTAGAAAAAACTACAATAGGTAATTTATTTAATCTAGCTAAAGCAGGAGTTTTAAGTATAGGAAATAGTGATAGTTTTCAAGAAAATATTAAGTCTATAGAAAAAGAAAGAACAGATAAAATATTTAAACAGATTGAAGAAAAATACGGTACAGATTTTAGACAGTATGAAAATGATTTAGCAGTTATGGGTGGTAGAGCTGTTGTAGCTTTTGCAGACCCAGTAACATTTTTTCTTCCTTGGGCTAAGATTGCAAAAGTTGGTAAGTTAGGAAGTTCTGCGATAGGAGCTGGTATAGCTTCTGCAGATATGGCTTTATATGAATATGCTACTCATGGAGAAGTAAGTCCTAACAATGTATTATTTGCTGCAGGATTAGGTGGAGCATCTTCATTTGCAGGAACATTATTAAATAATAAATTATATGGACCTAAAGATAAAAATATAAATTTAGGTAAAATAAATGATAGCACTGAAGATGTTATAGTTAAAAGTTCTGCTAAAGATGAAGCTGTTATTAAATTAACTTTAAAAGAATCAGAAGACTTGGATGATGCTACTTTAAAAATTGCATCACAGAACAATGCTTTAATAAAAGAAATGGAAAGCTCTGTTCATTTAAAATCTATGTTAGATAAAGCTAACACAGATATTTATAATTTTAAACAAGCTGAAAAATTAGTTAATAAAGCTTTTGATGAAACAGGATATAATACTAAAAATAAATTAGACCTTTTTCCTGTAAGTAAAACTGAAGTTTATAAATTTGCAGGTATATCTCCACAAAAATATACAGCATTAAAGAAAAAATTTGATGATGCTAATTATTTTAAAAAGGAACAACTTCCTGAACTATTAATGAAAGTTTCTAAAGGTCAAGTTAAATTATTAGATGATACATTAACAAAACTTGCAAAGACTCCGGATTATGAATTAACAGAAAACTTAATAACTGGAGTTTTACAAAACTTTACAAGACCTTTATTAGGTAGTGGTATAGGTTTTGCTATTGGAACTTTTGTAGGGGATGAAGACGAAGATACATTACCTATTTCATTTATGTTAGCTGGTGCAGGTTTAGGTGCAGCACAAAGAGCTATACAAAAAAATCCATATATTACTGAAGCTATAAAAGAAAGTGGTACAGCTTATCTTAAAAATGCTCAGATGATTACTCTTCATAATTTTTTAAAGACAAGTACTGCTGGTGGATTAACAACTAGAAATATAGCTCATGGTGGAGAAAATGAAACTTTAGCACGTATGTTGTTTCATGTTCAAGATGGTAAACAAACAAACATCATAGGAGCTGAACAAGCTTCAGATGCAATGGCAGGATATTTTTATAAACGTGTAGGAGAAGTAGTTGGTAATAGTTCTTTACACGAACAAAGAGCAGCATTTAGAATTGTAAGAGAATTAGATACAGAAGAAAATGTTATTAAACAATTTAATTTAAATACAGATGAAATTACAAATGTTAGAACTTTACTTAAAAATGTAGATGTATTTAAAAAAGAATTTGGACAAGATTATGCTAGAAGTGCTGGAGTAAATTTTGGCAATATTGCAAACTACGGACTACCACAATTTTATAATCAAAAAATAATCACTGACCCGACAGGATTTAAAAAAGCTATACGAGAAGCAGTTAAAGAAGAAAGTGCAGAAGCATTAGCTAGAATTAAAGCTAAAAAAGGAGATAAAGTATATAAAAAAATACTTGATGAAAGAGTTAAAGATATATATGATAACATGACTGGTCGTGGTGCTAAGAATATATTTGGTGATGATGAAAAATTTACAGGTATTCCTTTTCTTAAAAACTTTGAAAAGAAAAGATACTTCAAAAAGCTTGAAGCTGTTAAAAAATTAGAACCTTATTTAGAAGATAATATACATAATGTTTTAAATACTTGGGTTCAAAACGGAACAAGAGGAATTGAGTTTGCACGTAAGTTTGGTCAACGTGGAGAAATGTTGACTACTTTAAAACAAGGACTAAAAAATAAATTAAGAAACGGTGAAATTTCTGAACAGCAATATATTGATAAAAGAAACTTATTGATAAATTCAACTAATGCTTACTTTAAAACTTATGGTATTACTAAAGGATTACATGATGCTCATAAGACAGGAATGGCTTTACTTACATTTTTAAGTAATACCACCATGTTGCCTAGAGCTGCTATAGCACAGCTTGGTGATTTTATACAGCCTTTTCAAAATAGTAGTTTTGGTGCAGCTTCTAAAGCTATGTTAGCAGGATTAAAAAAAGATACTAACTATGCTTATCAATTAGGTATTGCAAGAGGAAGAAGCACAACTTTAGAAAAAGATGTAGAAGCTTTATATTCTGCAGCAGTTAATCCTTTAAATAAATTACAATCTGATTTAGGAGAAGCTACAAGATTTTTCTTTAAATATAATGGTATGGCTCCATTAACTGATAAAGGTGCTAGATTTGCTTTTAACACAGGAATAATAGATGCTTTTGACATGGCAAAAAAATATGCTAATGTAACAAAAATAAGTCGTCCAGTTAATAGTAAAATGAAACAAATGGGTTTAAATAAAGATGAACTTAAAGTTTTGAATAATTTTACATCTATTGAAAAAGCTTTTGAAGATGAAAAAGCTTTAGGAATTTTATTAAAAGCAGGAAATAAAATAAAAGATAGAGATGTTGGTGTACCTACAGCAGGTAATAGAATGTTATTTGCACAAAGTCAAAATCCTTATGTTCGTTCTTTAGGATTATTTTTATCTTGGTCGCAGTTCAAATCAGCACAATTAAATTCTTTAGTAAATAGAGTTGAAGACGGGGATGTAAAACTAGCACTAAAAATGTTAGGTGCTGTAACTGTATTTGGTGGTGTAAGAGAACTACAAATAATGGCAAGTCCTTCACAAAAATATTATGAAGAACACGAGCCTGATAATTTTGGTCCTAAATGGTGGCAAGAAGCATCATCATTAGCAGGTGTTATAGATTGGAGAATTGAAAAGTTTGCAAGATTTTTTGCAGGTCCTTCACAGCAAAGTCCAGTTTTAAATTTAACACCTGTATTAGCTGAAGCAGATGCTTTATTCAAAGCACCAGTTAAAGTTTATAAAAATTTAGATGAAGGTGATTATGAAGGAGCTTTAATACAAGCTGTTAAACCTACACCTTTTAGAGAAGTAGTAAATGTTTATAATAGAGTAGCTGAAGAACCTTTGGAAGATAAGCCAAAAGAAGAAGAAGTTAAAGTAGATATAAAAGCAGGTTTTGCAACAGGCGGATTAGTAGAAGGTAAGAATGAAGTACCATACACTAAAGAAAACCCAGCAGATAGAGTTGACCCTTTTACAGGACAACCTTACTCAGCACAGATGAAGGAGTTAGGATTAGATGTTTTTCAAGAAAGATAATAAAATGGATATAGAACTTTGCAAAGCTGAAATAAAGCGACACGAAGGCGAAGTGTTAGAAATTTATATGGATAGTCTAGGTTATAAAACTTTAGGAGTTGGACACCTTTGCCAACCTAACGACCCTGAATATAACTGGGAAGTTGGCACACCTGTCACACAAGAAGTTGTAGATATGTATTACGAGGATGACTTTGAAAAGCATTATAAGGAAGCTATACATGTCTTTGGTAGCGAGGAAGACTTTGAAAAGCTACCAGAAGTTATACAAAGAGTCTTAGTAAACATGTGTTTTAACCTAGGAGGTTCAAGACTTTCAAAGTTTCGTAACATGTTGAAAGCTTGTAGAGAACATGATTGGGCAAAGATGGCTGTTGAAATGGAAGATAGTCGTTGGTTTAAAC
>Ga0222718_10005106_pt1 | contig 10708 bp, 14 predicted proteins | sample C33_27DmetaG_FD_165045 | JGI IMG/M metagenome (GOLD analysis project Ga0222718, IMG submission 165045) | Estuarine water microbial communities from San Francisco Bay, California, United States - C33_27D | ecosystem: Environmental > Aquatic > Marine > Unclassified | place: USA: California... | reverse complement strand
AGTTTGTACATTGAACTGTTCCTGAAGAGCCTTTTCCTCCTTTTGTACGACCTCTACTTGCACGCTTAAGTGGCATGAATTCCAGCCATTTAGCCTACTTATAATCTTGTAGAATTTACTAAAAATCCTAATTTTATACCTAGATTTTTGATAATATTTACTTCATCCTTTAATTCTAGTTTGACTTACGATCTGTGGTTAAGTTGGAGGGGTTATGTCATGTCTGTTTCAGTTCTGGTGTAAAATTGCGTCTTTCTAAAGGAGTTATTCTATGTGGTGATTGTTTTGACAAAGAAAATGCAAAAAACTAAATCTACTATATCTAAAAACTAAAAAAATGAAAAAATTAGCAATTTATTCACATTGTGCGTTAGATACTATTTCGATTGCAGGAAATTCATATGAGCAAATTGGAGGAGCTGCATCTTACTGTGGATTGATGGCTCGCGAGTTAAAATTTGATGTTGATCTTTTTACAAAATATGGTGCTGATTTTCCAAAACAATATTTGGTTGAGAAAAAAATTAATTTAATCAATCCTGATTCTGCTAAAAATACTACCAAGTTTTCTATCTCTATTACTGGTAGTGATAGAACTCTAAAAATTGCCAATGAATGTGAACCAATAGAATATTCTGATGTTAATGCAGATGCACATATTGTTAGTCCAATCTTTCATGAAATTTCTCAAGATGTCTTTAAGAAAATTAAACAAAATTCTAATTTTTTATTTGTTGATCCTCAGGGATTTTTGAGACAAAAGGATTCTGAAAACAATGTTTTTCTTCAAAAAACTGATCTTGATTTAGCAAACGTAGATGCAATTAAAATAAATCCTGAGGAGGGACAAAATATTGTCGACGGTTCCCATGATGAAATGATGTTAGCGTTACAAAAAAAAGGAATTGAGCATGTGATATTGACTAACAAAACCGATGTCTCAATTTTAATAAAAAATAGAGTTTACTCTTTAAAATTACCAAATAAACATGTTCATGATACTACTGGAATTGGAGATATTTTTTGTTCTACATTTACTTGTACCATGATTAAAGAAAAGGATTTTTTGTGGGCATTTTGTTTTGCTGCAGGCTCTGCACAGGCAGCACTTGAATCAAATAATGTGGGATTGCAAAAAATTCCTAAAAAAGGTGATGTAGAAAACAATGCATCCTATTTTTATAATCTAGTGGATTTTCGAGATTTATGATGCATTATTCTTTTATTCTTTATGTAGGATTTGTACACTAATGCAAATTGGTATTTATGGTTCTGGAACTTCAGAAGTTGCTTCTAAAACCATCAAAAAAATATTGAATTCATGTGATATTGATTCATTTACTATTACAAAATCCAAAAATAAACATGCTGATTGTATTATTGTTTTAGGCGGGGATAAGGGAGTTCGAAATTATTTCCATAGAACTTTTGATGCGACATCTCCTGTATTGGGAATTAATGAAGGTGAATCAAGTGGATTTTTAGCTCAAATAGAATTAAAAGAGTTTTCTTCTTATGTTGAAATTTTAAAAAAACAAAATTTCAGTATTGAAGAAGTTCCAAGACTTGGTGTTAAAATTGATGGAAAAAATGTTTATCCAGTTTTAAATGATGTTGCAGTATTTTCTTCAAAAAGTGCAATGTTGATGGAACATACTTTGCGTGTTAATGGTGATGAGGTATGGCATGATAATGGTGATGGAATAATTGTTTCTACTCCTATTGGTTCTTCTGCATATTCGATGTCTGTTGGAGGGCCTGTATTGTTTCAAGATTCTGCTGTCTTTGAAATTATTTCAGTAAATTCACTTGATGTAACAAGAAGACCGATAATTGTTTCAAATTCAAGTTTTATTGAAATTGATGATATCTCTGCTAGATTGCATTGTGAAGTTGTCTTGGATGGGTTGGATAGATACAAAGTGAAAAAGACAGTTGAGTGCTCCAAATTTATTCCTCCTGCAAAGATTATTCGATTAAAAAAAGATACTACTGGAATCTCTGCATTGGCAAAAAAAGTTCATCTTGCTGAAGATCTATTGAGCATGCCACCTAGCTCCAAATTATTACTAAAAACGTTAGAGTACGAGGGTGAATTAACACAAAAGGACTTGGCAAACAAAACACTACTTCCTGATAGAACTGTTAGATTGGCATTGAGCCACTTACTCAAGAAGGGTTATGTAAAAAAGAAAGTCTCGATTAGAGATGCACGGCAAAAAATTTATGAAATTTCAAAAATTGAATGATTCTTAATTTGATGCTGCTTTGATAAATGCTGAAAATGCTTCTTCAGGGAATCCTGGTCTGCTGTTAAACTCAGGATGGAATTGCACTCCTAAGTAGAATTTATGCTCTGGAATTTCTAACATTTCCATTCTTTTACCGTTGTCACTATCTGCTGAAAATATCAATCCGTTTTTCTCAAACTCTGGAATGTACTCTTTATTGATTTCATATCTGTGTCTATGACGCTTACTGATTGACTCTGAATTGTAAATTCTATGAGCATTTGTATTTGATTTTATGATTACTTCATTTGCACCTAATCTTAGCGAACCGCCCATATCTGATACATCTTTTTGTTCAGGTAGCAAGTCTACAATTGGATTTTTTGTATTTGCATTAATTTCTGTGGAATTTGCATCTTCTAAACTTAGAACACTTCTGCCAAATGCTATTGCTGCTAATTGAAATCCAAAACATATTCCTAGATATGGTATGTTTTTCTCTCTTGCATAATTTGCAGTTTGAATAATTCCTTCTGATCCTCTTGTTCCAAATCCTCCTGGAACTAAAATTCCATCATAATCTGATAGTTGATTATAATCTGTGATTGATTCTGAATCTATCCAATCAATTTTGATTGATTTTCCAATTGATGCCCCTGCATGTTTCAATGCGTGATTCACACTAACATAACTGTCTGCTAATGTAACGTATTTTCCAACCATTGCAATCCTGACTTGTTGTTCTTCATGATTTACCATGTTTTGTGCTATTTCGTTCCATTTGTCCCAGTTTGCTGATGCATTAACCATTCCAACTATTCCAAATTTTGTAAATATTGAATCCATTATTCCTTGATCATAAAGCATCTGAGGAACTTCAAAAATTGATTTTGCATCATGACAGGACAATACATCACTAGTTGTTACATTGGTAAACATGGCAATTTTTTTCTTAGTTTTTTCCTCTAATTGCTTTGTACATCTTACTGCCAAAAAGTCTGCTTGAATTCCTATTCTTCTTAATTCCTGAACGCTATGTTGTGTTGGTTTTGTTTTTTGCTCCCCTACTACGTCTAATGAAGGTGCTAATGTAACATGAACAAAAATAACTCCTTGTGGGCCTTCTTCTACTCTCATTTGTCTTAATGCCTCTAAAAATGGAAGCGATTCAATGTCTCCTACTGTTCCGCCACATTCCACAATTAAGAAGTCTAATTTTTCATCTTCGGCAACTTTTCTAATCCTGTTTTTGATTTCATCTGTTACATGTGGAATTATTTGCACACATGCTCCTAGATATTCTCCTTTGCGTTCAGCCTCTATTACTGATGAATAGACTTGAGCAGTGGTAATGTTGTGATCTTTTGATATATCTTGATTGAGAAATCTTTCATAATTTCCAATATCCATGTCACATTCTCCTCCATCATCAGTAACGAAAACTTCCCCATGTGCTACAGGATTCATGGTCCCTGCATCATAATTTAGATACGGATCAATTTTGATACATGATACTTTTTGATCTGATAATTGTAATAATTTGGCAATCGATGAAGTTGTTACTCCTTTTCCAAGGCCAGACATAACTCCTCCAGTGACAAAAATAAACTTCGTCTGCACATTATTGAAATAAACATCTAGTTTTTGTATGTTTTGTATGATGTGACTAGTAACTAATTATTCAATAACCGTTTGTTTTTTTAGACTCTTTGTAAATGATGCAATTTTTGATTCTAGTTGTGTTGGTTTTGTTTTCTCAATTAATTTCAGATATGCACTTCCTACAATTACTGCATCTGCGCCAGCTTTGATGTATTTTTTTACATCCTCAGGAGTTGAAACTCCAAACCCAATCCCAACAGGAATTTTACCTTTGGTTTGTTTTTTTACATTTTTGATTGCTTTTAATGTGTAATTTTTGATACTTGTTTTCACCCCTGTAGTTCCAAATACTGCTACTAGGTACAGAAACCCTGTAGAAATCTTAGAAATTTTATCAATTCTAGTTTTAGTTGTATTTGGTGAAATTAAAAATATTGTATCTGCATTATTCTTTGCAGCATCTATGTAATCCTTTGATTCTTCAAATGACATATCTGGAAGGATAAATCCATCTATGCCTGCATTCTTTGCATCTTTGATGAATTTTTCATATCCCATACGATGTAAGATATTGGTATATGTCATTAATACAAGTGGAATTTCTGTTTCTTTACGAATTTTTTTTACGGTGCTAAAAAATTTTGAAACGTTTGTGCCTTTTTGAAGTGAAATTGTACTTGCATTTTGAATTACTGGACCATCAGCTAAAGGATCTGAAAATGGGAATCCTATCTCTATTATGTCCACTCCGCCTTTAACTAATCCTCTGATGGTGGACATTGTAGATTTTTCATTTGGAAATCCTAACATAATATATGAAATCAATGCTTTTTCATTTCGTTTTTCTAACTCTTCAAATTTTTCTTTGATTCTTGACATTTTCTTTGATTCTTCAATTTTTTTTATTTATTAAAACTGTTTCAGTGTTACCTTGTTTTTGATGTCTACCTTCCAGGTCTCTTATATGATCTTTCTTTAACTTGTCCTAACGATGAATCTTTATTTTCAAATCTTTTACCAGTTGTTTCTTTAGATTTATCAGAATTTTGCTCGTTAGTTATTTTTACTATTTTTTTAGAAACTACTTTCTCATCCTCTGTTTTTTTATAAATAATGTTTGTTCCTGAAGGAATTTGACTTTTTTTAACAATTTTTTTCTTTTTAGGTTTTTTATCTTCACTAGATTTTTTTTGTGACCAATTGATATTATTTACATCAGAAGAAGATGATTTTTCAATATTATAATCCCCTAATGTCTTTCTCATAATATTTCCATTAATTACTAGTAAACAAATGTACTGGAATTTTTTATTTGTTTTTTAAAAATTCTTAGATAAACAGTAATGAAATAGACAATACCACTACTGTAACAAATCCTGAAATCAAAGCAATTTTTGCATTATCCATTCTGTATCATATAGTACATTTTTTGTTATATTTTACTTGTTTTTGTAAAATGACATAGTGGTAATTTGATATAATTACTTTTTAGTCATTTTCTAAACATAATCCAAATTCTTGTACCTACCATAATTCCTACAGCTGAAATGATTAATGCAGGTACTGCTATTTCCATTAGTTCCATACTTTTACTAAATGTTCATTTTATTTTTTTATTTTCATTTCGAATTCCTTAAATTCAATTAAATTTAAGATGAAGTATGAAAATTTCTAAAAAAATATTGAATTTACTTCATGATCAAATAGCCATGGAAGCAAATGCCTCAAATTATTATCTGTACATATCATCTTGGTGTAAAGTCAATGGATATGACGGTGCATCATCCTTTTTTCAACATCACTCAACAGAAGAGCGAGATCACATGCTTAAGATCATTCAATACCTAAATGATCTTAAAATTCATACTGTAATACCTTCAATTGAGAAACCTAAACAAAATATGAAATCTTTGGAGCAAGTGTTTAAGACATCATTGCAAAATGAGCAAAAAGTAACGAAATCTATTGATAAAATTATCGATACTGCTCAAAATGAAAATGATCATAGAACTAGTATTTTCCTTGAATGGTTTGTTCATGAACAAATTGAGGAAGAGGATTTGTTTGAATCTATTTTGCAGAAATTTGATGTTATTGGTAGAGATAAACTAGCTTTACATGAGATTGACAAGTTATTACAAAAATTAACTGAAAAATAATCTTAATTCATAGTGCTAAATAATTATTTTTTTTAAATTCTTTAATTAATAATAAATTTAAAAATTTTTGTGAAGACTGTTTTATTTGATCTTGGTGGTGTTTTAATAAATTGGAATGATGATTGGTTATATGATGAAATCTCATCACAAATGGGTAAACCGTTTAATGAAATAAAATCAAAATTTAATGATAATCTTTGCAGTTTATTTGAGTCTAAAATTAATGAAAGTGAATTTTGGGACATAGTTCTTGGCTCAAATAATGATATTGATAAAAAAATTATTAGTAAAACTTTTTTAAAAAAATCCAGCATTAATACTAAATTCTTAACATTTGCAAAATCTCTTCAGAACCATGGTCATTCAATAGGTATACTGTCAAATTTAACTCCTGAAACTTCTACTAATGTCCAAAAACATCTGTTAAAGGAGTTTGACTATCACTTTTATTCAAATTTGTTACAAATGTCCAAACCCAACCCTGAAATTTATGAACATGTTTGTGACCAAATATCTTCTCAAAATATCTTATTCATTGATGATAAACAAGAAAATTTGGATGTTGCAAAATTATTTGATATGGAGACTATTTTATTCACATCTGATGATTATGAATCTGGATTAATTGAAGAAAAAATATTGAATTTTTTAAATTAATTTTTCTTCATTAATTTGTTTCATACAATTATTTTATGATGCAAGATTGTTATTTAGTTTTAAAAGGATATTTGAGAATTTTTTTTATGAGTCAAATTGAAACAAAACCTTGGGTCATTATTACAGTGTTTAAAGATGAAGTAAATCCCTCGGATATTGAAAGAATTGCTCCTCAAATCCAAAGTCTAACCGATGATTGGCAAAGTGCAGGCAAAATTATGTGGTCTGGTCCATTTAATGATGATGTTACAGGCATGGCTGTTTTTGAGGCTACAAAAAAGGAAGCAGATGATTTTTTCAAAAAATATGATCAAATTTGTTCTGGAATTTTAAATTATTCCATGTATGAATGGGATGCAATGCCTATCTTATCTGTCTTATCTAATAATTAGGTAGGTGAGTTTTTCTTTTTTTTAAAATGAATAATAAATTATGTAGATTGTGCGGATGTGAAATTAAAGAATTAGATTTATGTTTAAAATGTCGTTTAATCACAACTACCATCTGTAATTGTTGTAAGAACGTTGTAGATGTACAAACTCATATTCATGTTGATTTCAATGGTTTGTAAAAAAATTTGTATTCAGTTTAGTGTAAAAAAAACTATTACTGGAAGTCGGTATACTGCTGGACAAAAAAGATGTCAAATATGTGAAATTTTTATCCAATGGGACGGAATATGGTGTCCTTGTTGTGGATATATGTTGAGAACACATCCTAGAAATAGTAAATCTAGAAAAAAATATGACTCAATGAAAAATAGGCACTAGAATAGTTGCATTTGAATTATTTTTTTTGAGTTCAATTATTTTTTTATTGCGTTTATCGTTAGCACTATCTAAATATTTTATTTCCAGTTATATTCACTGATGTTTGAATTTTCATATGAGTGATTTTTCACGACCAATAATTGGTATCAGTAAATGCCTCGAATTTGAAATGTGCAGATATGATGGTAGTAGAATCAATAACAATTTTGTTAGAAATATGAAAAAATATGTGGATTTTGTTCAAGTTTGCCCTGAGGTTGGAATTGGATTGGGTACTCCTAGAAAACCTATTAGACTTGTTAAAATTGATGGAATAAAAAATCTCTATCAACCTTCATCAGAAAAAAATCTAACTGAAGAAATGCATAATTTTACAAAAAAATTTGTTAGTTCTGTGGATATTCTTGATGGTTTTATCTTTAAACGAGATTCCCCTACATGTGGAATATCTAATGTTAGATTATATCATAAATTAGGTACAGATTCTGGATATCAAAAAACTTCTGGAATGTTTTCTGAAGGTGTATCTGCAGAATTCCCCAATATGGTTAAGGAAGATGAAAAAAGACTTGAAAATATTGCAATTAGGGAGCATTTTCTAACGAGGATTTTTGTTTTAGCAAATTTACGAGAATCTTTAGAATCCCAGTCTATTGCAAAATTATTTGAATTCTATTCAAAAAACATGCTTTTATTTTTATGTCATGATGAAAAATTAACAGCTGAACTTGGTTTGATTTTTAAAATTGAGGATGACTTTGAAATTATTTCAAAGAAATTTCAAAAAATTGCATATGATGTATTGTCCTCCCCTGTAAAAAAAACCCCTATGATTAACACATTTGAATACATGTTTAATTTTGTAAAATCAAAATTATCTCAATCTGAAAAATCTCATTATCAATCATTAATTGATGAGTTTGAAAATGATTTAATTTTACAATCAGAAATATCTACACTACTCTATTCTTGGGCATTAAGATATGATGTAAAAATTATTCTTGAACAATCCCTATTTGATCCTTTTCCAAAAAACTTATTGTTAGATCTAGTTGAATCAAAAAAAGAATATTCTGTTTTGTAATTATTTTTAATGTGATTCAATTTATGAAATTCAGACAAAAAGTTGTAATTTTTTTATTTTGATCTGTAATTATTTTATAATAATTTGTAAAAATTACATAAAAAAAATTATACTTATTTACGATAACTTCCTAATGTTAGTATTAGGAATAAGTCCACCTTAACCCCCTGAGTGTAATGCTCTAAAGGAAACCAACCGGGATTTTGCTCTGGGCTTATTCATCTTTTAATTATTTTAAAATGCAAAGCATTAATTTGTGATATTTTTGATCTAAGTTATGTCATTTGAAATTGATTGGCATGATAATTTTTATGGAATATCATGGGCTTATGAAAAAGATAGACTTGTAGTCTCTACTGTTTTTGAAGATAAAAAAGAAGCAACAACTATTGCACAAGAAATAGAAGAATGGAGTGACAAGTTTACTCGATTAACAATTATTGAAAAAGATAATGGTGAATTTTCAATTTGTTGCTATGAAGATCCTCAAATCTCTAAAAGTTCTGAACATATTGGCCTATTTAGAACTGGTATGATACAAAGTGGGGGTTACGAGCAAGCAAAGCCTATGATTGAAGAAAAACCTCCTTTATTGCAAATTGCATATGCTTCTGATGTTAGAGATATGACTACTTATGAGCAAATATCTCGACTTGTTCCAATGAGAAAATGCAGAATTATTTCTGAAAAAGATTTGAAAAAACAAGAATATTATTTTGAAAGAACTGCCCATAACAAAAAAAATAATGAAATCTAAAATATCTTATTCATTACTTATGGATAATTGTCGATAATAGTTTGAAATCCATATAAAGAATCACTATCAAATCATTCATAACATTGGTACTGATCAATCGTTCATCTCTTTTAAATGCAAATTTGATTTACTGTATTCATGAATGATAACACCACCTCAACTAATTGGGAAGATGCTATAGGCTCATCCTGGTTAATTTCAGATGAGTAATCTTTTTGATTACTTATTCTGAAATGAATTCTTGTTTTCATAACTTTATTTTATTGATTTTTTAATGAATGTAGATGCAAAATCCCATGGATATTGAACATACAAAAGAATGCAAGTATAGAAATGATAATGATTTACCGCATACAAATTGTTACTGCAAATGTCATAAAATTTTGATGATGGAATCTAGTAAATTACAATCAAGGACTTTCTGATTCTTTTTTTGGCTCAAAATTCTCTACAATCTCTGTCACTGTTTTTATTATTGCTTCTTTGATCTGTTCTTGGTTCATTCCTGATTTATGCATTAATTTCATTTGGTCCATTAATGCAAAATGCACACGACCTTGTAGATAATCCACAATTCCAAAATTACCTTTTGGGAATTCTGTTACAAATAATTCATGATCTGTAGGTTCGCTTGATGATTCTGACATACATTTTATTTAAAAAATACCATTATAAAATTTACAAATATTCATTAATCTCTAAAATTAGATAATTTTATGACTGAATTCGTTCACAAACCCTATGATAAAATCTATGTTCGTGACATGATACAACTCAGTCTTGATGATCTTATTGGTATGATGTCTTCATTAGAATCTGCAAATGCCTATTGGGTAGATGGTGTATTGTTTGCAAGTTTTGCAATGACTGAATCTGAGGAACTGGCTAAAAAAGAAATGAATAATGAAATGTTTTTAGATAAAGTGATTTTTGCAAAATGTGAAAATTATTCAAAGACTGTAAAATCTTCAACTAACTTAGAAATTGGTGTATTAAACATGCAAAAAAGTAGTCTATACGTGGATTTAATCAATTGGCTAAAATCCCAACCTATTTGGTCCAGTTGAATTCTTAATTTTTGATATTTAATCAATCAAGTATAATCTTTTTATGATGATTAATTTGATTTAAAATATGGCACTTAAATCTGAAGCATCCTTTAAAGAATATCTTAAAAAATTATCTGATGAGACAATAATTAGATACTATTCTGATGTAGAGTATTCTCCATTTCCTATCTTACTTATCCAGGAATATACTAGACGATTTGAACAAAAAAGTAAAAATGAAATTATAAAGGATCTAAAGTATCAAACTCGACTAGCCAAAAAAAAGACTCTGGAAATTAGCCAAATGGCTAAAAAACATAAGTTAATTGATGATGTAACTAAACAGAAATCTCAAGAAATTGTAAGTCAGGCTAAAAAAAAGGGATTCCAAATTACTGA
>Ga0222718_10005105_pt1 | contig 10711 bp, 6 predicted proteins | sample C33_27DmetaG_FD_165045 | JGI IMG/M metagenome (GOLD analysis project Ga0222718, IMG submission 165045) | Estuarine water microbial communities from San Francisco Bay, California, United States - C33_27D | ecosystem: Environmental > Aquatic > Marine > Unclassified | place: USA: California... | reverse complement strand
CGGCGGCACCAAGTGAGTGAGCGAAGGTTGGGATGCCCGAGTGAAGGTACTGCGAGTTGGTCCAAACTTCGTTCTGGTACGGGTGCTGGCCGGTGAGCATTGCGGCTCGAGAGGGAACACAGATTGGGGAGGCGCAGTAGGAGTTTTCGAAGACGATTCCACGTGCTGACAGAGCGTCGAGGTTGGGTGTGCGGATTACGGGATCGCCGTATGCGCCTATTACAGCAGGGTTGTGCTGATCGGATTCGATGAAGAGGATGTTGGGGCGCGTGGAGTTTGGCACGTGGAGTCCTAACTCCAGATGGTTACGTCGTTGACTGAGGCGCGTTTGGCATCGGATTGTCGGTCTTGAGTTTCTGAGGGATAGCCGATGTAGAGAGCGCCTACGATGTCCCAATCCGGTTCGGCTCCTATGGCTGTTCCGACAGGTGCAAGACAGGGTTTGCCCGTACTCCAGCCGACCCCTATCCCAAGTGATTCGGCGGCGAGCATGAGGTTCTGAACGGCACACGCGGTGGCTGCGTAGTTTTCTTTCGTTACTTCGTCGTTGCGTCCTTGAACGGAGTAGACGTACATGAATGCTGGCGCATCGATGATTTCTTGCTGGGCTTCTTTTGAACTTGCTGCGCGTCGTTCTGGGTTGGGGTTTTTAACGTTCTCGAAGGTCCAGTCGTGCACGATTTGAGCCGCTTTAGCTCGCATTTCGCCGTCTTTACCAAGAACGATAAATCGCCATGGTTCTGTGCTGCGATGGTTTGGTGCCCAAGTCGCGGCTTCTATCATCAGCTCGAGTGCTGAATCGGATACGGCGTCTTCAGTAAATTCGCGAACAGTGCGGCGGGCGTGGATGGCATCGAGGACCAAGTGGTGTTCTCCGTGGCTGAATTTTTGATTAGAGAAGGGTACAGGTGGGTTGCGTTTTGTGGTTTATACCGGTTTAGCGAGTTCCGTTAACCCAGTCGTCTTGCGAGGGTAGGTTTGTGGGATCGTCGGCTCGTTTGAGGTAGAACTCGTGCATCGGAAGGTAGGTGTTGTAGGTGGTGCGTAGCTCGGGGATTGCGTCGGTTGAGGCATCGACACGTATGTCGATTGGGAAGCGTTCGCCTGGCGCTCCGATCAGCAATGCAGCTGATCTTTCGGGAAGGTGTGCACCGTTCGCGCCCGATTGTCCGCCAGCGTTTTTGCCGGCTTCGAGTGCATAGATGATTCGTTCGGCGAGGGTGGCATTTTTGGACGTATTAGAGAACCCTTCGACGATTGCTGGGAGCACCTGTTCATTCGCCAGAAAATTCCCGACAGCAACGCAGTTATCGCCGTTGAGATGTCCGCTGACGGGCTTAATGTTTTTGCCGGAGTGAATGAGCGGTTCGCCGTTTGCTGGCAGCAGGGCGATTTGGCGAAATTCGAGATGTTCGTCGTTGGCGAGGGCTTCCATGAAGGCTTCGACTGGTGTTGATCCGTCTTCTATTAGCTCCATCAATTCTTCGCCGATTGCAGGGTTAGTAGACGCCTGAGAAGTAGATACGCCGATGCCGGGAAGGATTTTCGGGCATGTAGCGCCGACGGCAAGGGAGTAGGTGGCAATACCGATTCCGAGTTCGCCGTTAGCTGGGTTTCTTCCGAGAATTGTGAATGTCATGGCGAGGTATTTTAGTGGATTTGTTGGCGGACAACGTCGACCCTTCGACTTGGCTCAGGATGATGTTGATAGCCGATGGCTTGGATTCGAGTGCTAGCCATGTGTTTACGGTGACCGTTTTCTCGGCGTTGGTTTGTGTGTTGAGGGCTGCGGGATATCGACTAGGCGTGTAATGTGCGCCAAGTGGCCTTTCGTTGATGAATTTTTTGAGAGATATCAAGTATGAGTAGCACTTCGAGTAACGGTTCTTTGAATAATCCTGTGTTCGATGAGTTGGGCTTGCGACCTGTAATTCATGCTGCCGGAACTATTACGTCATACGGAGGTTCGGCACCCAGACCGGAAGTGATGGAAGCGATGGCGTTGGCTTCTCAGTCGTTCATCGGACTACAGGAGTTAAACGAAAAGGTGGGCGAGTACATCGCTCAGGTTTCAGGTGCCGAAGCAGGGATGATAGTCAGTGGTGCTGCCGGCGGTGTGGTTCTGTCGATGGCGGCTTGTATGACGGGTACCAATCCTGCGAAAGTGCGTCAGCTGCCGAAAACTGATGGGATGAAAGATGAGTTGATCATCCAGAAGATTCATCGTGGTGGCTACAGCGATATGTACGGCTTTACGGGCGCAACGTTGGTCGAAGTTGGAAGTATCGATGGCACGATGGAAGAGGAGTTGGAGGCAGCATTTACCGATCGAACAGCGGCGGTGAATTTCTTGTTTGGCCCCGGCGTGTATCAAAAAGGGTTGAGCCTGTCTAAGGTTTCGGAGGTTGCTCACGCCCACGGCGTGCCAGTGATTGTTGATGCTGCCGCGATGTTGCCACCAAAAAGTAACTTGCGGCGTTACATCAGCGAAGGTGCCGATCTGGTTACGTTCAGTGGCGGAAAATTTATTCGGGGTCCACAGGGAACGGGACTTCTGTTTGGACGTAAAGATTTGATCGACGCAGCGATTGCGAATGGACCGCCGAACCATTCAATTGGTCGTCCCCAGAAGGTCACTCGTGAAGAGATGATCGGGTTGTACACCGCACTGAAGCTTTTTATGGAGCAGGATGACGATGCTTTGATGGCTACATATCGAACCAGTATCGAACCTGCCTACGAGGTGCTTCAGGCTTTGGATGGAGTCGAAGTTTCGATTGAGCACGACCCGATGAAATATCACGTTCCAACAGTGGTGGTTCGATTGAATAGCGAGTCGACTGGAGTTGATCCTCAGAAGCTGTTGAAGGATCTTCTAGAAGGCGAACCCCGAGTGTTCATCACCTATGACAAGGGGGTCGATTCGGTCTCGATCAACCCGATTAACCTACGCGATGGTGAAGCATCGATTGCGGCGCGGCGGTTGACAGAGCTGCTCGGCTAGGGCTTGCCCCATTGGCGGCGGATGGCGACAAGGGACGCCACTACGATTAGAACTGCTGCTATTCCACCGATCATGACTCCGAACTGGATCGCCGTGCTGTTGGTATCGGGCTGCTGGAGGGTTGCTCCGGCTTCCAATTCAACAGGGGCTACTTGTAGTTCCGAAATCGTGCCGTTTTCAACTTTTTCGTGGAAATTATCGGCATCAACTCTGAATGCAATAACTGGTCTGTAGTCCTTGCCGGCTGTGATGATCGTTACCTCAGCATTTTGATCGGCAGGAGGAACGGCAAGCTCAGCTTTGCCAGTGCCGCCCTTTGGTGCGACATATGCGTAGCTTGCTGAACCGCCATCGGCTGGCATAGAAATCTGGATGATTGCGTCAACGTCGGCGTCGCCAGTGTTGATCTTTACGAAAGAACCTTCGTACGCATCCGGGTCGTGGCGTGGGATGAATTCGGCGAAAGATACGTCTCCGAATTCTGAAACCGGATGAGAACTTGCACCGATTTCACCGTCTATTTCAGGATCGTACTTTCTATCGCCGTCTAGGTCGGCAAAGAATCCGTGGTCGATGAAAATATCGTCGATGAGGGCGGTAGGTATTTCTAGGAGATTGGCTGTAGTGCTCGATGACGATTCATTGCTGTTGGTGAGCACGTCGTAGAGTTCAGCGACGTTCGATACTCCGGTTTTGCCGTTTTCTCGTTCGTACTCAGTGATCATCGTAACCAGGCGAACGAGCCCAATCGAAACTTCATCATCGTCAGATTTAGGTATACCGCCGAGAGTGGCTGTGGCCTGTGCTACCTCTAGTCCGGCAGGTGGAGCAGCGTAGAAAGTGCCCTGCCTTGTTGGAGCGATAATTCCTGGTAGTGCTCGCGTGACCTGTGTGCCGATCACTTCGCCATCTTCGTTGAGGTAGCGAACCGTTACGTCGGCATCTCGAACAACAAGTGGGCTTGAGTTGACGATGCTGCCGGAAACAATGGTTCCTGATGGCTCGGCGTCGGTCGAAATATCGAGGACACTAACGCCAGTCAAACCTGACGCTTTGTCAGCGTAGTCATCGTCATCGTCAACAAGGTCGAGAAGAAGACCAGCGATTGTGAATTCTTCCCACCAGCCCGCAGCTTCCCATGGGAGTCGGTTGGTTTCGAGATCGTAATCGACACCAATTGTGTAGATCTCAGCATTGTTGTCGTTATCAACATGGCGAGAGACCATCATTGAGTAGAACTCGGCGAAGCCTTCTACGAATGAGTCTTGCGTGCTCGAGTTGTTGTAGTAGCCGCCGTGGTTGGTATCGCCAGGTGGTAGTTCGAAATTGTCGCCGGTTGCCAGAGATAAGAAATAGTGACCGTATTCGTGATATTCGCGGTTATCGGGGATGCCTGCTGACCTAGATGAACTTCGGTTAGGGAGCATAGCGATGATTGGTGGCGAATCTGGTTCGAGTTCGTTGGCTGCGATGAAGAACGCACCATCCTGTCAACTCGCCGACCATGGCACCGAAGTGATCAAAATCGAGCGACCGGGTGTTGGCGATCTTTCGCGGCAGTTCGGTCCCTATGTCGATGACGAGAGCATGCCTTACGCCAGTCTTAATCGAAATAAGCAGAGTCTTGCTGTGAATTTGAAGTCGCCGCAAGGAATGGAAGCGGTGCTGAAGCTGATTGATTCAGCCGATGTTGTTGTTAGCAACTTTCGACAGGGTGTGATGGAGTCGTTGGGTCTCGGCTGGGACGAGGTTCATGCTCGAAACCCTCGGGCGATCTACGCCAGCGGATCGGGCTACGGGCCTGACGGGCCGATTGGTTCGACTCGCAAGATGGGGCATGATTCGATGGCACAAGCGATGACCGGAGTTATGTACGTCAATGCAGATTCGAATGGAGTTCCAAAACGTGCTCCCATAGCCGTGGCTGATATCTCGGCTGGAAGTCTTTTGATGGAAGGGATTCTTCTTGCATTGATTGAGCGTGGGGTTTCAGGAGAAGGTCAAAAGGTTGAAGTTTCGTTGATCGACGCTGTGTTGTGGATGGAAGCTTGGGGGATCGCAACAGTTGCAAACGCGACCGCTGAGGCTGATCATCTGGGCAACCCTTTGGATGGCGGAGTTTATTCGGCCGCCGATGGTTACATGCTTATCACCGGGTTGTTCAAGCCGAATCCGCTTCAGTCGATTTGCGAAGTATTGGGTATCGAAGATCTTTCGCAGGATGGGCGATTTTCGTCAGTAGATTTGATGACCGAGAACGGTGCCGAACTTGAATCGATAATTCAGGCGGAAGTCGAGAAGCATCCAAGAGATTACTGGGTGGCCAAGTTCGATGCCGTTGATGTTCTTTGCATGCCGGTATTGAGTCTAGATGAGAGTATCGAGGAACCTCAGGTTCTGCACAACGAGATGGTTGTTGAAGTGCCTTCAAATGGGGCTGCTGGATCGTCGACTATCACACAGCGTCATGTTGGAATTCCCGTGAAACTGGGAACAACACCGGGAACGATCGAGACTCCCGCTCCGGGAATTGGAGAGAACTCTCGAGAAGTGTTGGCTGGAATTGGATATTCGAACGAAGAAATTGACCAGATTTTGGCTACCGGAGTCATTGGAATCGGCTAGAATTCTCCAGCGTCATTCTCAACGTGAATCTAACTAGACGATTCATACTTGGCTGAACTGCTCCGACTCTCTTTATTTTCGTAACCCTGCGCTGCCGAATTAGGTGCCACGAAGCTTGTTGATTTTCCGCCGGCGATTGCGAGCCGATTTTTACCAGATGTTTGCCCTGATGGTGGGTGTGCTGGTGATGACGGCTATTCTCGCCGGTGCACCGATGTATCTCAGCACGATTGAGTCATTAGGGTTGAGATCGACGCTGGTCACGCTTTCTGCTTCGCACCGAAATATGCAGGTTGTCGTCGAGCAGTTACCGCTTACGAATATCTCAGTTTCATCTGCCACGGAACGAGTAGATGTGGCCTTGGAAGAGCTTGGTGATCTTGTAATCGAAGTGGGCCAGGTATCGAACACGCGCCCGCATTTCTGGGCGGTGGATCCTGACAGTATCGTTGGCGGATCGAAACCTGATCTGGCGAGTTTGTATCGATTCGACGGTTTTCTTGATCATGTGGACATGATCGAGGGCCGTGCTCCGCTATCGACAGTCGAGCAGGCTGAGACGAATCTTGTTGCGGAAGTTGTTGTACCTGCTGAGCGCGCCGAACAGCTGGAACTGGGCGTTGGTGACGAAATATGGCTGTCTCCGAAGCCGGATGATCCGCCGTATTTGATGGCACGAATCGTCGGATTGTTTCAGCCAAAAGACGTTGATGCAGAGTTCTGGTTGGGATTAGCACCTGAGGTCTTCGAACCGGGACGACCCGCCCCCGGTGCAAGGTTCATGCTTCCGCTGTTATTCACCAAAGACGCTCTATTTACGTCGGTAACCGGTAGTGCTGCGTCTATTGGTACGAATCGCTGGCTGGTTCAGTTGGATCAAGGCTTGCTTGAACGGCAAGGACCAGCGATTACTGCAGATCGAGTCGATTCTGTTGGCAATCAATTGCGACGCGGATTGCCCGAATCGAAGGCGGTTACTGCGCTTGAGAATCCTCTGAAGGCGCTTGGACAGAAGATTGCATTTGCTCGTATTCCGACGTTGATGATGGGTGGAGTGCTACTGCTCGCAGCCGGGTACTACTCGATCATGGCTGCCGGGGCACTGACGGCGCGAAGGCGAGTCGACACATCACGAATGTGGGCTCGTGGTTCAGGGCGTGGGCAGCTTGCGGTTATGTTTTTATTCGAGTCGTTGATTCTGGTTGTTCTGCCTGCTCTTGCAGCACCGTTTCTGGCGTTCGGAGTTATCTCACTGATTGGGTTGATGCCTGAGTACGAGTCGATCAGGCAGGGTTCGAGCATGCCGGTTTACTTCATGTGGCAGGCGTTTGCATGGGCGTTGATTGGCGCAGGTGTGGTGATCGCCTACATGCAGTGGATGGTGTGGAAAGGTGGCGGCAGGGCGATCGGATCTGAGCAGATAGCGAGTCGCAAGGTCGAAGGCAAGCCGTTCTTCCAGCGTCAGTATTTGGACTTACTCTTCTTCATATTTGGTGGAGTGATTCTTTGGGATCTCTCAACTGAATCTTCAGTAGCAACTGCCAAAGAGGGTGGAGAGCAGATCGTTACTGTGAACCCGCTTCTGGTGTTCGCACCGGCGATTTTCTTGGGCGTAGCAGTGATGCTTTCGATGCGAGTGCTGCCGCCTGTCGCCAAACTGGTTTCTGGAGCTTTGTCGCGTCGTGGACCTGCATGGGCACATTTGATTTCTGCTCTTTTCGCGAGGGTTCCACTTACCTACGCTTGGCCGGCTGCAATTCTTGGCATGGCGGCTGGAACTGCGATGCTTTCGGCGACTGTTGCGGCAACATTGCAGCAGGGCTCGGTTGACCAATCGGGATACGAAGTTGGCGCTGATCTACGGGTGTTCCCGGTCGATTTGGAGAGCGGTTCACGGAGTTTCGTACTAGACGATGTTCGAAACCTCGACGGCGTTGCGGGCGTTTCGAGCGGACTGCGAACAACTGGTGAAGTTCGAATTGGCGGGCAAGGTGCACCGTTCGAATTTCTGGCGATTGAACCAGATGAATTTGTTGAGATTGGCGTTTTCAGAGACGACTATGCCGATGGTGACATGACCGACATTGTGGGACGGCTTGAATCGGCTACTTTTGTTGAGCCGCTGGTTGTTCCTGAATCGGCAGTGCGGCTTGGATATCGCATGCGTTCTGACGTTATTGAACGCCGTATTCGTGCGAGCGTGAGATTGATTGACGCGGACGGTCTTTCGCATTCTGTCGATCTTGGTTCGGTAACGAGTCACGATTGGCAGGTTCGACTTGGCGAAATTCCGGGAGTGGCGTCACGACCGGTTCAGATCGCAGGGCTTACTTTCTTTGAACTTACTCCCGACGAGCTTGGAACGAGAGCGAACGTTCAGATCGATGATCTTATGTACGAGACCGGCGATTCGTCTGACCTCGTAGTGATTGACGGATTCGATGGAGACTTGAGCGAGTGGAATCCGCTTGCTTCGTCGGAGGGTGTGGATACATCGACTAGCGGGTTCGGATACAACCGCAGGGTCGATGGTGAATCCCGGTCGGATAGAGGGCTGCAAATCGGGCTAGGAATTGGTACTGATCTTGGTGTTCGTGGTGCGGTTCGCAATGCTTCAGACGTCGTGCCGATTGTGTTTAGTGAAACTGCTCTGGAGGCAAACAATGCTGCGATTGGTGACAGGACTGTTATTCACGTATTCGGTCGTTCGATACCTATCGAGGTAGTTGGTTCAACTGAGTTCTTCCCGACCTTAGATCCTGAAGAAGGCGGATTTGGTGTAGTTGATATTTCTCAACTTTGGTCGCATCTGAGCCTGAGTAGTGCTAACTCGGCCGGTGTGGCGCAAGAGATGTTTATTGGTCTGGACGATTCGTCGACCGAAGCAATTGTTGATTCGATTTCATCGACAGTCGGTGGTTTGCACAGTGTGGTCGACCGAGATGAACTTCAGCTTTCGTCGGTGGTCACACCGCTTGCAGTTGCCGGTTGGCGTGGTGCTTCGATAGTCACTGCTCTACTGGCGATAGTTCTTGCTGTTCTAGGCTTCCTAACGTTCGCCCCTATGCGACCCGCTGGTGATCAGTTCAATTTGGCGGTGCTGCGCTCGATGGGAGTCCGAAAGCGTGGTTTGGTTGCCATTAGCTTCATCGAGCAGATCGTGATTTTAGTAGTCGGTGTTGCTGCTGGTGTCGGTACTGGATTGGTGATGGCCCGCATCGCAGTAGATACCGCTTCACAGACCGATTCGAATTTGAATTTATTGCCACCAATTGTGTTCTCAACGAACTGGAACTACGTGGTGGGATTGATCGCAGCATTGGCGGTTGTTTCGGTGCTGATAGTGATATTTGATTCGATAGCGGTTCGTCGTGTGAATGTTGCCGATACGGTTCGTAATTCAGGGAAGAGCGGCTGACATGGGACCACGATCATTCCTTGAATTTGTGTTCCGACGCAGCCGTTCGCACTGGCCGATGCTGTCGGTGGTTTCTGTAGGTGTCGTCGCTGCTGTTGTAACTATTGCAGCCAGCGTTATTTACTTTGATTCTCTCGGCGATATCGCCCTGAAACGCGAGATCGCAACTGACAGTGGTGCCAGCCATGACATCGTGATTTCGGGTCGAGAAGTGGATGTTGATGCCGCTAGCAACGGCGCGTTGTTGTCGCTGGTCGACACAACCGTCACTGAGATCGCTTCATCGATTACAACCGATGTGACTCTTGCTTATGGATCGCCAACGCTTTTGGTCGAGCAAGGTGAGGATGTCGATCCTGAAGTCGAAATAGACACTTCGTGGCGTGCAGTCATGATGGTCGCTCCGAAGTTGAGCGAGAACTCTGTATTAACGGGCGGGGCTTGGCCTTCGGATGCTGTTGCTGAATCGGAACCGGGCCAACTGTTGATCGACGTTGCAGTGAACGAAGCTGAGGCGGCTGCGTTTGGTGTCGGTGTAGGTGACATCGTTGAGGTAGCGCCGTTCTGGGACGACATCAACGACTCGATAGCAGTGCGAATTTCAGGAACGTACGTGCGGGGTGATGGCGACGCTGGATTCTGGCGAGATTTGGATGAGCAGTTTGGTTTGGACGACACCGATCTGAAGTACCTCCCTCTAGTGCCTGAACCGGGGATTTTTGAATCGACAGTAGCTCCTTATCTGCCGGGAATGACGGTCAAATACTTCTGGCGCTACGGCGTTGATTCTTCACGGGTTAAGGCTGCAGGCGCGAACAAACTGCTTCTGGGATTCGATGAGATCAAAGCCCAGTTGCAGTCGAAGATAAGCAACTATTCGCAAGATATTCCGCTTCAAGAAGTATTGGCTCGAAACCAGCAGCAGACGTTCTTTAGTCGACTGCCGATGACGGTTGTTTTCTCAGTGATCGCCGCGGTTGTGCTGTATTTCGTGGGAACGATGTCGATTCTGATGGTTGAGACCCAGACCAGCGATATCGCCCGCCTTCGCACGAGGGCTGCAACGGTTCGACAGGTGATTGGTGCGTTCGTTATCGAAGGTGCAATCGTGGCGTTGCTGGCAATTTTGCTTGCTCCGCCGTTGGCAGCAATGTTGGTGAAATGGCTCGGTGTCATTCCGCTGTTCGATGAACTGAACGGCGGAAACCCGCTGCCTGCGAGCCTGGGTCAAACCGCGCACGTGGTATCGATCCTCACTGGATTGGCGGGCTTCCTGGCTATGGTCGTACCGGCTTCGATGGCTGCCAAGAAAACTGTAGTTACTAGCGTTCGTGAATCGACTCGTCCAACTGCTCAGGGCGCAATGCAGAAGTACTACCTCGACGTCGCTTTGTTCGGGTTGCTTTTGGTGTTTGCTTCGCAGTTAGCTAGCGAGGGTTCATTCGTCGATGTGCCGGGAGTTGGTGCGGCTCAGGTCGACAAGATCAACGTGGCGATGCCAGCGTTAGTGCTGGCGTTCGGTGGGCTCGTCGCATTGCGAGCATTCCCGGCGTTGGTCGAGGTCGTTGCCCGACTAACTTCGTTGCCGTGGCTTTCAAATTTTGTGTCGCCAGCGATTACTTTGGTGCTGTGGCAGATGGCTCGAAACCCGCGGCACTACTCTC
>Ga0222718_10005104_pt1 | contig 10713 bp, 6 predicted proteins | sample C33_27DmetaG_FD_165045 | JGI IMG/M metagenome (GOLD analysis project Ga0222718, IMG submission 165045) | Estuarine water microbial communities from San Francisco Bay, California, United States - C33_27D | ecosystem: Environmental > Aquatic > Marine > Unclassified | place: USA: California... | reverse complement strand
AACACGGAACTTAATATCCGCATCAATGAATAAAAGATGAGTTGCATCAGGAAGATTCATAAAGTGGTGGGCGATTGTATTACGCCCACGCTGAATCAGTGACTCATTACCAAGAAAAATAGTAGTGAGTTTTACATCAGACTTAGCACAAGACTCAGAGAGTTTAAGAAGTGAATCTGTATATTCACTAGTACACATACCCCCATACATGGGGGTTCCAATTACCAAATGTAATTTCATATTACTCTTCTTCAGATGATGCTGCTAACTTAGCATACTCTGCATCTACACTAGATGGAAGCATAGTTGGGAAGTCAGGTTGTGCAAGAGACTTCTCATCCAGAATCTTAAATCCACGACTTTCTGCAAATCGTTCTGAACAATCCTGGAACTTATCTGCACACTTCTCCAACCACTCGACGGTCATTTCATGTGAAGGTGCCTGACCATTTTGGATCAATTCATTCTCCATCTTCAGATAGTTGAAGACTTCTGCTTGTGCATGTGAAACATTCACACCAATATCAAACAGATAAATGGAGTTACCTTCATCAATCACACCACCACGAGGACGGGCAGAGTTCAATGCCTGCTTCAATGCAGTCATTACGTGATAACGCTTTTCTTCTTTCTCGTAATCTTCTTCAGTAATATGGTCTTTACCGATATGATCCAAAACAGAACGATATTGAGTCATTAGGAAAGACATCTTACGGATTGCGCCTTTCATTGAATTCTCAATGTTCATGTTATTGTTCATGAGTTCGATCATTTCGATCTCTTGTTCCTCACGATCTAACTGATCTTCACATGCATCAATTTCACGTTGTTTCTTACGAATCTTGATGTCATTCTTACGACGATTAATCTGTGCCTCTGCAAGGGCACTCTTCGTTCTCTCAATCGCTGCAAGAGTATGTTTAATACTACGAATAGGTGTCAGGTCAGTGATATCCAAAGTCACAGTCATCATTTGTGAGTGTGACTTATAGAAGTTATCACAAGCAGCCTTAGTTGAAGGCAATGTTTCCTCAATATGAGTCAACATTCCTTTATATTCTTGAGGCAGAGGACCAGTTGCAAGTTGTGCAAGGTCACTCTTGAGCGTTGTGACAGAAATCTCTGAACCTGGAGTCAAATCTACCGAAGTAATAGCAGAACTTTTTTCAGTCATATCAGGTCAATTTATAGTGTAATTACTACCATATTTATTATACTATGAGAGTGCGGTTTTTACAACCCTCCGTGAGCGTTGGAACAGGCAGAACCCAAATATCTAACATTACTCAAGTTTCCAAAATCTACTGCATCTCCCTCTGTAGAAATATTTACATATTGAATAACATCAACTTCAACAACTGGCGATGAATATCCACCACCCCAAACACCACGAGTTGGAGAAGAACACGCTGCTGCTAATGAAACTGAATTGGTTAAATCACCAAAGTTTTGTGCGTTTCCAAGAGTTGCGATTGTAACAAATTCTATTACATTTGTGATTGGATTTGAACCACCATAAAGTCCTCTGGTTGGATTTGAACACCCACCAGAAGAAAACTTTGCTGCTGTTAAATCTCCAAAATCTTGGGCATTTCCTAATGTAGATAATGTTATAAATTCTATAGTATTTGTAGATCCTGGATTTTGACCTCCCATAATCACGCCTCTTGTTGGAGATGCACATCCAGTAAGCAAATTAGTTGGATTTGTTAAATCTCCAAAATCTTTTGCATCACCTAAAGATGCTATAGTGACATAATCAATAATATTAGTTCTGACAGCAGGTGAACCTACTCTCCCACCCATAAATATTCCTCTAGTAGCACCTGCAAGTGCTCCTAATTGATTATTCGTTCCACTTGTTAAATCTCCAAAGTCTTGAGCATCTCCAGTAGAAGATATGGTAAAAAATTCTATTGTGTTGGTGCCAGAGTTACTTCCAGCGAATAATCCACGAGTTGATGAAGAGCAAGACGCACCATCTCCTTTTACTGCCGATAGATTTCCAAAGTCAATAGCATTTCCTGTTGATGATATATTAATATATTCTATCGTATCGACATATAACTGTGGACTAAATTCTTGCCTCCCTCCCACAAAAACACCACGAGCACCAGGTTGAGTATCAGAACTCTGTCCAAGATTTGGTGTGCTTAACTGAAACTCTGCCCACTGTGATCCATCCCAGAGTTCTGGTTTATTACTATCAGTATTAAATCGTATTGCGCCTCTTGGGATTTCTGACATATGCTTATACCTCTATGAATATTTATCCAAGACCACCATGGGAATCTGAAGTTCCGCCAGCATATCCAGTTGTCTGCTGTAAATCTCCAAAATCTGATGCATTACCAGTTGTTGCAATAGTCACATAGTCAAGTGTGTTGATAGAGGTTGGAGTTACTCCACCCATAAAGACCCCACGAATAGAATTATCGGTGGCTGATACATGTTCTCTTGCTACAATTAAATCACCAAAATCTTTCGCATTACCAAGGGTCGAAATAGTAATATATTGAATTGTATTGGTATTTGGAGTACTACCACCACCAATAACTCCACGAGTTCCACTTGAAACCGTATCACTGTATCTGACAGCAGTTAAAAGATCGCCAAAGTCAAGTGCATTACCAGTTGTTGCGATGGTAACATAATCTATAGTGTTAAGAGCAGTCGGAGATGGATGAGTGTATCCTCCGCTGAATATTCCTCTAGTAGGACTTGAAAGAGCGGCAAGACCGGTTCTTGCAGAAGTAAGATCTCCAAAGTCTTGAGAATTTGCTAAAGTGGGAATAGTGACATATTGAACTACATTTATGCTACTGGAATTAGGATTTCTTCCACCACCCCAAATACCACGAGTTTGGTTTGAACACGCCTTAACATAACTCGACCCGGTATCTAAACTACCAAAAGATATTGCATCTCCTGATGATGCAATGGTTACATTATCAATTGAGGTCTTACTCGGTTCTCCACCACCATACAATCCTCTAGTTGATGATCCACAACCACCACCTCCATATCTTGCACTAGTAAGATCTCCAAAATCTTGTGCATTTCCTGAAGATGATATTGTCATAAACTCAATCATATTAATAGCAGCAGCTGATGGGACGGTTGTGTATCCTCCCATAATCAATCCACGACCACCAGTTCTATTTCTCTCAGTTGTTGTTCCCTTTGGTAGTGTCAACCAGTTCTGTGAGACAAATCCTACTCCACCTTGGAATGTTGGGCCAGCAGTAGGATCAACACTTCTTGTGAGTCCTGGTTGGAATGTTGTAATACCAATGGGGCTATCAGTTGCTGTGGGTGTTGGAGAGCTTGTGCGAGCACCCTGTGCCGAAATGATATGTCTTCCAGTCTTGTCTGCAAAGATATTCTCTCCATCATAACAGGCAAGAAGAACAGTTTCTGGATGAACTTCTAGTTCTCTGGTTGGTGGTGTGAAGTTTGAGGTATAAACTGCATGTCCTTTACAGACACGGAGATTAGAGATATATCCAACCATTTCTCCACTACTTGTTCCGGCAGTGTCTCCAATGAAATATTCAGTTGTTGTAAAATCACCAGTATAAGTATCTTCATCAACTTTTATTCCATCAACGAATGCTCTTAGCACTCCAGATTCTCTTGTCCATGCTACATGATGCCAGGTATTTACTTTAATTACATTTTGAGCACTTAATGATCTTTGTGCGCTGTCATACAATGAGATTTCATTATTAGTTGTTTTATATGTGTATATTCCATCAGCACCAGCACCACCACCGAAAGTATCACCAAAATATGTTTGCTGCCCTGTTAGACTTGTGTGATAAACAAACATCTCAATGGTAAAATCACCAGTTCCAAAAGCAAAATCACTAGTGGGTTCTATTGTTAAACGATTTAATGTGGCACCACTAAAATATACTGACCCTGTGTTCTCGGTGATGGTTGAAGTTACATTAGTCTTACGAAGTAATCCTGGGTTTGCATCTGCTGCTGTTGCATCACCATTAGCAGTAAGTGTATGTCTTCCTGTTGCTTCTGCTGTTACATCAGTAGAAGATTGGCAAGCTAAGAGAACCGTTCTGTTATCTGCTGCAGGGAATACAACTCCCTTTGCACCGGTATGAACTTCTAGTTCTCTGGTTGGTGGTGTAAAGTTTCCAGTATAAACTGCATGTCCTTTGCAGATACGGAGGTTGGAGATGTAACCATGAAAATAATTTCCACCGGTCTTATAAGAAGATATATTTATATCATCAGTAATATAGTTTGTGGAATCAGTTGCAGATGCTTTTAGCACCCCATCTAAGTACAATCTTGTTGTAGTGCCTTCTTCTCTACATATAGCAACATGATACCAAACGTTATTAGAAATAGAAACATTATCTATTAACCTACTACTGTTCACATAATAATAAAGATCACCATCAGTATCTCTTATTAGTACTGGATAATTTCCATCTGTAGCAGTTGGTCTAAAGTCAATAGGTGTTTGATATGAACCAGAAGAAGAAGCATACAACCACATTTCAATAGTAAAATCACCAGTTCCAAAAGCAAAATCATCACTAGTCGGAATACTTAAGTAATCTCCACTACCATCAAAATATACTGACCCAGTAAATTCATCCTTGACTATTGGTGCTGCAATCTTATCTACTCTTAGTTTTGCCATGACTTATAATCCTCCGTGTGCATTAGATATACCTGATGCATAATACTTTGCAGTTATCAAATCTCCAAAATCAACTGCATCACCTAATGTTTGAATATCAACATACTCAATTACATTTGTAACACCAGGAGTAGATCCACCAGCCATAACTCCACGAGTTGGAGATGTACAGTTTCCATTTAAATTATATTTTGCCGCTGACAAATCACCAAAGAATACCGCATTACCTTGTGATGTAAGTTCCACATACTCCATCGAGGAAGTGTAATTTGGTGCTGGTGCTTGATATCCACCAGCAAATATTCCACGAGTTGAATTTGATAGACAAGCAATATTTGCTCTTTCTTGAGACAAATCACCAAATTGAGTAGAATCTCCTGTTGTTGCTATGGTGATATTACCTAGAAATGTGGATCCTGCATGTGGAGATGGTTTTAAACTTTGATGATAGACACCTCTTGTGGGGGTCATACATGCCGATTGATAGGTTCCAAGATTTGAGGGAGTCAAAGTACCAAATGTTGCTACAGTTCCTGTTGATGCCATGGTAATGTAATCAACAGTATTACCAAAACTACCACCACCAGATATTCCACGGGTTGCATTTGAAAGTCCAAAAGGACCTTGTTTTGCAGAAGAAAGATTGCCAAAATCTGTAAAATTCCCTAATGAACCAAAATTTACAAATTCAATAATGTCATAGTTTGATGGTGCATCTCTTCCTCCTACCCAAAATCCTCTTGTCGATGACCCAAGGGAACTAAGTGCTTGTCTTGTTTGCTGAAGATCACCAAAGTCTTGTCCATTTCCTGTTGATGCGATGTTAATATAATCAATATTTTTTAATTCATTAACCGGTGAGGGAGCTCCCCCGCCACCAAATAATCCACGAGAACCAGGAGTTGAATCAGCACTCGTTCCAAGATTGGGAGTATCAGTAGACATCACCCACCATTCTCCCTGAGCATAAAACTCTAACCTCTGGGAGTCGGTATTAAATCTAATTGCACCTTGTGGCACTTCTGATGGGGGGAGACTCATATCTTTATACCTCTGACATATTTATGAGAGACCACCGTGAGAGTCTGAACCAGCATTATTGGAAGTTGAAGAATCATTAATGGTATCACCAAAGTCTTGTGCATTACCAGTGGATGCAATAGTCACATATTGTATTGTGTTTAAGTATGTAGGACTACTTCCTTGATTAAATATACCTCTCACCGAATTTGTTGTTCCAGAAAGATTATTATTAACACTAGTTAAATCTCCAAATTCTTGTGCATTACCAGTGGATGCCATAGTAATATATTCGATTGTATTATATGGAGTATATGCTGGAGCATCAGGTCCGTATATTGCACCACCACCCACTACTCCTCTGGTTGAATTACTAAATGCCGCAATACCACCTTTTTGTCCATTATTATCAACCGCAAGATCTCCAAAATCAGTTCCATTCCCTGTAGTTGCAATTGTGATGTAGTTTATTACATTTGTATATGTTGAGACTGGTGTTGTATATGCCTGATATCCACCAAAAAATATTCCACGAGTTGGTGATGCACAAGATGCATTTCCTCTCCCACTAGCAGTAAGAGTTCCAAAAGAAGTGGCAGATCCCAAACTGGCAGAGGTCACAAATTCCATATTGTCTGTTGGATTGGTTGAACTAGTTGTAGTTCCTCCACCAAATACAGACCTTGTATTATTTGAGAGACCAGCAAAATCTCTCCTGGCAGTTCCTAATGTTCCAAAATCAACAGAATCACCAGAAGTCGCTATTGTTATAAAATCAATATTATCTACCGGATTAGCACCATCATATCCACCAGCAACTATTTGCCTAGTCGCAGAAGAAGTAGATGTTGGTACATGATTACCTTTTAATGTACCAAATTTGGTTGTATTTCCCAAACTATTAATATTCACACTTTCAATGAAAGCACTTCGTGTTGGTGCTACATATCCACCAGCAAAAATTGCCCTTCCAGCACCTCTTTGTTCTGTCGTGCCTGATGGTGGAACAAAATATCCTTGGGTATCAAATGTTGTGACACCCCTGAACTCTGTGCCTGATGTGAAGTCTCTGGTGAGCCCTGGAGAGACTGTTGATGCTGCTGCGTCTCCATTGACTGTGATAGTCTTTCCTGTTGCTTCTGCTCCTGCAGAGTCTGGGTTATTGCAACAGAGTAATACAGTATCACCAATAACTTCTAATTCGTGTACTGATGGTGTGAACTCTGATGTATAGAGTGCGGTTCCTTTAAGCATTCTAACATTACTTATGTAACCATTAGTATGACCAGATGATTCATCACTACCAATAGTTATGGCATGTTTTACAAAATTATGAGTAACAGATCCAGATGCTCCCAATTTCCCATTAACAAAAAATCTTGCAGTTGAATCTTTTCTGGTTACTGCGATATGATGCCACTCATTAAGTGGAGGTAGAGATACTGTTAAGTGATTAGCATTTCCATATGATCTTAACACATAATCTGTAGTATTAACTTGTCCAATCCATATTCCATTAGTTACTGCAGAAGTAAGTTGAACACCTCTAGTACCACCAGTATTAAAACCATCCCAATAGATCCAAAATTCAACGGTAAAATCTCCAGTGCCAAAATTGAAATCTTCAGACTCTGCTACACTTATCCAATCTCCATTTCCATCAAAACTCACAGACCCTGTGACTGGTGTGGGTGTTTCTAACCCTGAAACTTTATCGGTGCGTAATATTCCCATTATAGACCTCCGTGAGCGTTGGAACATCCCTCAAACGAGGAGGAATTTGTTCTTGACGTAGTATCTCCAAAATCAACTGCATTACCAGCAGTCATAATTGTAATGTATTGAATTGTATTTACTCTAGTTGGTGTTTGACCTCCTGCAAATAATCCACGAATTGGTGAGAACGCACCACCAGCAGCATGGTCAGTAGTTGCAGTTAAATCACCAAAATTTTGTGCATTACCTGTTGATGCAATGGTTACAAAATCTATATTATTAGTGACAGTGGATGATGGATGATCTCTTCCACCCGCAAATATTGCTCTAATTTTCCCTGAACCTGCTGATCCTCTTCTCATATCATATGTTAAATCACCAAAATCTTGTGAATTACCAAGGGTTGCGATGGTAATAAAATCTATTATATTACTTGCTCCACCACCAAAAAGACCACGAACCGTAGAGGATGCCCCATTTACATATTGTTCAGCTCTTGGTAGATCTCCAAAATCTTCTGTATTTCCTGTTGATGCAATTGTCACATATTCTATAGTATTAGATCCGACTCCTTCACTTCCTGATGGAGATCCAGACGCAAATACACCACGAGTCTCGTTTGAAAGACCCCCTGGATCCCACCTAGCACCTACTAAATTGCCAAAATCTGTCGCATTTCCTGTTGATGAGATTGTTACGAAATCAATTTCATCTCTTCTTCCTGGACCATATCCACCTGCCCATAAACCACGAGTTGATGATGAGCAAGATGCCAAGTTAGATCTTGCAACGCTTAAGTTTCCAAAATCAATTGCATTACCAGTTGATGCAATATTTACATAGTCAATTACATCCTCTCCGTTTGGTGGGTCTCCACCACCAGCAAATAATCCACGAGCACCAGGAGTTGGATCACCTGCACTTGCAAGATTTGGTGTTGCAGTATGAACCTGAAACCATGCCGAGCCATTCCAATACTCCAACTTCTGTGAGTCGGAGTTAAATCTCATTGCACCTGCTGGAATCTCTGCTGACATGTTATACTACCTCTGTCATTATTTATCCAAGACCGCCATGACCACTGGAAACAGTTCCATTATTCATTTGGAATCTAGCAACTGTTATATCACCAAAATCTGTTGCATTTCCAGTTGATGCGATAGTAAATAGATGAATTTTTGTAAATGCAGTATTACTTACTGGTTGATCATTTCCACCACCAGCATAAAGTCCTCTTGTAGGTGATGCTGCAGTTGCACCCAATCTCATCCCAGTGCTATTATCTAAATCACCGAAATTTATTGCATTTCCAGTGGTTGCAATTTGAACAAAATCAACGGTATTTGTGAAAGATGGTGATGCTGGCAATTCACCACCTAAGTACAATCCTCTTGTTGCACTTGAAAGTGAAACAATTCCAGATCTTGCTATTGTTAAATCACCAAAATCAAATGCATTACCCATTGACATGATAGTAACATACTGCATGGTATTAAGTCTTGAGGGAGATTCACCACCTGCCATCACACATCTTGTGGGAGATGCTGTTCCGGTTACTTGACCCAAACCATCTACCATATCACCAAAATCTTTTGAGTCTCCGGTAGTTGGTATTGTGATATATTCTATAAGATTTCTTCTGGAGTTATCACCAAAATTTATTCCTCTTACCGAATTTGCTGCTCCACCTATGGAATGTCTGTCTAAACTTAAATCACCAAAGTCTTGCGAATTACCTGTTGATGCAATTGTTATATAATCAATAACATCAACAGTTGCTGGATCTGAAAATCCACCCATTCTAACTCCACGAGTTGTAGAAGAACAACTAGATGATATTCTTGTTGCTGCAGTTAAATTACCAAAATCTACTGCATCACCAGTTGATGTGATTGTTACGTAGTCCATTACATCTTGGACTGATGCAGGAGCTGAACTAAGTCCACCCATAAAAACACCACGAGCAGATGATGATGCCTGAGATGCAACATTCAGTGTCCTTGATTCTGTATCACCAGTTGGGAAATAGAAATAAGCATCTGTGTCTATTTTGGTGACACCCTCAAAGGTTACTTTCCTATCATCACCGACTTGTGGTGTGAAGTTTGATGCACCTTTATCATGATCAGCAGAACTCAATCTTAAATTTGTTATTGTTCCTGCAAATAAACTACTACCACGGAAACCAATATTTACCGTGGCTGCAGGAGCAGCAAAGTATATAAAATGATTACCAACAGGTGATGTGTCAGAAGGGGTTAATGTAATATAATTGCTTCCAGGATAACCATCAATATAGAAATAAGCAACATCATTATCAGTGCTTATTATATCAACTGATAATTTGTATATTTGACCAGCAACCAACCCACTTACTGACTGATATAAATCACCAGCAGTTCCTTGAGCATGAGTTGCTAAACCATTAGCTATAGTCCAACCACTTCCCTTTGTCCAATCACTATCAACAGTGAAACCTGTGTTTGCAAATAATTCACCAGTGGCAGCAAAATATCTTCCATAACCCGTAATGGTCTTCCCAGTTGCTTCTGTGAGTGGGTTATTAGGGTCTTGGCAACATAAAAGAACAGTGCCTGGAACTCTTTTGAGTTCTCTGGTTGGTGGAATGAAGTCTGCTGTGTAGAGTGCAGTGCCTTTGTTTATACGGAAGTTGGAGATGAAACCTTTAGTTAAAACAGACGAAGATAAATTATAATCACCAAGTCCACTGCTGCCACTTCTCCCAGTTCCTAAAGAAAAATCATTAGTCCCACTAAATGTAATATTTTTGGTTATTGTATTAGACCATTGCTGAATACCATTTACAAATCCATATATGTTGCTACCATTTCTAACCACAGAAATATGTGCCCAAGAATTTGTTGGATATGTAAATGCTCCGTAATATACAAAATTACCAGCAGAATCTGCCACCCCAAACTGATTATTAGTTTCAAACACCCATCCACCAGTAGTATAATTTCCATTATCACCAGTGGACATAATTCTCATTCCAGTCTTTGCAAAATGTGCAAAAAACTCAATTGTAAAATCTTGAGTTCCGAATTCAAAGTCTGTGTTAGAACCTCTAACAATTTGTAAAAAGTCCCCAGTCCCATCAAACTCAACAGACCCAGTGATTGCACTACCACCACCAGACTTCACAATAGGTGTCAGAATACCAGGAGTGAGTTCATTTGCAACTGCATTTCCATTGACTGTGATAGTCTTACCAGTCTTTTCTAGTGATGCATCAGTCTTTGATTGGCAGCAAAGAAGAACAGTTCCTGGAACAACTTCAAGTT
>Ga0222718_10005103_pt1 | contig 10714 bp, 20 predicted proteins | sample C33_27DmetaG_FD_165045 | JGI IMG/M metagenome (GOLD analysis project Ga0222718, IMG submission 165045) | Estuarine water microbial communities from San Francisco Bay, California, United States - C33_27D | ecosystem: Environmental > Aquatic > Marine > Unclassified | place: USA: California... | reverse complement strand
CAAACGAATGATTGAATGGCGCGAAAAATACGGTGATGAGGTACGCGCGGGAACGCCAACGGGTTGGCGGCGTGCATCAATGTTGGCAAACCGCGAACCATTAACAGTTGAAATGCTTAACCGCATTAAATCATTTTTTGCACGACACGAAGGCAATCAAACAATTGCAGACCGTTACAAGAACACACCATGGCGCGACAATGGTTTTGTTTCGTGGAATTTATGGGGTGGAACTGCAATGCGTGATTGGGTAAATAAAAAACTGAACCAAATAAACGATTAGTTTGGCAATAGACAAGGACAAATGGCAATCGGCGTTTGAAAAGCAATTAGACATCGCTGAAAAAAAACAAATCGCCATTGTAAAGCGTTTTTATAAACGTGAATACAACAAAGGCATTGAATCGTTTATTGCAGACGGCCAAACAAATTTCCAATTATTATTTGACGACAAAGATTTATTAAAAATATATCGTGATTTATATACCGATATCGGAATGCGGTTTGCTAAATGGTACGCCAACAACATTAATAGATTTATAAAAAAAGCCGTTGATACGTCCGACGTTGATGACATTTGGCGCAATGCGTTTGGTTCCTATGGTTCGGCAGTTGGTGCGCAACGCGTCACGTTAGTAAGTGGAACGGCTAAACAAACGTTAATTAAAATAACACAACAATTGATGCGTGACGCCGAGTTTATGACATTGGGCGCCGTTGAACGTGGTCGTATATTGCGAAACCAATTCAATAAATATTCACAATGGCAAGCCGAACGTGTTGTTCGTACCGAAGCGACGGCGGCGGCTAACTTTGCACAAACACAAGCCGCACAAACTATTTTCCCACCGGACCAAATGCAAAAGGAATGGATTGCAAGTTTTGACGACAGAACCCGCGACACACATTCAGAGGCCGACGGTCAAATTGTAAGGGCCAACGATACATTTTTAGTTGGCGGACAACCAATGATGTTTCCGGGTGATCCCGCGGGCGGTGCTGCGGAATGTATCAATTGCCGTTGTTCTGTTGCATATTTTCCAATAGAGGGCGCGCAAACTGTTGGTGAAATAACCGACATTAATTTTGGTTTAGGTGGCGGAACACAAACCGGGTTTGGTTTAGGTGACTTTGCAAGCGCTATTGGAACAACAATTGTTTCGGGTGTTGAAAATGTAGCTAAAACAATTGCAGAGGCAAGACGCCAATTGTCTGAATTATTTAAAAACAATAATTTTAAAATTGACAAACTAACAATGTCACGTTCATTGACAGTTGAACAGTATAATTTACGATTGGCGGAATTAGAACGTCTTTTTAGTTTATATAATTTTGACAGGGAAGCAAACTTTATTCGTAATATTATTGTAAAAAATAAATCAACAAGAAGAAGTTTTGGTTATATAAAACGCGGAAGGACAAAATCTGAATTATGGGAATTAAATTTGGGCGATGAAACGGATAAATTATCCAATAGAACAAGGGGATTGTTTAGTGATAGGTTTGACAATTTAAGATTTAAAAGCGCAATTGATGCAGATAAAAACTTTTTATCAACATTAGTTCACGAGATGGGACACGTTTTAACACGTTCCGGTTTAAATTCAGAAATAGAATTTTGGCGAAACATTACAAAAATAAAACGTGAATACACTAAAAATTTATTAAAATATAGAGAAACAAACAACTTTAAAGGATTTAATGAAATATTTTTAGGTAAATACGCGTCCAAAAACGCAGATGAATTTATGGCTGAATGTTGGACGGAATATCAATTAAGTTCAAACCCTTCTTATTATGCTAAATTAGTTGGTGAGTTAATAGATGAATTTTATAAAAAATAAATTATGGATCAAAAAGAAAATTATATTTGCAATCGTTGCAAACATTTAAGGCCTTTGTCCGGTGGTTGCAATGCTTTTCCCGACGGAATTCCTTTTGATATGGGGGTTTTTATAGAACATTTTAAACCATTACCTAAACAAAAAAATAAAATCGTGTTTGAGGAAGGCGAACCAACGCAATTTTAAAAATTTGTATATTTACAAAAATTTTTAAATATGAATACAATTCTATATAAAGCGGCGCCGGTTGGCGAATTAATTGATGCGGACGAAAAGGCCGGAATTATAAAAGGTTACGGAAGTTATTTCGGAAATAAAGATTCCGACAATGACGTAATTATGAAAGGCGCGTACAAAAAGACAATTGCCGAAAACGGTGAACGTGTTAAATATTTATATCAGCACGATATGAACCAACCAATTGGCAAAATGACTGAATTATATGAGGACGAAAAGGGATTGGTATTCGTGGCGGAAATTGCTAAAACACAATTAGGAAAAGACGTTGTCGAGTTAATGAAATCGGGGGTTATTACTGAAAATTCAGTAGGTATTATGCCAATGCAAAAAAACAATAAAGGCGATTACAGAGAAATAACAGAAGTTAAATTGTACGAGATTAGCGCCGTAACATTAGCAGCAAACGACCAAGCCAAAATATTAGACGTAAAGGGTAACGTTGACGTTGAAAAACTTTCAAAGCGTTACGACAACCTAACAAAATTAATTCGCAAAGGCGAAATATCGGACGAAATGGGATTTGCCATTGAAGCCGAAATACAAAAACTTAAATCATTATTTATTGAGTTCACGAAGCCGGTTGATGAAATCACTTCGCCGAATGTTGAGGTAAAAAACAATGATTCCGAAGTGTTCAATTATTTATTAAATTCCTTAAAAAATTAAAAATGGAAGAAAATTTAAAAAACCAATTGGATCAATTCAATAATGCTATTGATTCAAAAATCGAAAAGTCTAACAACGAAGTTGTTGAAAACGTTGTTGTTAAGGCAAACGAAATCGTTAAGTCTGAAGTTTCAGAAATGGCGACAAAATTAAACGAGAGATTAGACGCGATTGAAGTTGCAAACAAAAAGCAATTCAGCGCTAAAAAAAGAATGACATTCAAAGGCGCTTTAAACGAAGCTTTTGAAGGTGGTGCAATTGATAGCCTTGCAAAAGGAAATTCAAGAAGCGCATCATTTGAAATCAAGGCCGACATGACTGTTGCTGCTGATTTCACGGGTGAAGTAATTCCGGCGGACAGAGTACCGGGTTATAAGTTTGATCCAACAAGACCGACGCATATTCGTCAGTTATTGGCACAAGGTTCAACACAAAGTGATGTTGTACGTTTCGTAAAAGAAAGCGGATATTCAAACGGTGCAGCTGCAACGGCTGAAGGTACTACATTGACGCAATCGGATTTCGATATGACTGCGGCAGATGCTAACGTTAGAAAAATCGGAACTTATTTCCGTATTTCTGAAGAAATGTTGGCAGACACACCACAATTGACTTCATACCTTTCAGCGCGTGCGCCGGAAAAACTTCTTGAAGTTGAGGACACACAAATTTTGAGCGGAAACGGAACTGCGCCAAATTTAAGTGGAATCATTACTGATGCAACTGCATTCGCTGCGGGTGATTTAGCTGATTCAGTTGATGAAGCTAACGAATTTGATGCTATTGTTGCAGCGCTTAACCAATTGGCCGGTGCTAACTACAACGCGGACACAATTCTATTGAACCCGTCAGATTTCCACAAAATCCTTTTATTAAAAGATTCACAAAATAACTACCTTAAAGACCAAGTGTATTCAGGTCTTCAGCCGGTATTTATGGGCGTGAAAGTTGTTCTTAATACTGCTATTGCTGCCGGTTCATTCTTAATCGGAAACTTTGGCGTAGGAACACAACTTTGGGTTCGTGATGGAATCAACGTTGAGTTCTTCAGAGAAGACGGAACAAACGTTCGTGATGGATTCGTTACTGTAAGAGTAAGCGAGAGAGTAGCTTTAACAAACTATTTACCAAATGCGTTTGTAAAAGGAACTTTTGCCGCTGCAATTGCAGAGCTTGAAACACCATAATAAAGGTTAACTAACCAATTTAAAAGGTCTAAATTAATTTTTAGGCCTTTTTTTTATGCTTTATTTTTAGGCGTCCAACAGATAAGAATGTAAAAAAAACAAAAAAAACTTTAAAAAAAACTGAAAATATTTTTTTAATTCAATAATGCGTTGTAGATTTGTAGGGAATTAAAACAATAAATCATTAAAAATTAAACATTATGAATAATCAAGAATTAATCGAGGAATTAAAATTGCATATACAATATTTACAAGCCGTTTTGTCAAACGGTTGGTATAATGGACAAGAAGAAAAAAACGAGCGTTCCGCTGAATTAGAAGAATATCAAAAAGCGCTTAAAAGATATATGATATAAAACATTAACCGGCGCGTTTCGGCGCGCCATAATTTTAGAACAATGAAAACAAAAACCGGATTAACAATCATACACGACGGCAACCGCGTGAACGTGTACACACAAAGCGAAATGCGAAAGCATAACGACAAAAACAATTTTGAAACGTGGTTTAAAAGCGTTTTAAACGCCTTAAATTTAAAAAGATGAGCAATATACCTAAACACTACGAAAACGGTCTTAAACACGACTTAATTGACGTTATTGCGTCTTATGACTTGAACTTCAATCGTGGAAACGTTTTAAAATACGTTGTTCGCGCCGGACGAAAGGACAATGAAATTCAAGATTTAGAAAAGGCGTTGGATTATTTAGAACGCGAAATATATCATTTAACAAATAAAATAGACATTAAAAATTTTTAATTATGTGGGGATTAAACTATATACCGGGCGATGAACCCGAATTCGAATGCGCCGTTTGTGGTGTACCAATGTTTGAGGACGCGGGTTTGTGTTCTTACGATTGTTATTTAGCTGATCAAATGTAACATTATGAAACAGAAACTTATTAAGATTTTTTTAACATTATTTTTATGGTTTTTTGCCTTAAGACAAATAATGGTATTCAACGAATTGCCAACGGCTATGTTCCTATTTTTTGTAGGGGTTTGCGTCGCAATGGCAAACGACAACTAAATGTCATAATTTAGTTTTTATTGGTTTGTAGTAAAAGCCGGTCATTAATTTGGTCGGCTTTTTTTTATAACTTTACGTCATGAATCCAAACGTTTTTGGTTGTTATGCTGAATATTTATTTGCCACAAAGGCGATGGAAAACGGTTTTTTGGTTTCATTCCCTTTACTGCATACTTCAATATATGATTGCATTGTTGATTCGCCAAATGGTTTATTTAAAGTACAAATAAAAGCTATAAACGAATACAACAGAACACGAAACCGAATCAATTTGGTTGACCATAAAAAAAACGGTTACAAAAAAAAGGACGTGGATTTTTTCGCGGTCTATTCAGCCGAACGCAAAGGTTTTTTTATTTTTAAAAACGACGGCAAAATACAATCATTTACAGTTGGTTTAGAAAAATATTCAAAATATTTTAATAACTTTGCAGCAATGTAAGTTTTTCATTATTGTTTTCATTCTTCTGAAAAGGCGTCACAAATTCATGTGGCGCTTTTTTTTTATCTTTACAAAAAAATTAAGGTTATGCAATTAAAAATCAAACAATCAATTTTAAGAGGTAGTAAACGTTACGATGAAGGCGACAAAATAGATTTGCCGGATCACATCGCACAAAATTGGATTGCCAAAGGTTTAGCGTCTAAAATAGGCAAAAAGCAAAACAAAGAAAAATTTGAAACCAAAGAATTAAAGGTTGAATATATTGAAATAAAAGACGATGCGACAAATAAAGATTAATTCAACAACCGGCAATGAATTATTGACCAGTCAAAATGTTAAAGACTACGTTCGTATTGATACGGCAGCCGACGACAATATTATTACCGCTATGATTACACAAGCGCGCATTTGGTGCGAAAACTACATTTCCCGCGACATAGTGCCGAAAAATAGAACGTATTATATAGACGCAACCAATGGGATTTTTGACGTACCATTTGGACCAATTGCAAGTATTGAGGAAATAACTATTGACGGCACCGTTACAACTGATTATGAGGTTTTGGGTTTAGACAATGAAACAATTGAATTGGACCAAGGCCCGGGCGAACGCGTTAAAATAACATATATAACCGCGGGAATAAATGACGCGCTTATAAAACAATCAATGTTGCAATTAATATCAACGTATTACGACAACCGCGCCGATTTTATGGTTGGAAATGTTTCAGAAATACCAACGACAACAAAACAAATTTTAACGTCATATAAATCAATGTTTATATAATGAACGCCGGAAAATTAGATTCTAAAATAACAATAAAACGTTTGTCTAAAACACCGGACGAATTCGGCGGTTTTAATTCAACATTATCGGACGTTGCAACGGTTTGGTGTCATTTAACCCAATTAAAGGGCGAAATAAACGACAAATTCGGCAAACGCGAACAAGACGTCCAAGTTGAAATTACAATGCGTAAAAAGACCGCAGATTTAATACAAATAGGCGACATTTTTACATTGGAAAATGATTCTAAAAAATACCGTATAAACGACAAATTCGAATTTGATTTGGATTTTTATACTAAACTATTGGCGACAAAATCGGAATAAATGAACGTAAACCTAAAAATTAACCAAAGCGATTTGAACAAACTTAAAAATAAGTTAGACAAAATGCGTGCGTTTGAATCCAAAACATTATCCAATGAGTTAGGGAAAACCGGTTTAGAAATTGTAAGGTTGGCCAAACGCGAGGTAAGATATGACAATGGCGATTTAAGAAAAAGTATTTCAGCAGAAACAAACAAAGTTACAAAATCCGTTAATATTGTTGCATTGGCACACTACGCGCCTTATGTTGAATTTGGAACGGGTGGTTCTGTTGATTTAACTGATATGATTGAATTAGGCATTCCGCCAAGTTATGCCGCACAATTCAAAGGCAAAGGCATTCGAGATGTTAATTTACCCGCGCGTCCATTTTTTTTCAGTTCGGCGCGAATAGGATTTAAAAATTTGTTGAACCGCTTAAATGGCGAAATTAAAAAAGCAATAAAATAATGTTAGAGGCGATTCACTATGTACGCAAGGCAATCATTGCAAAATTAAACGGAAATGTTTTAATTAAAGACGTGGCCGTTCCTATTTATAACAGGGTTCCAACAAACGCGACTTATCCATTTATAAGAGTTTATTCAGTTTCAAATGACGAAACAGACCAAAACCAAAGTTCGTTTACAATGGAAACAATCACACGAATTGAATGTGTAACGCGTTTTGTTTCCGATAGTGGCGGCGAATTAGATTCAAATTTAATGGTTTCGCAATGTTTAAAACAATTACGAACACGTTCGGCAAATTATATAGATTTAACTTCAAACGGTTTTAATGTATATACAAGCGTAAACGAGGGCGTCAGATATTTACAAGACGATTTGTCTGATTTTACCTATTTTCGCGCCATAATTGAATTGTCAAATAAAATAGAACAAACAACACCAATTGGCGGTTTGCAATCCGAATTACAAAACGATTTACAATCTTAAAAAATAACTATGGCAAAAATAACATACACAAATAAAACAGACAACCAAACGTCAGCATTGCCGGCCATAAATAAAGTGACCGCCGCCGATTTAAACGAAATTAAAACGTCCGTAAACGATATTTATGATACGTTGGGCGGGTTTGCATTTTATGAAGACGCAACAACAAGCACAACACCAATAAATTTGACGGCGGGCGCGTGGACTGATTTAACAAACGACAAAGCCGGGACCGGTACACATTCGCATTTGCCGTCATATATTGTTGGCGATTTATGGGATTCAGCAGCAAACAAAATTGATACATCAAAAGTTGGCGCCAATAAAATTATTTTAGTTAGAAATGATTTTGACGTAACGGCGGGCGCTGCAAATACACGTTTAGACGCACGTTTATATTTTCCCGACACCAACAAATCAATTGAATTTTCACACGACAACATTGCATCAAATGGTGATTTGGTCCGCTATTCAAGAACAACGCAAATATTTACACGAACAAGCGAATTGACCGGGGGTTGCAAAATTCAAATTAAAGTTGATAAAAGCGGCGCAACTGCGGTTGTTGAGGATTTTGTTATAACAGTTTTGAGTTTTTAAATTATGAATGATTTCAAACTATATATGCTCAACACCTTTTCGTTTATGGTTTCGTTTACTGCAATCGACGAAATTTTAAAAATATTATTATTGGCCGTTTCAATAGGGTACACCGCACAACGTTGGTATTATTTAAACAAGAACAAAAACAATGACTAAAAATTTTTCGATTTCCGAATTTGAATGCAAAGGCGGCGATTGTAAAATTAGCGCCGACGTAAAAAACAATCTTATTAAATTGGCGGACCAATTACAGATTTTACGCGACAAGGTTAACAAACCTATTAAAATAAATTCCGGTTATAGATGCGCCAATTACAATGAAAATGTTGTTAAGGGTTCTAAAAATTCAAGGCATAAAAAAGGTCAAGCGGCGGACATTGTAATTAAGGGAATGGCGCCAAATGAAGTTTATGAATTAATTTGCGAAATGGTTGAATTGGGACAATTAGGTTTTGGCGGTATCGGCAAATATAATACGTTTACACACGTTGACATTCGAGATTATTCGGCACGATGGGATTATACAAAAAAATAAACAATGGCAAAGAAATCATATAAAGACAGAAACGGAACAACGCGCGTTGGTGACGCATTGCGTTGGTTGGTGGCTAATGGAAAAAAGGTTGCGCCGGAGTTGTTGGACATTGCGGGAAACATTACGGGAATCGAACCCCTTAAAAGATTAGGCGAAAAAATTAAATCCGATGGGCAATTGTCAGAAGCCGACAAAGAAATGTTATTGGCGGAATTAGAATTTGATATGATTGAAATGCAAGAAGTCACAAAGCGTTGGACGTCAGACAATGCGGCGGATTCATTTATGACAAAAAACATTCGGCCAATTGTATTGGCTTTTTTAACGTTGACGTTGTTTATATATATTATTTTAGATTCGTCAATTGGTGGCTTTAATATAGCGCCACAATGGATTGATTTATTAAGTTCTTTGTTGTTGTTAGTTTACGGCGGTTATTTCGGCGCACGTTCAGCGGAAAAGATTGTTAAAACCTGGAAAAAATAATGGCAAAAAAATCAATTCAAATAAATACTTATAAACGCGTAAAAAAGAAACGCAAAGGGATTCATTCAAAAAACAAAAGTTCGAAGTTAAAATCCTCTAAAAACTACAAAAAAAGATACAGAGGTCAAGGGCGTTAACTTAAAAAAATAGATATTTTAATTTTTGTATTTTTGTAAATATTAAAATTCTAAAAAAAAGTTTATGGCTTCAAATTTATATTATTCAAGCGATTTCCACAAATTATCATTCGGCGACAAAGGTTTGCGTATAATTGCAGCGTCGGGAACTTCAACCGCGGGCGAAAATTTTTGCGCTATTCAAGCCGTTGAAGCGTCAACAATTTCATGTGACATCGATACCGTTGGCGGTGATACTTCAATCACGTCATTATCATTAAGCGCGGGTTCTATTATATATGGAAACTTCGACGATGTTTCTGTTGCAAGCGGAAAAGTAATTTGTTATTTGCGATAATTTATGATAGGATTAGGTTTAAAATTACCGGGAACAAATCCGTTCAATGAAATTAGCCAATTGTTAAGTCAATTGCAACAACGCGCGACGTATTTTGAAAACGCCGCAACTACAAGTGAAATATTAACTGACTTTGAAAAATGTGAATAATGAGTTTATTAGAAAAAGCCTCTATAATTACAACCCCAACCGCCTATGATGATGGCAAATTATTAAGTGTTAAACCCTCAATACCTTTTGGCGTAGAACTTATAAGTTGTGGAAATTTTGAATGTGCATTACCTTTAAATAATTGGACTGTGAATTCAGATGGAACTATAAGTGTTTCAGATGGTAAATTAAAAGTAACAAATGTTACAGATAGAGGAAGGGCTTTTAGAACTATAACAGGATTAAATGCTGGTTCAACTTATTCTTTTTATGTAGAAAACACTACAGGGAGTGGTGTAACAGGTTTTTGTCATATTGACGGAAATAATAACATTCCATTAAATACTAATTATATTTTTATCGCAAGTGCTTCAAGCATTGGTTTACAAGTTGGTGTTTCTTCTACAACTGCTGGAGATTTTACTTTTTTCGATAACCTTTCACTTAAAGAGGTTTTACACGCAGACTTTGACTTTACAAGGGGCTCAAGCGCTACAAGAGTAAACGAAAAAGGACTTATTCAAGACGTTCAAATATTAAGCGATGAATTAGTACAGAACGGAGACTTTGAGCAGATAGGTAGTGAACTTGTTACAAACGGAAACTTTGACACAGATAGTGATTGGATTTTAGGAACTGGTTGGAGTATTGCTAATGGCTCTTTAAATGGTGTCAATGCTACTTCAAGCACTTATCAAAATAATGGTTTAGTAAGTGGAAAGTTTTATAAAGTAGTTTACGATGTTTCTAATTACTCAAGTGGTACGGTACAGTTAAAATTAGGGGGTACACTTGGAGAAGCAAGAAATGAAAATGGTACTTATACAGAATATATAAAAGCATCACAAGTCATAACTTGGATAGTAGGTACAAACTTTACAGGCTCAATAGACAACGTATCAGTTAAGGAAGTAGGGCAGAATTGGACGTTTTTTGGGGAAGCTGAATTTACAGACAATGGTGCAAGAATTTATTCAAGTAGTGGGTCTAATTCATATATAGG
>Ga0222718_10005102_pt1 | contig 10714 bp, 8 predicted proteins | sample C33_27DmetaG_FD_165045 | JGI IMG/M metagenome (GOLD analysis project Ga0222718, IMG submission 165045) | Estuarine water microbial communities from San Francisco Bay, California, United States - C33_27D | ecosystem: Environmental > Aquatic > Marine > Unclassified | place: USA: California... | reverse complement strand
TATTTAGATTTATTTTCAATGTTTGCTTCTTTATCAGTTGGATACAATCATCCATATGTTATTGAGCAATCAGAAAGATTAAGAATTGCTGCAATTAATAAGCCAACAAATTCAGATGTTTACTCACAAGAAATGGCTGAATTTGTTCAAACTTTTAAAAGAGTTGCTCAACCAGATTATCTTCCTTTATCATTTTTTATTGAAGGAGGCGGATTAGCTGTAGAGAACGCACTTAAAGCCGCTTTTGATTGGAAAAGAAGAAAGAATATGGCAAAAGGAAGCTCTGCTAAAGGAGAAAAAGTAATTCACTTTAAGCAATGTTTTCATGGTAGAACAGGCTATACTATGTCCTTAACAGATTCTCCGGATAAAAGGAAAACAATGTATTTCCCAAAATTTGATTGGCCTAGAGTAACAAACCCTAAAATTACATTTCCTATAGAAGATAATATGGAACATATCGTGGACTTAGAAAATCAAGCTATCAATGAAATAAAGAGTGCAATAAATGATAATCCTGACAACATCTCATCCATAATCATTGAACCGATTCAAGGAGAAGGTGGCGATAATCATTTTAGATGTGAATTTATGCAGTCATTAAGAAATATAGCTGATGAAAATGATATTATTTTAATTTATGATGAAGTTCAAACTGGTATAGGTGTTACTGGTAAAATGTGGGCCCATCAACACTTTTCAACTGGTACTTGTACGGACAACTGTTCATGCGGTCCTGGTCTTTCAGCAAAGCCTGATATCATTTCTTTTGGAAAGAAAACACAGGTATGTGGAATTGCTGCAAGCACAAGATTTGACGAAGTTGACGGGAATGTATTTAGAGAATCTAGCAGAATTAACTCAACTTGGGGTGGTAGCTTAGTTGACATGGTTAGACTGACGATTTACCTTGAGTTAATAGAAAAAGAAAATTTAGTTCATAAAGCTGCAGAGTCTGGAAAATTTTTACTTAACAGTTTACATGATTTGCAGAATGAATTCCCTTCATTGGTATCAAATTCAAGAGGAAAGGGTTTATACTGCGCTTTTGATTTACCTTCAAGCGAAGATAGAGATAAGCTAGCTGGACTATTGTTAGATGAAGGTTCTATCTTATTAGGATCTGGAAATTATTCTATTAGATTTAGGCCGCATTTAAACGTTACCGAAGATGATATCAATTTCGGTATGGATTGTTTTAGAAGAGCGCTTAACAAACTATCATAATGTCCGATAAAGGTAATTTATTTGTCGTTGGAACTCCAATTGGCAATCTTGAAGATATTACTTTACGCGCAGTTTCAACGCTCAAAAATGTAAATATTATACTCGCTGAAGATACCAGAAATTCAAAAAAATTATTATCTGCACATGGTATTGAAACAAGAATGATAAGCTATCATGAACATAGCAGTGAAAAAGAATCTCAAAAGATAGTTAATTTGTTAATAGAAGGTAATGATTTAGCATTAATTTCAGATGCAGGTACTCCAACTATAAGTGACCCTGGATATAGTCTTATTAGAGAATGTATCAAGCATGAAATAAAAATTATTCCTATACCAGGAGTTTCAGCAATCACTGCTGCAATGAGCGTATCTGGATTACCTTCTGATTCATTTACTTTTCATGGTTTTTTACCTCAGAAAAAAGGAAGGTTGAAAAAAATTCAAAATTTAGTTCATGCAAACAATACAATTATCTTATTTGAAAGTCCTTTTAGGCTAGAAAAAACATTAACACAATTACTTGAACATCTTGGTGATCGTTCAGTTGTTGTTGGAAGAGAATTAACTAAGTTGTATGAAGAAATTATTAGAGGTAATTTATCTGATGTACTTGAGTATTTTTCTAAATCAAAAGTAAAAGGTGAAATTGTAATAATGATAGGTAAAAATGATGACAGAATCCATTTCTAGCGGAAAGTTTATAACAGTTGAAGGGGTAGATGGTTGCGGTAAAACAACCCAAGCAGAATTCATTATCGATGGACTAATTGAAGCAGGCTTATCTGCAAAACTTGTAAGAGAGCCAGGAGGAGATCCTATTTCTGAATCCATAAGGAAGCTGCTGTTACATGCAGAAGAATCCATGTCTGATAGAGCAGAAGCCTTGCTTATGATTGCAAGTAGAGCTCAATTGACAGATAAAGTTATTCTTCCTCAAATTATTGATGGTAAATGGGTTGTGGCAGATAGGTATGCAGATTCTACATTGGCATATCAAGGCGGAGGAAGAGGTCTTAGCGTGAAATCTTTGGATACAATCAATGAGTTTGGTACCTACACGTTGAAACCGGACCTTACTTTTTTTATTGATATTTCAATAGATGTTGCAAATTCTAGAATGCGAGTTGAAAGAGACAGAATTGAGAAAGAAGGTAATGATTTTCAACAAAGAGTTCGAGACCAATATTTAAAGCTTAGCGAAAGCGAGTCAGATAGAGTTATCGTTATAAATGGAGATAGGTCTATTGATGAAGTTAAGGCTGATATTTGGACTCATGTGAAAGAAAAATTTAATATATGAAGTCAATAAAAAACTATCTATACGCTTTCTTTTTATTTGCAGTGATTTCATTTGGCTTTGTAAGAAGTCAACAGATGGATATCTATAGAGAAATTGCTCGTTCACAACAACAGATAATGACAGTGTATAAGTATCTGCTTACCGAATATATTCATGAGCTTGATGTGCAACAGCTTACTACTAGAATAATTGATTCAATGCTTTCCAACTTTGACCCTTATACAGAGTATTATGAGCAAAAAGATTTAGAAGATCTTTCTGTTAAAACAGAAGGAGAATTTAGTGGAGTAGGATTAGAGATTTATATGTACGAAGATCAATTAACTGTGGTTAGCCCAATTGAAGGTTCTCCTGCTTCTAGGTCGGGTATTTATACTGGGGATGCTATTATGAACATTGACGGTGAAGCAACTGCAGGACTAGAATTAAAAGATGCCACAAGTAAGATAAGAGGTAAAGCAGGTACAGAAGTAATTTTAACAATTAAAAAACCTATTTCAGGTGAAATACAAGATTATTCTATTGTAAGAGATGTGATTACTATCAAAGACATCCCATTTTATGGTATGTTAAATGACAATGTTGGTTATTTAAGAATAACTAATTTTTCTATAAATACAGCTACAGAAACTAAAGATGCAATAATTAGCTTATTACAAGCAGGTGCAGGCAATGTTGTTATTGACTTAAGAGATAATCCAGGAGGCTTGTTATCTTCTTCATTAGATTTATTGGATTTGATTCTTCCGAAAAATTTAGATCTTGTTTCTACGAAAGGTAGAGAAGGTAAGAGTATTAAAAATTACCAAACATTGAACAATGCTTTAATTCCAGAAAGTATAAATTTAGCAGTACTTATAAACGGCGGAAGCGCTTCAGCGAGTGAAATTGTTGCTGGCGTATTGCAAGATCATGATAGAGCTGTCATATTAGGTAGTCAATCATTTGGTAAAGGCTTAGTTCAAACTGTAATTGGTATTAACCAAGAAACTGCTTTAAAAATTACAAATTCAAAGTATTACATTCCAAGTGGTAGGTCTTTGCAAAAAAGAGAATTTATTGACGAAGAGTTGATTGCTAATTCGTCAGCCGTATCCGATAGTCTTTTTCAAACAATGGCAGGAAGAACTGTTAAGGGCGGTGGAGGAATTTCACCAGATGTAACGGTTAAAGATGAAGGATCTTATCCTTTAGCTGCTGCAATATTAAGAAATGGCGCATACTTTAAATTTGTTCAACAAAACAGCGATAAATATTCATCAATTAACGATGTTTTGGAAGATCAAGATTTGATGACAAAATTTGAATCATTCATTAACGAAAATAGTATTAGTGGCTATGTTGATGGTCAAGAAGACTTGAAGCTTGCTAAAGATAAGCTTACTGACGAAGATGAAAAAAATCTATTTATGAATAATGCATTTAGCGTTATTGAGAAACAAATTCAGAAAACGCAGTCAATTATGTTTGAAAATGAAATAGATCTTATTCAACGTGTTCTTCATGGTGAGTTTGCATTTTACTATAATGGTTACGAAGGCCGTTATAATCTTTATTTAAAAGACGATAAGGTCGTCTTAAAGGCATTAGAGTTATTTGCTGACGAGTCCCAATATTTATCTATTCTATCTAATTCTTCCGCAGCAGAAGTTGCATTAAACTAATTATGGACTCAGAAATGAGACATATTGGACTAGAAGTAGGTAAATTTTTTAAAGAAAAAAATATATCCAAGGTTTTTACGTTATGCGGTGGACACATTTCTCCTATTTTAGTCGGATGCGAAAAAGAAAATATTGATATAATTCAAGTTAGAGATGAAGTATCTAGCGTATTTGCAGCAGACGCAGTATCAAGATTAACCGATTCAATTGGTGTTGCAATAGTTACTGCTGGACCAGGAGTAACAAATACAGTTACCGCTATTAAAAATGCTCAAATGGCCCAATCTCCATTGCTATTAATTGGTGGAGCAGCAGCTACACTTTTAAAAGGTAAAGGATCGCTACAAGATATTGATCAAATTTCATTGCTTAAAACTTATGTAAAATCAGCCGTTAGCGTTTCCAAAGCAAGAAATGTGATACCTACACTAGCTAATGCCATTAATATTGCTAATTCAGGCGTTCCTGGACCTGTATTTGTAGAATTACCTATAGATCTATTGTATCCTGAAGAAGATATTAGAAAAGAACATATTAATCAGCTTCCAAAAGAAGGTCTGGTTGCAAAGTTTATGCATTGGTATGTCAATAGACATTTAAATGATTTATTCTCAACAAAAAAATCATCAATCAAAATACATCCAGTTAAGGATTTTAAATTAAATCAAAAGCAAATTGACAAAGCAGCATTAAGCATTGTTCGAGCTAAAAAACCTGTTTTTATTCTTGGAAATCAAGTCACACAAAACAAAGAATTTTTATCCATGTTTTTAAAAAGTATTACAAAGTTGAATGTTCCAACATATACATCAGGGATGGCAAGAGGATGTTTCGGAAAAGAAGATTCATTCTTTTTTAAGCATAATCGTAAACATGCACTTAAAAATGCTGATGTGGTTGTTACTTTAGGTGTTCCATTAGATTTTAGATTGAGTTATGGGTTTTCCATAAATAAAAATGCCAATTTGATTGCGGTTAATAAATCAAAAGAAGATTTAAAAAGAAATAGAAAGCCCGATATTGGAATTAATGGTGATCCTTCCAGAATTATGCATGAGATTGGTAAAATAATTAATGCGCCTTCATGTCAAGAGTGGATAGATGAATTAACATCTCTTGAGCATGAAAGAGAAGATGAGATTAATATTTTAGCAGAAGAAAAATTTGACAATGTTAACCCAATATATTTATGCAAAGCAATTGACCAGCTCATTGATAACGAAAGCATTCTTGTTGCAGATGGAGGAGATTTTGTTGGTACTGCTTCTTATGCTATAAAACCAAGACAGGCTTTAGGGTGGCTTGATCCTGGTCCATTTGGTACTTTGGGTGTTGGTGGAGGTTTTGCTGTAGGAGCAAAATGTTCGTTACCAGGCAAAGAGGTATGGATTTTATATGGTGATGGAGCAAGCGCTTATAGTTTAGCTGAGTTTGATACGCTTTGTAGACATAAACTTCCTGTTATTGCTATTATAGGAAACGATGCATCTTGGCAACAAATTGCCAGAGAACAAAAACAAATGTTGGGAAGTAATATTGGAACAGAATTAGCATTTAATGCATACGAGAAAGTCGTTGAAGGGTACGGAGGTAAAGGGTATTACGTTGACAATCAGGATACTTTAATAGACACGCTTAAGCAAGCTAAAGCAGATGCTAAGCTTGGATATCCAGTATTGGTTAATGTAAAGCTTTCAAAGTCTGATTTTAGAAAAGGATCAATCTCAGTATGACTTCAAAATTAAAATTTATTACAATTCTTATCATGTCTTGTTTTTATATGAATGTTGGAGTAAAGCATTTTATTGAACCTGAATGGTTTTTGCAAATTATGCCGCCACAGTATCCAAGTCATTATGCTGCAGTATACATAAGTGGATTTTTTGAATTATTATTTGGATTTATGTTAATTAATCCAAAAACACGTTTTATAGCCGGTTGGGGAATTATTTTTCTAATGATTACTGTTTTTCCAGCTAATTTGTATCTTGCTGTTTCCAACGGTGAAGTGATGGGTATTAGTAAAGAGTTGGCATGGGCTAGATTACCTTTCCAATATCTTTTTATAGGATTAGCTTATTGGCATGCAAAAGATATTCGAAAAAATATTCAATAAAATTATGCAATTTTTTGCTTGGTTTATTATTAATTCAAAAGATGATTGAAGGAGAGTATTAATGTTTAAAAAAATATTTATTGTATTATCGTTTGTTGGTTTTTTAATGGCTAATTCCCCAAAAGTAATTTTAATTACTGGAACAGCTCTTGGTATTGGAAAGTCTACAGCAGAATATTTAATTGATAAAGGTCATATTGTTTATGGTGGAGATATTTTGGTTGAAGAGAACCTATATCTAAATGATATCGGAGGGGTAGCATTAGAAATGGATGTTACCAATCAAGAGCATGTAGATGAAGCTATTAAGAAAATCATAAGCGATCATGGAAGAATTGACGTACTTGTAAATAATGCCGGTTTGGGCGTATATGGAGCTATTGAAGAAGTTTCTATGGAAGATGCTTTTTACCAGTATGACGTCAATTTATTTGGTGTTGCTAGAGTTACAAAATCAGTGCTCCCTTATATGAGAAATCAAAAAAATGGAACGATAATTAACATCAGTTCAGTTTTAGGCGAAACTTATGGTCCGTTAGCTGGCTGGTATTTATCAACAAAACATGCTTTAGAGGGATGGTCAGACGCATTAAGAGTTGAATTGAAAGAATTTGATATTGACGTAGTGATTGTTCAGCCTGGAGCTATAAATACTAATTTTTTTAATGTTTCAAGAAGCTATCTTGATAAATATAAACAAGACTCTAGTTATGGACACTTATATGGAGAACCAGTTGCAGATTCGGAAAGCTCTGTTCTTTCAAATCAATCTGAACCAATTGTGATTGCAAAAGTCATTAATAAAGCAATTAATGCTCGCAATCCTAAAACAAGGTATGCTGCTGGAGCTTATAGTAAAATGGGTATATTTTTAAGACGAATTATGACAGACAAAATGTTTGATAGATTTATTCTTTTTATTAATTAAGAAAGTTGTTTAAGGTTCATACTTATGTTAAAAGTGAATAGGAGATAAAATGCTTAAAAAATTTATTATATCAATATTATTAGTTGGTACTGTATTTGCAACTGACAAGCAAAAAGTTGTATTAATCACTGGTACTGCTCATGGTATTGGAAAATCTACCGCGCAATACTTAATAGAAAAAGGGCACATTGTTTATGGCGGAGATATCTTAATTGAAGAGAATCTGTATCTCAACGATATTGGTGGAGTAGCATTAGTGATGGATGTAACAAAACAAGACCATGTTGATAATGCTATTAATCAAGTTATTGCAGAACAAGGAAGAATAGATGTTTTGGTAAATAATGCTGGAATTGCTGTTGGAAGTGCCATCGAGGATGTTTCTATGGAAGATGCACTGTATCAATTTGAAGTAAATTTATTTGGTATTGGAAGAACGGTCAAAGCAACTTTACCACATATGCGAGCACAGGGAAGTGGAACTATTATCAATATTTCCTCCGTACTTGGTAAGGCATATAATCCGCTTTACGGATGGTATGTTTCATCTAAGCATGCGCTTGAAGGATGGTCTGATGTCCTTAGATTGGAAGTTGAACAATTTGGAATTGATGTGGTAATTATTGAGCCAGGTCTAATTAAAACAAATATCGGTAATTATTCTGCAAGATATTTTGAAAAATATAGTAAAAATTCAGTTTATGCAGACTTCTATAATTCTGACGATTCAGAAGAAAGTAGTTTTGATGATTATTCAGACCCAATTGTTATTGCAAAAGTGATCAATAAAGCCATTGATGCAAAAAATCCTAAAACAAGGTATTCTGCAGGAGCTTATAGCTGGATACTTTTGACAATGAGAAGTATATTACCCGATAGATGGTTTGATAAATTAATTTCAAACGTTACAGGTTAATTTAATTTTTGAAAATTGGGGCGATTAGCTCAGTTGGTTAGAGTATCTGCTCGACACGCAGAGGGTCACTGGTTCGAATCCAGTATCGCCCACATCGACAATATAAGTCATTACAGACGACAAAAGAGAGGCTACTTCGGTAGCCTTTCTTTATTACAGAATAACTACAAAAAACCACAATAGACGACAAAAAATAGGTCTACAAATAGGTCTACAAATTCTCAACCAAAATTCTCAACCTAAATCAAAAACAAGGCGGGGTAGGGTACTAGTATATTTCACACACACATTCTAAATTTTTTTTTTTACAAAGTTTATAATAAAAAATATCCTTTATTTAAATTTTTTAATAAATTGACAAACCATTCAATTAAAATTTGTTAATAGTTAAAGAATGAAAACAACTAGAAAAAGAGGACGTCCATCAAAAGCTAATCAGACCAATACTGAGATTTTATTAAAACTATCATTAAAAACATTTGCTTTAAATGGATATGAAGGAACTAATCTAAAAGAGTTAGGAAAGTCAGCTGGGATTGCACCATCATTACTTTATTATCATTTTAAAAATAAGTTTGGGCTATGGCAAGAATCTATTCAATTAGTAGCTAAAGAATTAAATGACAAATTAAATTTAGAGGATTTAGATGATCTTTCATTAGATAATATAGAAATTATAAAAAAATGGATTAGTTCATTTATTTATTTCTCTGCAAAAAATCCAGAATTCCACCAAGTTATTTCTTATGAAATGTCACACCCATCACCAAGGGCAGATTGGCTAATTGATAACGTATTAAAACCGCTTCACCAAAATTTAATAAATCTCATTTCAACCATGGAAGCTAATGGATATTTAAAAAAAATGTCTCTTGCTAGTTTCGTTTCTATTATGATTGGGTCCGCAAATATTTTTTTTACTCAAGCATACCAAATGAAAAAACTGTATCAGTTGGATGTTTTTGAAGAAAAAAATATAAAACAACATACTGAAACGATTTTCTCAATTTTATTTGATGGAATTCTAAATAAATAAAATAATTATGACTAACAGTAGATATTTTTTGTTTTTAATTCTTTTTACTATAGTATTTTTTTCAAATTCTAATTGCATTGCTCAAGAAAAACCTAATGTAATAATTATTGTCGCGGATGACCTTGGTTGGAACGATGTAGGGTATCATGGTAGTGACATACAAACACCAAATATTGACCGCTTAGTAATGGAAGGAGTAGAATTGAACCGATTTTACGTTCATCCTACGTGCTCTCCAACAAGATGTGCTTTAGTAACTGGAAAATCACCTTTACGTCTTGGGTTTTTATCTCCATTATCAAAAAATAACAGATTAGGCTTACCCTTGTCTGAATTAACAATTGCCGATTATTTTAAACAAAATGGTTATCAAACTAGTTTGATTGGAAAATGGCATTTAGGGCGATTTTCCAAAGATTACCTACCTAATAGTAGAGGGTTCGATCATTTTTATGGTTACTTATCAGGTGGAGTGGGCCATTATGATCATATACATGGTGGCGGACTAGATTGGCAACGAAATGGAAAAACAATAAGGGAAGATGGATATACAACCCATTTACTAACTGATGAGGCAATTAGGATTATCAAAAATCATGGTAACAAACAACCATTTTTTTTAGAGCTCAGTTATGCAGCTCCTCATATGCCAAATGAAGCTCCTAAGGAAACCGTTGACAAGTATAAACATTTAAAAAATGTAAACCGACAATTACATGCCGCAATGGTCACAGAAATTGATAGTGGTATTCAAAGAATTTTTGAAGCTTTGCATGAAGAGGGCATTTTATATAATACCATTATTTGGTTTACCAGTGATAACGGGGGAGAATGTGCTGAAGCTTATACTGAAAATACCAAGAAAAGAATTAATCAACTAACAGAATTGTTTGGCAATCCTCTTCCTGTAGAAGCTTTAGAATTTGTGAGAAACAATATATCAAATAGTGCTTCTGATAATAATCCATTGAGAGGTGGAAAAGGATCAGTATATGATGGTGGAGTTCGGGTACCTGCATTTATTTATGCTCCGAAATTTTTACAACCAAGAAAAGTAGATGAACGAATTACCATCAATGACGTTTTACCTTCATTAAGCATAGCTGCGGGTTTTGAAGATTTTAATATGTCAAATTTGGATGGTATTAATCAATGGACTTTTCTTTCTGGTAAAGGAAATTATTCTTCAACAGACTACATAATTCACGGAACTGATGGTAAAGATGCATATTATCAAGATGATTGGAAATTAATCGTTTCAGAAAATAGCAACTTTGAACTCTACAATTTGTTTGATGACCCAAATGAAATGTATAATGTGGCGAATAACAATAAATTATTAGTAGCCAATATTCTAAGCAAATTAAAAGCCTTTTCTCGAGGAAAAAGTGTACATGACCCTGTTTGGAAGTCTTTTTTAGATATGGACAAATTTGGAGGTAAGGAGGACCGTCCTCCATGGGCAGAAGTAGAAGGCGTAAATGCAGGTCCGCTCCATCCAGTTATCTATATCTTACCTACATTT